>Ga0098059_1001674_pt1 | contig 10935 bp, 19 predicted proteins | sample 20_taG_FD_92580 | JGI IMG/M metagenome (GOLD analysis project Ga0098059, IMG submission 92580) | Marine viral communities from the Subarctic Pacific Ocean - 20_ETSP_OMZ_AT15318 metaG | ecosystem: Environmental > Aquatic > Marine > Oceanic | place: Subarctic Pacific Ocean | collected 2015-01-19
AAGAATACGACCCAGAAATGGATCGTTTACTGTTCTATCTCCCCCTTGCAGGTAGTGCTTTCAAGAAAACCTACTTCGATGACATATTAGACCGTGCCGTTTCCCGTTTTGTGGCAGCAGATGACCTAGTCGTACCTTATAACGCAACGGATTTGCAGTCTGCATCACGTATTACGCATGTTACACGTATGTCGGAGAACTCTGTACGCAAGTTTCAGGCTGCAGGTTTCTATAGAGATGTCGAATTGAGGGCTTACGAGAGCGATGATGAGCTTCGTGGGAAGGAAAGAGAGCTTATGGGCATCTCAAAAACGGCAGAAGGGGACGATTGTACGCTTCTGGAGATGCATGTTGACCTGGATTTAAAGGGATTTGAGCACAGAAGCCCCCTCGATAACGAAACAACTGGTATAAAGCTTCCTTATATTGTCACAATTGACGAAGGAAGCTCAAAAGTACTCTCAATTCGTAGGAATTGGGAAGAAAATGACGAATATTACAAAAAAATACAGTATTTTACGCACTATAAATTCCTGCCGGGGCTAGGTTTTTATGGATTTGGACTTTTACACATGATTGGGGGGCTAGGACGCTCCGCAACATCTATTTTGAGGCAATTAATTGATGCAGGTACTTTGGCTAATCTTCCTGCTGGCTTTAAAGCTCGTGGTATACGGATTCGTGATGCTGACGAGCCTCTTTCTCCTGGTGAGTTTCGCGATATTGATGTACCCGGTGGTGCTCTTCGAGACAGTATACTCCCGTTACCGTACAAGGAACCAAGCCCGACACTAACACAGCTATTAGGCTTCGTAGTGGACGCCGGAAGACGTTTCGCGGCCATTGCCGACCTTCAGGTAGGTGATGGAAACCAGCAAGCGGCGGTTGGAACGACTGTTGCGCTCTTGGAGCGTGGTTCTAAGGTCATGTCCGCCATCCATAAGCGTATGCATTACGCTCAAAAACAGGAATTTAGGATGTTGGCTAAGATTTTTGCTGAATCTTTACCACCTATGTACCCCTACAATATCCATGGTGCGGATGCCACTATAAAACAGGCAGATTTCGATGACCGCATTGACGTTATACCTGTTTCTGATCCTAATATCTTTTCGATGTCACAGCGATTGGCGATGGCGCAGACTCAATTACAACTCGCCCAGACAAATCCACAGATGCACAATTTGTACGAGGCGTATAAGCGTATTTACGAGGCAATAGGAGTTCAGAACATAGAAGCTATATTACCTACGCCCCCAGTGCCTCAACCTATGGACCCTGCTATCGAAAATGCGAGATCAATCATACAGGAAATGCTACAAGCTTTCCCAACGCAGGATCATGATGCCCATATACAGTCGCATATAGCTTTTATGATGACGCCTATACCTTCAACAACCCCACCCGTCTTTGGTTTACTACAAGCGCATCTTTGTGAGCATATTGCACTTAAAGCAAGGGGAGTAGCGATGGCCGAAGCAACTGTTAACGCACAGAACGCTGCACAAATGGGTCAACCGGAGCCTCAAGTGGACATAGAGGCCAAGGTCGCACAGCTTATAGCCCAATACACCGAAGAAGTTATGGCTGCTCTTATGCCACCGCCTGAAGGAGAGGTTGATCCTCTTGTTCAATTGAGATCCAAGGAGCTTGACATAAAGTCCATGGACATTGAACGAAAAGCCCAAGAGTTTGCTGTTAAGCAGGAGTTTGAAAATAAGAGGGAATCAGAGAGACAGGAGATTGATCGAGACAAGATGGATTCCCAAGAAGATATCGCGCTTCTAAGAGCCGATGTAAACCTTGAACGTATTAATACTATGGGTAAAGAGTATGGAAGCCAACCGCCGGGAAGGGGTAACTAAGATGTTTGGTGGAGAGATTATTTTTGCTATTTTACTTTTGATACTGTGAGAAAAAAACGATGGTTTGGAAAATGTTTTTTGACTGTTTCACGTGAAACGAATGGGATCAGGTAATGGTAAATGATGATAGCAAGTGCATTGACTGTGGACATGAGTGCCATTGTGATGGTAGTAATTGTCCTGAGTGTTCTTGCCCGGTATGTAATCATTAGGAGAATAGCATGGCTGGTATAAATCAAATGTCTAGGCAAATGGGTATTTCTAAAGGAAAGGCGAGTAGTCTTATGAAAACAGCAAAGAAAATGAACGGTTATGCTAAAGGTGGCTCTGCTGACAAAGAGCACATCGAGTGGGGTCGTAAAAAACTTGATCGTGGAACTGAGCAGTTAATACAGGGAACTGACTTTCAAGTTCGTGGTCGTTATTTCAACGATAACGATGGAAAAGGAACTTTCTAATGTCTGAAGAATTAGATAGGCTAATGAAAGCCATGAGAGCGTTGAAGACAGCGTCAGGAACTCGAAAGCCAGAAAATATGGACAGAGTTTTTAAAGCTTGGCAGAACAGCTTTAAAACAGGTATAAGAAAGAAAAAAGACGGTGGCTCAGTTGAGAGCTATATGAAACGCAACGATGGCGGTATGGCTCAAAAAACGAGGATGTTCTAATGGCTTACAAGGCCGGAAGGTTTAAAGGGAAAACAGCTAGAGAGGTTGATCAAATTAATCTAGACAAGTTAAAGAAATTTCTTTCCCCTAGTGTTGTAAAAAAGATTTTTAAAAATAAAAATGCTATGGGTGGATATATGAAACGAAACGATGGCGGTATCGCCAAAAACACGAGGATGTTCTAATGCCAGCAGGAGTTGTTTATTCAAAAAAATCAGATGCCAATTCATACGCTAATGAGATGGACGGTGACGTAATTGAAAACCCAAACGGTGAGGGGTGGGTTGTTGTCCCTAAACCAATGGATATTGGTGAAGCTTTCAAACAAGGAACTTTTAAGCCACCTGAAAACCGTAATATAGGCGGAACGATGGACGATGAGATGGGCTACATGGAAGGTGGAATGCATGGCAAGCCTAAAAAAATGTTTACGGGTGGCGCCGCAATTAAAGGAAGAGGTTTCAAAGGTGTTCATTAATGAGTGACCCTACTACGTTTGCTTATAACGTTTTAAAATCAATTCAGAGCCGTGCAGAACTAACTAAGGATGCTATCCTTCACGGACAACCCCAAAACTTAGAAGCCTATAAAGAACTAGTAGGTGAGTTAAAGGGGCTTGAATATGCAGAGCAAGAGATTAAAGATTTTTTAGATAAACAGGAGAAAGAATGACAAAAACTCTATATGTACCTGATCATGTAGCTGAGAAAGAGAAAGAGAAAAAGAAAAGTGCCTACGTTAAGAAAGATGAAAGAGTTCTCGATCCTTCTTTGTTAGATGTATCCCTAAGTGAAAGACTACCTCAACCCACTGGATGGCGTATTTTAGTTATGCCATATGCGGGTAAAGCAACCAGTGACGGTGGTGTTTTAATTCCTGATCAAGTTCGTGACCGTGAAGCGTTAGCTACCGTTGTAGCTTATGTTTTGAAGGTTGGGCCTTTGGCGTACCAAGATCCCCATAAGTTTGGGGAAGAAGGTGCTTCATGGTGCAAGGAAGGCGATTGGATATGCATTGGCCGATATGCTGGTGCTCGTTTTAAGATTGACGGTGGCGAAGTTCGCATCATTAATGATGACGAAGTCATTGCTACTATTAAAGACCCTGATGATATTAAACATGTGTAAAAACAAATCGTGGAGATCACGCTATGGAAGACCTTGAAGAAAAAAAAGTAGATATAGGAGATTCGGAAGAATCTGCTGTAGACATTGATATTTCGGAGAAACCGAAAAAAGAGGAGGTAAAAGAGGAACCCGCTCCTGAAGTTGTGCAAGAAGAGGAACCCGCTTCTGAAGAAGAGCTTGAAGAGTACAGTTCAGGGGTAAAAACCAGAATTGATAAGCTTACTAAACGATTTCGAGAGGAAGAGCGACAGAAACAGTCGGCTGTTCAATATGCTGAAAACGTTAGGGACGAGAATGAGAAGCTCAAGGTACGCTTGGAAAGCTTAGATAAAGGGTTTCAAGAGGAATTTGACACTCGCGTCACTACGCAAATACAAGCTGCAAAGCAATTACTTAAAGAAGCCCATGAAACCGGAGACATCGACAAAATAGTTGAGGTTCAAGAGGCTTTATCTCAACTTGCTGTTGAGAAAGGTAAGCTTAAAAAGGTTTCTGAGGATGAAAAAGAAGAAACAGCCCTACCTGCGGTGCAGCCACAACAACAGCTACAACAACAGCCTGTTGCCCAACCAGACCCCAAGGCAGAGGATTGGGCGTCTAAAAATGAGTGGTTTGGCACTGATGAAGTTATGACATATGCCGCTTTTGGCATTCATAGACGTTTAGTTGAGGATGAACAGTTTGACCCACAGTCAGATGAGTATTATTCTGAGCTTGATAAGAGGCTTATAACTGAATTTCCTCATAAATTTGGGAATAAGCCGAAAACGGGTGGAAGTAAAAAGGTTGCGTCAGCCGAAACTTCCGCATCCCGCAATAGAGGTGGACGTAAAACTGTGCGATTAACATCCTCTCAAGTTGCTATTGCGAAGAAGCTAAATGTACCACTTGAAGAATACGCTAAATACGTAAAATAGGAGTTAATCATGAACGAAGAGAACACAACTCGCCAAAAGTCACCAAGGACGCCCCGTGGCAATGAAACCCGTGTTAAAGAAGCACGCAAGGAACCGTGGAGGCCCCCATCCATGTTGGATGCGCCCCCTGCACCGGAAGGTTATAAACACCGATGGATCAGGGAAAGTGTTATGGGCTTCGATGATAGAAAAAACGTATCAGCCAGATCCCGTGAGGGTTATGAACTGGTCCGTGGAGAAGAGTTTCCTGACTTTGATATTCCTACCGTTGAAGACGGTAAACATGCAGGAGTTATTGGAGTAGGCGGTCTTCTTCTAGCAAGGGTTCCTCTTGAAACGGTTTCGCAACGGCAAGATTATTTCCGCAATATGGCGCGGGATCAGATGACGGCTGTTGATAACGAGTTAGCTCGAGAACAACATCCGGCAATGCCTATCAGTAAACCTGATAGGAGTTCAAGTGTAACTTTTGGAGGTCCTCAAAAAGAGGACTAGGAGTAAATTAAATGGCTAATGCGAATGGAAGTTTTGGTCTTCGTCCCGTAAATAAAATGGGCGGGGCCGCTAATTCCACTGGTATGAACCAATACTCTATGTATGAAATTGCGAATGGCAACACAGATAAGCTGTATCACGGCGAACCTGTGATTCCGCTATCTACCGGCTATATAGGCGCTCCTGGCGCTGCTGCTGGAGGAACAGTGGGACTGCTGGGCGTATTTCAAGGCTGTGAGTATGTGGATTCTACCACTGGTAAAACAGTTTGGAAGAATTACTGGCCCGGCTCTGGGGCAGATTCCAATCACCCGGTAAAAGCGTTTGTCAATGACGATCCAATGCAACTTTATGTTATCGCAACGGATGCCTCATGGACAAGTAAAGCTACGGCCCGTGCCGCAGTCTTTGCTAACGCAAATTTCTCAACCGCTATCACAGGAACAGATGCTACTGGCGTATCGTTAGGTCGCCTTGCGATTAGTACGATTGCTACTACAGCAGCACTGCAAATGCGAGTTATGGGTTGGGTCGATGATCCAGAAAATGCTGATTTTTCAGCGGCTGGTATCGGGGCAATTGTACGGTTGAATAACCACTTCAATAGCAACAATGGTGCTATCGCTGCGGGTACACCTTCAACCACTGGCGTATAGGAGAATTGAGATATGGCTATAAGTAGAGCACAACTAGCTAAAGAGCTAGAGCCTGGCCTCAATGCCCTTTTTGGGTTGGAGTACGCTAGGTATGATAATGAAGCTGCTGAAATTTTTGATACGGAATCTTCGGAAAGGGCTTTCGAGGAAGAAGTAATGCTTTCTGGTTTTGGGTCAGCACCCGTTAAATCAGAGGGTTCAGCAGTTAGTTTTGATGATGCCCAAGAAGCATACACTGCAAGATACACTCATGAGACTATCGCTCTTGCTTTCTCTATTACTGAGGAAGCGATTGAAGATAATCTTTATGATCGTCTTGCTTCTCGTTACACAAAAGCTTTGGCACGTAGCATGGCTAACACCAAACAGGTGAAAGCAGCTTCCGTGCTTAACAACGCTTTTGATTCCACTTATACAGGTGGAGATGGTAAAGAGTTGTGTGCTACAGATCACCCACTTGTTAACAACAATGACCTTCGTAACGAGCCGTCTACTGCAGCCGACTTGAACGAAACAAGTCTGGAAAATGCTTTGATTGATGTCGCTGCATTTGTTGATGAGCGTGGTCTTAAAGTATCGGTACGTGGTATGAAGTTGATTGTTCCGCCAGCATTACAATTTGTTGCGGATCGTCTTCTTGAAACTACGCTTCGTCCCGGTACTGCGGATAACGACATTAACGCTACACGGAACATGGGTATGCTTCCGCAAGGCTATGTTGTTAACCACTATCTTACGGACTCAGATGCATTCTTTATTAAGACGGATGCACCAAGAGGTTTCGTTCACTTCGAGCGTATGCCTATGTCCACTAAGATGGAAGGTGATTTTGATACAGGTAATGTGCGGTACAAAGCCCGTGAGCGTTATAGCTTCGGTTACTCTGACCCACGTTGTGTATTTGGCTCACCTGGAGCATAGTGAAAAAAAAGGGGGGAGTTTTCCCCCCGATTTTCTGGGATATCTAAGCCCTAGCGACTGACCCAGCAGACGCTTACAAGACTCTAGGGCTAAACCTTTGTAAGGAGGGTACTATGGGTAATACAACTTTTAACGGTCCCGTCCGTTCCGAAAACGGTTTTGAAGTAATTAATGTTAATTCTACAACTGGTGCTGAGACAACAACTTGTGACATTGCCGCTACAGGTATTGTTACAGATAAATACGTTAAGCACGTAGGTTTTGCCACAGGTGTTACGGTTAACACCACTGCTGGAGACAGCCCTGCGATTGGTGAGTTTACTCAGCCAGCCAATACAATTATCACAAACATTAAAATCTTTTGTGTTACATCACCTGTTATTGGTTCTGGTGATATTGGCTACGAGGTTGGTACATCTAGTTCAGGTGCTCAGATTGTTGCCGCTCAGACAGATGAAATATTGGATGCGGGTACAACTGTTGTTGTCGGAAACGTTACGGTAACATCTCTTGTTCTTCAAACGCAAGACACTACTACAGCCCCAGCTTCTGTACAATATACATCAGCAGAGCGTACTATCTACTGTAATATTACTAATACTGTGGATGCTACTACGGCTGGCTCTTTTACCTTTATAATTGAGTACGTACAAGTAGCTTAATTAATAGAAGGTAACTAAGGAGTAAGTTATGGCAGATGCGGTTAGTGCAACAAAGCTACAAGATGGCGATAGAAAAGCGGTTTTCTATTTAACCAATCTTAGCGATGGAACGGGAGAGTCGGCAGTTAAGAAGATAGATATGTCTACTCTTTCTAACAACGCTCAAGGTGACGCAGTATCATCTATTAGCATAAGTAAGATTACTTTTTCCACAGTAGGCATGTCGGCAACTCTCTTATATGATGCTACAACGAATGTTGTAGCAATAGGGCTACCCGCTGACTATACGGATACGATAGACCTATCCGGGCAAGTTGCGGGTCTTCCAAACTATGCGGGAAGTGGTGTGACGGGTGATATTCTACTGACTACGGCAGGTCACAGTTCAGGTGATAGCTATAGTATTGTTGTAGAAGTGATTAAATCGTACTGAGATGGATGAGATGACCTCATATTTGTGGAACGGTGTTCTTACATTGGCTGGGGCCATTTCTTTATTTTTTCTTAAAAGTCATCACGCTACGGTTCAACGTCTAGATATTCTTCTAAACAAGACTAGGGAAGAAGTTGCTAAAGAATACGTTTCAAAATATGATCTCGCTGAAGATTTATCTAGGCTTCATGATCGGTTTGATCGGTTAGAAAACAAAATAGATTCTTTAATGAAAGGGTGATATAATCCTTTAGGAGATTAAAATGGCAACTTCTGGATCGACTGATTTTAATTTGAACATGGCTGAGATTACAGAAGAAGCCTTTGAAAGATGTGGTCTAGAACTTCGTACAGGTTATGATGCCGCCACAGCTAGAAGGTCTTTGAATATACTGTTTGCTGAATGGGCAAATAGAGGCTTAAATCTTTGGACAGTAGAGCAAGTAACTCAAACGTTAGCACAGTTATCTTCATCTTCTTCTGTTGCTACCTATCCCATTGGAACTATTACATTAACGGTTGGTGCTTCAGGTAGTTTTTCTGTAGGCGAAACAATTACTGGGGGGACCAGTGGCGTCACAGCCAGCATAATTACTAAACCAACGTCAACCACTATGACTATAACGGTTCCTACAGGTGACTTTACAGCATCTGAAACAATTACTGGTTCATCGAGCAGTGCTACAACAACTGTGTCCTCAAACCCTAGTCTTACTGATGTTCAATCAACAGTAGATGTCTTAGAGGTTGTTTCTAGAAGAAGTGGTACTGATATAAGCCTAACAAGAATAGGGAGGTCAGATTACTTAGGTCTTCCCGATAAGACTTCTCAAGGCAGAGCTTCTCAGTTTTATGTGGATAGACAGATAACTCCAACCATAACCTTATGGAATACTCCCGAAAATTCTACGGATCAATTAGTGTATTATAGAGTTAAAAGGATGGATGATGCTGATGACGGTATCAATACTGCCGATGTCCCCTTTAGATTTCTCCCTTGTTTAACGGCTGGTCTTGCTTATTACATATCTGTTAAAAAATCCCCTCAAAGAATAGGGGTATTAAAGGATATTTATGAAGAAGAATTTGCTCGAGCGGCGGCTGAAGATGGCGAAAGGACGGCCCTTCGACTTGTTCCAACTTATGCTACGTTGAGTGTGACGTAATGCCTAGGTATGCATCAGGAAAACATGCCATGGGCATATCTGATCGTTCTGGAAGAGCGTATAGAGTTAGGGATATGCTTAAAGAATGGACGGGAGCAATAGTAGGAAGGGATGAGTTTGAAACCAAGCAACCACAGTTGAATCCTAGGCGTGCTGTTGCAGACCCTGAAGCTATAAGAAATCCACGACCTGATAGAACGGAACCTGCGGTAGAAGTATTATTGGAAGATGGTGCTTTTAAGTCAGGAAGTTCCGGTTCTGCGGTTATTACAGTTACGGAACCAGGTCACTCCAGAGATACAGGAGACACAGTACGATTTAGAAGTGTATCAAATTTTGACGGGTTTACATCATCTGCTATAGAATACAGCACAGGATACAGTATAACTAAGATAGCAGGATCTGGTGATAATCAATCCGATAGTTATAGTTTTAATGTAAGTAGTAGTGGTTCTTCAGAAACAGCTACTATAGGAAGTATAAAAGGTGGCGGTTCATTTGCTTCCGCCGGTCCAGTAACGGTGAGTGCTTAATATGGCGTATACATTTGCAACTTTAAAGACAGCAATACAGGATTACACTCAGAATACAGAAAGTACGTTTGTTAGCCAGCTATCTAGATTTATAATAAATGCGGAAGAACGTATCTTTAAAGAGGTCCAGCTAGATGTTTTCCGTAAATATCAATCAGGTACGGCAAGTTCTTCTAATAAGTTTTTAGCTAAACCTAATGACTTCTTAGCTCCGATGTCTCTTAGTGTTGTTAACAGTTCTAAAAATGAATTTCTACTATACAAACACACTACTTTTGTTCAGGATTATACGCCCAATCCTTCCTCAACTGGCGTTCCTCTTTATTATGCGGATTGGGACGATAGTTCCTTTATAATGGCGCCAACTCCTGACTCCAATTATGCTATGGAGTTGCACTACATCTATCGACCCGCTTCGCTCACGGCAGGGGCAGATGGTGGCACAACTTGGCTGGCTACTAATGCTGAATTAGCAATGCTGTACGGATCTTTAGTTGAGGCATATACTTTTATGAAAGGCGAGGATCAATTACTTAATATTTACAATGGTAGATTTCAAGAAGCTGTTAAATGGTTAAAGAATCTTGGTGAAGGTAGAGATACTCGAGATCAATATAGATATGATAGACTTAGGAGAGAAGTTGAGTAATGCTTGATGCAAGTGGAGGTTCTGAACTTGGAAATGTTATGGTCTATACTTCCAATGACGGTGGGCATAGTCCGGAACAAATAGCCGATATGGCGTTGAATAAGATAATGTCTGTTAGTGAAACCGCTCCTCCTGTCATACGAGATCAAGCTATGGCTCATAGAGATAAGTTGAAAGAAATCCTAATATATTATATGAAAAGTATGGCAAACAGTGAGAGAACGTCTATTTGGGCTTTGATGAAACAGCAAGGTCATGATGATATAGCTGAGATAATAAGGAGACTTTGATATGGCTATCGGTACATCCGCTATATGTGGAACATTTAAAAGAGAGATACTAGCGGGTATACATTTTTTGACCGCGCACACTAGGACGGGTTCAAGTGCAATTGGCGCGGACACCTTCAAAGTGGCTATGTTTACTAATAGTTCGTCCATTGACGCAGATACAACGGGTTATACAACAAGCAATGAAGTAAGCGGAACGAACTATACTGCTGGTGGGACAACTTTTGCCAGCGTTACAATTGGTCTAGCTGATAACAGTAGTTCTGTTCCTACAGCTTTTGTTGATGCAGCCGATACAACTTGGTCTAGTTCAACTATAAGCAGTGCGAGAGGTGCTTTGATATATAATAGTACACTGAGCACGGCTGGAACAGGATCTACAACAAATCATGCAGCGAACCCTTCGGTAGCGGTAATAAATTTTGGTGGCGATAAGTCTTCAAGCGCAGGAGATTTTACAATACAATGGCCCACTAATGACGCGAATAGCGCAATAATTAGGATTGCATAATGTCAAGTATAACTGGCTGGAATAGAGGAACGTGGAATCAGGG
>Ga0098059_1001675_pt1 | contig 10932 bp, 7 predicted proteins | sample 20_taG_FD_92580 | JGI IMG/M metagenome (GOLD analysis project Ga0098059, IMG submission 92580) | Marine viral communities from the Subarctic Pacific Ocean - 20_ETSP_OMZ_AT15318 metaG | ecosystem: Environmental > Aquatic > Marine > Oceanic | place: Subarctic Pacific Ocean | collected 2015-01-19
AATCTTTGCATAGCTCCTTTTGGGTTCTTAGTAAAAGAATTTCTTCCTTTTTCCCATGAAAACGAAGGTACTTTAGATTTTGCTTCGTCTGAAAGCGTTTCACTGTTTCTATAATCTTCGTGAAATTTTTTTGCCTCTTTAAAAGATATACCTGTTCTGTTTTTTATATCTTTATGCCCAGACTCAGAAGTTTTTGAATATTCATTATAAATATTTTTTAGTTGTTTTATTTGCCTTCTCTCAGAATATTTATTACTTACACTCTCAGGATGGTTCAAATTCTTCCAACTTTTATCCCCATGAGAGTCCCACACTTTTTTATATTCTTCACTCTTGGGGTCAAGGTTGTTGGATAAAGAATATTTACTGCCAATCAATTTATTTACTTCGTGAGCATCTAAATGTGACCATTTGTGAGAGTCGGGGTTATCATACATCTTTGTATCGTGAGGTAATGCACCTAAAGTATGTCCCACAATTTTATTTAATTCATTTCCATATCTTTGAATATGTTCAGGTAAAAGTTTATTTTTTTTATCCTTAAAAAACCTATCTTTATTAACCCACCCATTATCAGTTGTCAGTCCATCAAAAGGCACCCAATCTCCTGGATTAGAAGTACCTTCATCACCACCTGTACCTGTTCGTCTATAAAATCCTTGTCTTGCTATAACTTTTTTTCCTTTTGTATCAGTGCCATAATCATATTCACAGACCATAGCGGCTCTTGTTCCACCACCTATATTAAACGCCTTAGAATATCTTACTCTGGGCTTGGAATCTTTACTAAGTCCGGGTACATCTAAATAATATTTTGTCTTCAAACCATCTTCTTCTAAGTCCTCTGCTGATGGTTCATCTACAGTAGGGACCTTAGCTTTTTTCCAATCATCTGGTTTAGTCCATAAATCGTATGCTCCCCCAGTTATCTGGTCATGCAGCATTTTGTGATTATCTTCAATTACCTTTTTTGGAACTTTTCCATCCGGTAAGGCTTTGTCAAATGAAACAGCGTGTGACCAACCAGGTCCATCATGGTCTTTTGCAGCACCAGAACGATTTGTATAGTCAAAGTCATGGTCTTCATGCCAATTTGGATTATCCCCACCTCCAGGCATTGTACCTGGACCTTCGGGTATCCAATATTCAGCACCACCTTCTGTAGTTTGAGTTTCTACACCTTTAGGAGGTGGAGCCTGTGAACTATAAACAGCACCTGGTGGTAGACTGTCATCGGATTGTTTTTTAAAATATAAACGCAAGTCATTCAGCTTCGAATCTTGTCGGGCTCTAGCTGGGGCACCTCGTGCAATACCTTTATTTTTTGTCGCCATAATATATTATACTTTCATCATCAAGAAATTTATGTAGCTCATCTAAAGATTTTTTCACATCTGTATCACTACCACCCAAGCTTTTAATTTTACTTGCTAAACGCTTACCTACTGTACCCATAAATTTAGCAACTTGTGGTGAGTAACCTAATGCCGAATATTTTCCTATTGTTTTTGTAGCGTCAATAATATCAGCTTTCTTTTGGGCTTTAGGCTCTTTATAGCCTGGTTTATTAATACCAAGATTTTTAGAGTGTTCTAATCCTGTGCCGTGTAAAATTCCTCCAGTTGCCCCTGAGAAGGTATCCCCAAGAGAGCCTTTTGGATGTAGAGCTCCTTTTAATTTAGTAACCCCACCTTTTGCGTGCTTTTTTGCTGTTCCACTATTAAAAATAGCGTGTCCTAATGTATTAGCTTTTGTTTGCCCTGCCGTCATTCCACCCATTATTTTTGGTGCTTGGGTTGTTCCTGTAGTAGGATTATCACCTAATTTATGTACACCTGCTTGACTTACAACAAAGTTTCCTTCGTGTGGTGTGCCATCAGCGTTAAGTGCAAAGGCTTGTCCTGCTTCATTTTTACTAGTGCTAGAGTGTATTTCTGCATCATGTGCTCCCATACCACCCTGTGCACCCTCTAAGTTTTCTTTTAATATCCAATGTCTAGTAGCTTCATTAAATACATAACCTTCTGCCAATTTCTTCTTAGCAACTTCAGGGTCAGGATATTTATCATCACCACCCCCACCTTCAGAGTTAAAGGCTTGTTTAGGAATACCTGAGTCGATTAAATCCTGTTTAGCTTCTGATGCTGCTTGATTATCTCCATTTGCCATAGCCTCTTTATATTGACTGAAATTCTCTTTTTGCTTGTCATTCAAAGGATGGTTTAAATGATGTATTCCATCATGACCACCCTCAAACTTCTGATGTATTGTATGTTTCACTTTACCTTTTTCATCATGGTTAGATGTCATAGAGCCTGAATACTCTCCATCCTTATCAAACGTTGCGTGTGCATGATGGTCATCATTTTCAAAAGCTCCTTTCTTAGAAGAAGCTCCTTCATCAGAATGTAGTTTATCGTGGTGTTCATTTATATTTTCTTGATGTGCATTGTGATGCCATATTGCTTCATAATGGTCATCACTTCCAAGATTTTCATATCCTACATCTTCTATGTGGCTATTAATTAAATCTTTATCAGCCGTTTTAGGACCTTTTTTAGCATCTTTAAAAGGAGTTTTTTCTTCATCAAATAAACTATTTAGGGTATTTCCTAATTTTTTCTTTTGAGAAGCATTCATATAATCTTTGTATTTACCTAGATGTGCAGCTATTTCCATTGCATAGTGGTCAGGACCATCTGATTCTTCCAGTACAGGTAAAGCTTTTGCTTCATCCTTCATTTCTTTTGTTTTTAGTTTTTCTTCCTGAAGTTTTTGTTTTTCTTCCAAAGCTTTTTCTTGAGCGACTTTTTTATCTTTAGCTTCTTCTACTTTTTGTTTATCTACTTTATGTTTATTGTGCATTTTACCTAAATATTTTTGTAGGTCTTTCTTTTCTTTAAGTTCGTTTATAGTATCTTCTTTGGTGTGGTAAGGATTATCATCACCGTGTCCTTCTACCACTTCATGTATATAATCTAGTAAACCAGCATCATCAGCTTGGTTTATTAGTTGTTGCGTTTTATCACCTTGCCCCTCTTCTAATTGTTCTGTTTCAGTTGGTCCAGCTTCATCATCAGTTGTTGCCTGCTCCTGCTCCTTAGCCTTTTTGTCTTGTTCAGCCTGTTCCATTATAGTTTCTTCAAAAGCTTCTTGTTCTGACTTAGGTAAATCTGCTTTTGATGGTGCAGTTTGTAAGCCTTGTGGAATTGGAGCATCTTTTATACCATCTTCGTCACCCCAAACAACGGACTTACCTGTTGAATTTTTATAAAAATCTACTAATCCTTGTATACTTTTTTCATTTAATACATATTTTTTATCTTTAGTATATTGAATAGCTTTAGGTTGAAAACTTCCTGTAGCTTTTAAACCATTTGCCTTTGCATAGTTTATTAACCCATGTCCTTTTTTATTTAACATTCCATTAGCGTCTACCAATCCATAGACGCTAGCAAGTTTATGAGATTTTCCACCCACTGTCTGAACGTGGTAAGGAACGTCTTCTCTGTTAAAGCCTTCAGTATCTAAATTGTCGGGTTTCCCACCTGTTAATTTTCCATAATGGTCTTCATGAGCTTTCTGTGCATCATTAATATTTTGCTGTAATTCTTTCTTTTTTGCAGCATCTTTTTGTGCTGCCGTCAATTTACCTTCTGAGGCTTCTAAAGCTGCGTCAATATCAGGGTCACTAGGTAATTCTGAGCTTTCAGGTTTTGAGCTTTTAGGTTTTGAGTCTTGACTTAGTTTCTTTACCTTTGTATCGGGGTTTAAAGTTTTAATCAAATCGTGTTTCCACTCGTTATGTAACTCTGGGGGGTTATTCTCGTTATACGACAATATCTTTTGCATATGGTTATCATCTTTTAGAATGTTGTTTTCAAACTCGGTGAAGACATTGGCTAAGGCTTCTTTCATTTCACTAGTTGCTTCAAGATTATCAAGACCTACGCCTCCATCAGCTTTTGGTGTAAGAAGATGTTTCTTTGCTTCTTCAAAAAAATGTTTTATTAATTTCATTCGTGATTTTTTTGTAATATCTTCACTCCCATTTTGAAACAATAGAGGAGTCTTATCAACAGGGTTAGCAAGTTTATCTATTATGTCTTTGCTGGCTGGGGGTAGTGCGTTATATATATCCCCATTCTTATGCATTTTATGAAAATCAGCAGACATCTTATCATCAACATTTCCTAGAGTACTCTCTACTTCTTCACCTTTAACTAAAGATAATGCCTCAGCATTGTTCCTGTGTTGACGTTCTCGTGCATCGGCTTCTTTACGTGCAAACTCCTCTCTGGTTGAACCATGAGGAATATCTAGGTCAGGGTCCTTAAGTAATCTAGCATATATTTTTTCAGCTATTGCAGGCATTTACAACAATCCTTTTGAAATTAGAATTTCTTTGTTCTTCATATGCCCTGCTTCGAGTTCATCTTTATTACCACCGTAATATTCTACTGCGAATCCTTCTGCAATCATTCTTTTGTTAATACTTGTGTCAGGATTAGCTTCTTCACCTGCTTCCCAAATGTTTCCAAGTATTCTTCCGAACTTACCTCTATCCAAAGACTCTATCATAATCGTAGAGCCGACAGGACATTTATCAACAACATATTGTTTAGAGATAAGACCACGTTTTTTCTCTTCCAAATTACGAGTTCTAGACTCAGGAGTGTCGATTCCCATCAGTCTAATCCTCTGTTTATAGAGAATAACGTTAAATCCTAAATGGATGTTTACGTCTATCGTATCTCCGTCAATTATTTTTACGACATCAGCTTTATAAGTATACATGTACTATTATACTTATTTTTGGTCGTCTTCTTCTGCCTTTTTTGATTTCTCAGTTCGATGTTTTTTTGTATCATCAACAATATGAAATGTAAGTAATTTAGATTCATCCACTATATTAGGGTAAGGTATTTCTTCCGTTTCTTGTTTTTCAATCTTTATAGCTTTCAAAATCGTATCCCTTCTTAATTGTAATGTGTGAGCTAATTTATTTTTATGCTCGTCAGGTATTTTACTATCTTTTACTAAATCTAAAATATCTTGATTAGAAACACCAGACAACATTGTAGCACCTGTTTGTAGATGTTCGTCTGTTATGTTTTCAAAAACAGGCTTAGTATGTGTTGCCTTAGAACCTTCCGAACCCTTACCTCGCAGACTTTCAAGTTCAGTAACTACATCAGTAGCTCCAAAGAACTCAGAGTCAGCCTTTGTACCTTGGTTTGCTCTCATATAAAGCGAACCACCAACATCTACTCTAATTGCCTTACCACCAATATTTTTAATATTAGAGTTACCTGAACCCACCACATCCCAATTGCCTAACCAAGCATCTATAACAAACCCTTCTTGAACATCTTTATGAGCAGCCATATCTTTAGATGTCATATCTTTCGCATCTTTTGCATAAGGAGTCATAAACGCATTAGTTCCTCCATACTGTATTAATTGTGCATCATGAACAGGAACACCTGCTTTTTGATATAATTGATTTGTAAGATGTTCAACAACACTTTGAGATTCATTACCTGTTTTTACATAATATTGATTTCCATCTTTACTCTTCATCACACTACCTGAATTAGAACCACCAAGACTTTGGTGTAGACTTGTTAAAGCCTTTGGATGCTCTGGACTCTGCCAATCATCGGCTGATAATTTCACCTCAATAGGAGTAATATTACCGTCTTTACCCTTTACTTTAATACCTTGTAAGGAATTTTCTGCGTGTTCTTGACTCCAAATACTAGCAGGCATACCACCTGCATCATTTCTTAGAACACCAACCTCATATTCCTCTGCGTATTCACCACCTCTAGCATGAGACAGCATTGGGTATGGGGCAATAATATTTTTAGGTTCAACGGGTGCTTTTATTAGAAATCCATCGTTAGTTACATAAGAGCCTGCCGAAAAACTAGCCTTTGTTGAAAAACCTTGTGCTGATGACATGTTTACATTTATGGGATGTCCTTCGTTTTTATGTTTGGTTATATCTACTCCTAATTTCTTTTGTACCGTAGTGTATATTTCTTTTTCGGTCATATTAACAAGGTTTGGAGGCAGTCCTGGAGTACTTCCAAATACTTCTATCATTGCTTCTTCCTCATTTGTGCCTCTCCATAAATTTATCCGAGGGGTATCAGGATGAGTATACGCATAGATAGCTGCAGAAAGTTTTTGCTGTGCACCAAAGGTTTCTCTATATAGAGCTCTCATGTGTTTTTTCATGTCATCATATTGCATATTCTTTGCTTCTATTTGATAGTCGGATTTATTTTGAAAGGGCTCATAACCTGCTTCCTTCATGGCTGAAAAAGCTCCAGATATCTCGTCATTGTAGTAGTCCATAAAGCTGTCTTGAAACTTAATTCCACCGTCTATTCTTTCCATAAGACTTTGGGCTGCTTTTATAGTCGTTGGTTTACTATATTTTCCAACTGCCCCTATCTTGTCAAATGCTTTTTTTCTGGCATCAGCAGGTTTCATATATCCATCTTCATCTTCAGGGATTTTTATAGTGTTATTATATTCTTGTAAAGCGTCCTTTATTCTTTTAAAGTGTTCATATGGCTCATTACCATTTTTATAAACTCCCATATGGTCAGGATTGAAGTGGCTATCTCCATCCCATCTGCCATAATTTAGTGGAGCATCAGTTAGTTCCCCAAGCCAATATTTTAAAAAGGTAGCCCCTGTGGCATGACCTTGTGTGGTCCAATCATTATATCCGACTTTAAAGTATTGCATACTAAGTTTTTGCATTTTACTTGGGGATTTACCTAAAATTAATTTCCAATAAGCATCACCAACTAGTTTGACTTTTGTTTTAATTGACCCATCCATATCGTGATGAGACGATGCTACATGAGGCGATGTAGAAAATTCAAACATCTTTCTTAGTTGCCTATATTTAGCATCTGATTGAAACGCTTTTGAATTTACAAATTCAGATATTTTTGATAACTCTACTTCATGAAAAGTTTCCATAATCTCAGATGTTATAGATGTTTTACTAAACTTAGTGTTATGCTGCTCTTCATCATCGATGTCAAAATTACTAAACAACCCTGCACCTTTAGCTTTATCCTGTGGTCCAGGAGCAGTTGCTGTATCGTCATAAATTTTAGATTCCATTATCTTTTTTTCTGTTTTATCTAAATAATCTAGCACTATATCTATATCTATATCGTGTAAACCAAACCAACCATCGTGTTCTAATTTATCTACAAATTTATCTCTAGCTTTGCCCATTTTTTCAATCTCTTTAGCGTCTGGGTTTAGTGGCATAGCGTGTGGGTTTAGTGGCATAGCGTGAACAGCATCTTTCCAATCATGAAGACGTGTTTTATCTTCAGCAGTAAGAAATTTAATTATGTCAGAAGCCTCTGAATTGGCAGCTTTTAATTGTTTTGCAGTAGGTGTCCAAAAATTAGCTCCTCTTGTTCCAACATATATCTCTCCTGCATAATCTTTCGGGGGTTGGGCAGTAGAAAAATAAACTCTTTCACTTGAAGGAGGAAGAGCGTCTTCACCAGCTACTTTAGTATCTATAACTTTAGCATCGGGATATTTCTTGTTTGTATCAAGCATATTGTTATTGTGATTAAAATCACTTGATTTAGCTTGATTAAATTTAAACATAGGGGGTGGAGCTTCACCTTCAGCTTTCATAAGTAGAAAATTCATAAGTCCATCTAATTCAGATTTCTGATTATTTATCATTTTGCTCTTTCAACCTAGCCCATTTTTGTAATTTGTATTTTCGCCACCTTGCTTCAAAATGAGTTAATTCTCTCATAGTATCTGGAAAAAAGGTCCATGCAAGGATATTTATGATTGTAATTGCAACAATCCATTTTGAAATAAATATTATTAAATCCATACTTTATTATACCAACTTTCCTCTGCTAATTCTAAAAATTGGTGGGGTAAATAAACTAATCCGAAATTCTTAAGATAATCTCTAGTCTGTTTAGGTCTATCATCAATTGCCACATCGGTAGATTTTACGCTATCCAACAACACAGGATTGTTTTTAGCCCCTGCCGCTACTACTTGTTTAACAATAGGAAAAAAGACATTAGAATACTTTTTCGCATAATCTTCGCCTGTTCCTGACCAAATAACTAAAGGAACATCAAAAGACCTAACGAATTTCGTAATTGCATCTACTAAACCCCAGTTAAAAGAACTAGGAAGTTTATGCATTATCAATGTGTCATCTATGTCTACAAATAATTTCATAAGTAGTAGTATATCACAAAAAAATAATTTCATAAAAGTGTATTAAAAAATCCCCCTAATAACCCCCTCTACTATATGCTAGGTACAAAAGAAAAAGAAAATATATAAAAGAAAAAGAAAAGTAGGTATTTTGCAGAACTTAAAACCTTGTGCTTCCAGAAATCTTATGTTAGTCTAAATTTTTAATAACAACAGAACAAAGGATAATTAATGTGGATACATATACCGAAAACGTCATCAGCCTCTACTCAGGTGGAGGAGGACTCGATATTGGAATCGGATTGGCTGTTCCCAATGCTAGAACAGTCTGTTACGTGGAGAGAGACATCGCATCAGTCAGCGTATTGGTTAAGGCGATGCAAACAGGTTTATTGGATGAGGCACCTATTTGGACAGATTCCAACACCTTCGATGGCAAACCTTGGGGTGGAAAAGTGGATTGGATTATTGGAGGATTCCCATGCCAACCATGGTCAGTCGCAGGAAGAAGAGAAGGAACAGAAGACAAGCGATGGCTTTGGGACGACATCAAAAGAATTATTAGCGAAGTACGACCCAAAGGAATCTTCTTGGAAAACGTGCCAGGTCTCCTTACTGGACATGGAATTGACCCCATACTTGGAACGCTTTCCGAATTGGGGTATGACACAAAATGGGGTAATGTCAAAGCTTCGGACACCGGAGCTACCCACCGTAGGGCACGAATCTTCATCTTGGCGTACAGCCGCAGCTTCGGATGGGGAAGGTGGCGTGAAAGAAATGAGGAAGGGTTCAAACTCGCAGTACAAGCTGAGGGACCATTCAGCAAACGTGGTAGCAAATTGGATGACACCAAACACATTGGACTCAATGCCACCGAGGAGCTTGGAAGCAATGAAGAAACAGTTCGAGACAACTCGCAAGGGAAGAACAACCCCAGCGAATCTAAGGGAACAGGTGATACCCGAACTACATCCCAAAGCTTGGGGGACACCATCAGCGAGGGATTGGAAGGGTTCGAGTCCGAATCACAAGAAGAGACCGAATCTAGATTGGCAGACGGAACATGGAATATGGATGTCTTCCCCCCAGGACCCGACTCAGGAGAATGGGACAGAATCAGAGAAGAAAGACCAAACCTCTCCCCAGCCTTGGAAAAATCTGAGGCTAAATCCTATGTTCGTAGAATGGTTAATGGGGTGGATGTCGGACTTGACAGGGTTGACCGACTCAGAATCTTGGGAAACGGCGTTGTACCATTACAAGCAGCTTATGCATTTAAATTACTTATGGACAAGGTATAAAAATTGAAAAGTGATGAGGTTAGTAGACGTAGCTTTAGTTGGACGCTTTTATATAAAAAACAATTAAAGGAAAAGCTATCTCCAATAGAGTTGAGTAAAGTAAAGTACCATTTCTTTAGGGCAGTCAAAAGGCGACCCGAAGTTTCCGTTGTGCAGTTGCACGATTCGTTTTGGCACAGTAGGAAATAAGTTGGGCGTAGCCCAACGTTTGGGGCACTCTCTCTCTCAAAGCTATCGCTTTTTCGAGTATATTTTCTAATCGGGTTTTTAAACCCCTAGCAGAAACGTTTAATTAAACACTCTTGCATTTGTGTTATACTTGGTTTAAAATAGTTTTTCTAAACTTAAACAAACTGTATTACAGGAGAAAGAAATGATATATGAAAAATCAGGCATAGAGATAAGCCAATGCAGAGTTAATAAAGGATATGGTCGAGACTCTAAACCAAACCAAGTAAATAAAATAATTGAAAAATTTGATAATAGATTATTAGGCGTAATCGTTTTATGTGACGTTAGACCTGAAAATCCCGTTGATGAAAATGGAGTTTCATATGACTATGAAATATTAGATGGTCAAAATAGAACTCTTGCATTGACAGATTTAAATGGTGAAGACTATGAGTATGATATAAAAAATATTCAAATAGTCAATTATTGTCCATTTGAAGAGAGGGCTCACTTATATACTCAATATAATGATGAGCGAACACCTTTAGGTAGTATTGATAAATTTAAATCGGGATTAGCTGCTAAGTATCCTGAAAACATTGCTATATATAATATATGTAGAAAACTTGGCGTTAATATTAAAAGTATTGACTCTGAGGCATATCCATATTTGAACGCAGTGACTGACATAAGAGAACTATATCGGGCAAACACTTTAGAAGATGCTCTTGGAATCATACTAGAGGCTTATAAAGATAGCTCATCAGACTTTAGAAAGAGGAACTTTAATCGTGAAATGTTAAGGTCATTAAAACACTTCTTATTAGCTTATAAAGGTGAAATGGATAGAGATATCTTAATTAATAAATTGAGAGAGACTAGACCAATAGATTTAATACCTACACTTAAAGCCACAGGTGAGCTTGATGGTGTAAACGGAGCAACAAGGTTAGTTATGCTTTATAACAAAAAATTAAGAAAAAATGCTTTAGACATTGGCATTGTACAAGGTTATCGAAAAACAAAGGTACAACCAATAGATGTAATGGGGTAATGACCCCCTACTTTTAAGTATAATAACGTATGGAGAGAATCGGCGTTATAATATTCATAAGTACACTTGTAATGGCGATAATTCATTTATCCTTGCATATGGTTGCATAGGTATGTTATACTACCTTCAGTAGGTATTTTTACTCTACTAAGATATTTAAAT
>Ga0098059_1001677_pt1 | contig 10930 bp, 6 predicted proteins | sample 20_taG_FD_92580 | JGI IMG/M metagenome (GOLD analysis project Ga0098059, IMG submission 92580) | Marine viral communities from the Subarctic Pacific Ocean - 20_ETSP_OMZ_AT15318 metaG | ecosystem: Environmental > Aquatic > Marine > Oceanic | place: Subarctic Pacific Ocean | collected 2015-01-19
AATTGTGAATTTACTTTGAAGACATATGACGAAATTAGTGGACTCAAAGATACACTAACCTTTAACTTCTCGAGAAACTCTTCAAAATACATCAGAACCGTATTGAATACAAATCCACAATTGACCAACACAACAACGGTTGACTCAACCGATAGAAAAACTTATTGGCTTGGCGAATCGTTTGTAGACCACTTGGATACAAATGTTGATTTGGCCGGAAATATCGGTACAGTCTATGCCATCTTAATGCCTTTAGGTGTTGATGACACAGCAGTCAAGAATTGGGGTTATCACAAATACTCTGCTCGTGAAGCAAAGTCTGGATGGGTATTTTCTGACCGTGCAACTGAGGAAAAGGCTCTTTTCCGCTTTAAGTCTATGCATGTTGGAGAAGAAATTCAAAGAAATTATTTGATTGCAATTGAACAAATCACAGCACCAGCAAACCCTGCTGTTGATGCCTATGGGACATTTACCGTTGCCATCAAAGATATCGCAGGAAACACAGTTGAAAGATATTCTGGGTGTAATCTAAATCCAGCTTCTCCGAACTATGTGGCTGCCAAGATTGGTGACCAATATCAAACTTGGAACGATACCGATAAGAGATATCGAACTTATGGAGATTACCAAAACCAATCTGACATTTTCTATATCCAGATGGCTGAAAATGTAGCAAATGGTGGTGGACAAGGTCTTAATCCTGCTGGATTCTTCGGACCAGTCCGCCCAAAAGGGTTTGGTTTGGTAAAAGGCGATTCAAGCGCAAAATCACTAGACCTTACTGCTGATTTTACCGGATCAGTTGTCAGAGATGCATCGGTCGCAAACCTTGTAAAAGGACACGCTGGTACTGCTGGCCAAGTGGCTAATCTAGGAACAAAAGAAGCTGTTAAATTCGTCTTTCCAAAGATGAGAATGCGTGATGCTGGATCTGACGGCGGTGCTGCAGATCAAGCTAGATCTTATTGGGGAGTTCGTCCAAAACTTTCTGCTCAGTCAAGTCAGCATGATCCAGACTATATCGATTATACAAGAGCTCTTGGAATGGGTCTTGGAGCAGAAGGTACACACACTCCAGGTGAAGACTTTGAATATTCATTCATCTTCTCTCTAGACGACATCATCAGTTCAGGAAACGGAGTATTTTCTTGGTCTTCTGGTAGTTATGTAGCAACGACATCATATACCTATGGGAATGATTTTAATGGACTACTTGGCCTTAATGTCAGACAATTCATCATGCCTGTATGGGGTGGATCTGAAGGATTTGATATTACTGAAATGGAGCCACTTAGAAACGAACTAGTATCTGAAACGACTTTATCCGAAAAAACCAGTTATGTCGACTACTCAATCTCAAAAGCCTTGGATTCAATTTCTGATGCTGAGGTAGTACCAGCCAACATGCTGGCTATGCCCGGTATCTTCCGACCTTCGGCGACAAATAAAATGATTAATGTTGCTGAGAGTCGAAAAGACGTTCTTGCCATTATTGATCTTGAGGGTGATTATCGCCCAAGAGTTGAATTGAACGACACTGCCGCTAACAGACTTGGTTCTGTCTCTACAGCAGTTACTGAAATCAAAGGAAGAAATCTTAACTCTTCATATGCTGCTGCTTTCTACCCATGGGTACAAGTGTCTGATAACCTGAATTCTAATCAACTTGTTTGGCTTCCACCATCAGTTGCAGCCTTGGGCGCCCTTGGTCGTTCACAAGCAACGTCTGAGCTCTGGTTCGCTCCTGCTGGCTTTAACCGTGGAGGACTTGGTTCTCTCGGTGGCGCCCGTGGACCTCGCGTTCTTCAAGCAAGACAACGACTTGATTCAAAAGAGAGAGACTCTTTATATGAAGTTAACATTAATCCAATTGCAACATTCCCTGCTGAGGGCGTTGTAATCTTTGGACAAAAGACCCTTCAAGCGGATGCCTCTGCTCTTGATCGAATCAACGTTCGTCGATTGGTTCTTTACTTAAAATCAGCCGTCTCCTCCGTTGCTCGCAACTTATTGTTTGACAATAACGTTGAAGGAACTTGGTCGAGATTTAAGTCTCAAGTAAATCCCATCCTGTCTGATACTAGGGCTAGATTCGGATTAACTGACTATAAACTCATCCTAGATGAGACCACTACTACCGCAGACTTGATTGATCGCAACATTATGTATGCTAAAATCTATATCAAGCCAGCCCGGGCTATTGAATACATCGTCGTTGACTTCGTCATCACAAAAACCGGCGCGGATTTCGTATAAGCCACTAATTATAGTAAATAGGAGATTAATAACATGGCATTTTGGGGAACAACTTTAGACTCGTCTAGCACAGAGCCGAAAAGAAAATTTAGATGGCAAGTGCAAATTGGAACTTTGGGAAATGATAGTGTCGTTTGGTACGCCAAGACAGTAGATAAGCCAAAGATGACAATTAGTGCAGATGCTCAACATAAATACTTGGGACACACTTTTAAGTTCCCAGGTAGCGTAACTTGGGAAGATATTAGTGTGACTTTGGTTGATCCTGCCGAGACAAACACCAACGGCCAAGATGCCGCAAGAAGACTTCTGGAAATCGTTCAGGGATCTGGTTATAATTTCCCAAAAACAGCAGATATGAAGCAGACTTTGAATAAGCCTGACGCAACATCTGCCTTGGGACCAGTAGTTATTCGGCAACTGAATGCCGATGGAGCAACTATTGAAGAATGGACTTTGATCAATCCTTTTGTTAAGTCTGTCGAGTTCGATCAATTAGACTACTCCTCCGACGAGCTATCAGAAATTACTCTGGGAATCGTTTATGATTGGGCTGATTTGACCAAGACTGCTGATGGAAGCTCAGACCCTCAGATTTTCGGTTAAGGAGGTCTAAATGACTTGGTGGGGTACAACTCTAGGCGCCGGTGGCGTTGGTTTTCAACCCAAGCAGAAGAACAGATTTATAGTTAAGATGGGGACAGGAGGTCAACTCCTCTCTGTCTCTTCTGTTTCTAAGCCTACTGTGACTGTAGAGAGTAAAGAATATAGGATGATTAATCATTTCTACAATTACCCAGGTATCCCTAAGTGGGAACCAGTAGTCATGAAATTTGTAGACGGCAGAGTGTGGTCTGGGAGCAGCATCGATATTGGACCCACAGCGAGAGAAGGATTAACTCGTAGCACAAGTGGTGTTCTGTGGGAAATGCTATTGGCATCTGGGTATGTTACACCGAGCGGGAACAAGTCGGCACTTACAGCAAGAGAAGACTCAGATGGAAATAAAATGCTATCACCAGTCGTGAGTCCAGAAAAGGCGGCGATGATCGATAGGGCATTTGGCTCCGCCGCGAGTGAAACTGATGGATCTATGCTTGAGATAATCCAAATAAACCCTAAGGGGGAAGCCCTAGAGACTTGGACCTTATATAATCCAATCATAGCGAAGATATCTTGGGGAGATTTGGACTATGGAGACGATAATTTGGTGGAATATACCCTAGACATTACATATGACTGGGCAGAACACACAGAATCCATGCATGTTTTAAGCCCACACACAGGATCAATAGGTTCTTCAGAATAATAAAATTAACTTTAGAGAGGTGATAATTGAAACGCAGAAATAATGACGACCGATTGATGGGCGGTCATAAACCAACTCCATCAGAAGAAGCGCCGCAAATGGCCAATCCGATGGATTTTGTCACTCCATCGCAATTCGTTGAATTGCCGTCAGGCGGTAATTACCATGAAAACCATCCTTTGCATGGTCAGGGCACAATTGAAATCAAATATATGACAGCAAAAGATGAAGATATTTTGACAAACCGTTCTCTGCTCAAGAAAGGCTTGGCAATCGATAGATTGATTCAAAACCTCATCTTAAACAAGGGTATTAATGCGAGATCCTTGTTGATAGGTGATAGAAACGCCATCTTGATTAACGCAAGAGCCTCAGCGTATGGAGCAGACTATAAAACAAAGATAGCCTGCCCTGGATGTGGGGAGACTTCCAAATTCGAGTTCGATCTGGCTGAGCATCAAATTCACGCTGGAGAAATCGAGGAAGGTACTAATATTAAGTCCTTAGGTGATGGGACTTATGTTGTAACTCTTCCTTTGTCAACCGTCCAAGCTAGATTCCGATTATTAACCGGTCAAGATGAAATTGACCTAATATCCGACAAGAAGAGTGTAGAAAAGGATTTGGTTACAAGGCAAATGAAAAGCTACATCATCGACTTTAACGGATATGAAGATAGGAAGACGATACACTATGTTGTTGACAACATGGTTGCAACCGATTCCAGATATCTTCGGGATTGCGTTCGAATGGTTACACCAGACATTTCGATGAATCAAGAGTTTTCTTGTAAACACTGTGAACACAAGGAGGTTGTGGCGGTTCCATTCGGAACCGAGTTTTTTTGGCCTGACCGATGAGTACATGGAGAGTGTCTATGAGTGCTTTTTTACCCTGAAGCATTATGGTGGGTGGTCTTTATATGAACTTTACAATCTACCTGTTGGATTAAGGAAATGGTGGCTTGAAAGAACTGTTCAAGAATACAAGAAGGAATCAGAACGATCAAAAAAGTGATTCCAAACAAATCGATGCTCGGCATTTGCCGAGCATTTTGTTTATTGAACTAATTATAGCATGAACGAGGGTTAATTCATGCCAACACCAGAAGAATTAGAAAAGCTGAGAGCAAAGGTGACAGACGCTAAAAGTGCCCAAGAGGGGATGGATAGTCCAAAAGCTCTTGAATTTCTTGAAAAACAGCTTGAAATCTTGCAAGAGATAGCTGACAAAGATTCAGAGAGACTACAACACCTTGTAGACATCGCAGATGCAGAAAAAAAAGTCCAAGAAGCATTAGCAGAACGGTTAAGGTTAGAGCAAGAGTTAGAATCCGCCATGGCTGCGGGTGATGCGGCGGCACAAGCAGCTGCACAAACCGCTCTCGATACTAACGCTGTCGAGGAAAGAAAAACAAAGAAGAAATTGAGGGATATCAACAAAATGCACAAAGAGATGCTTGGGTTGCTCAAAAAGTTGAATGTTGAGCGAACTGGTGCAGTCATCACTACGAACGAGCTTGATAAAGCCATAAAAAGACAAAAGGATACACTAGAATCCGCAGAATCAGGGGCTAATGCTTTCCTTTCTGTTTTTAAAGGCTCGAGAGGTGTTATTGGAAGCTTAATTGAAGATGCAGGTCGATTACAAGGTGGTATGTTGAATGCCTCCGCTGGATGGAGGAAGTTCGGAAAGACCGCCGGACCTGTTGGTAAATTCGTAGCTGGGAATCTCGAGTCGATGACTGGAAAACTAGGAACGATGAGCAAAGGTATGGGCATGCTATTAACTGCTATGATTGCCGTAATCGCAAAAGTCGGAAAAATGGCCCTAGAGATAGATAACCTATCGAAAGGTTTTGCAAAATCAACAGGATTTGGAGATAAATTTCAAGGCACCATTAAAGAAGTTGGCTCCGAAGCCATGTTGTCCGGTGTTGGATTTCAAGAAGCTGCTGATGCCTTGGGAAGCCTCTCTGGTAACTTCTCTGCGTTTAATCCCAATGCCAAATCAACGAATAAATATTTGGCAAAAACTGTCGGACTATTAGGCCAAATAGGAGTGTCTGGTGATTCTGCTGCACAAGCTATGGACATAATGAACCGAGCAATGGGGCTGTCGGCTCAGGTCGCTGCAGATATGACTGCTCAATTGGCGATGCTTGGAAAAGAGATAGGAATTACCGCTCAAAAGATGGTATCAGAGTTCGCGGCTGCAAACAAAAGATTGGCCATGTATGGAAAAGATAATATAAAGGTTTTTAAAGAGTTGATGGGGATTGTGAAGGCTACTGGTCTGGAGATGGGTGTAATTACAAAGGTTGCTGAACAGTTTGACACATTTGAATCTGCTGCAGAATCGGCTGCAAAATTAAATGCACACTTGGGCACCAATATTGATATGATTGGGACTATGAATATGGAGTCGGCTGAGAAAGTTTTGTTGATTCGAAACGAAGTCCGAGCCCGCGTTGGGAATATGGACTCTTTGAACAAGTTTGAAAAACGAATGGTTGCGCAGGCCATGGGACTATCAAACGTAGAAGAGGCCCAAAGACTATTAAATATGAGTATGGCTGAGTACAACTCGGTAACAAGTGGAATGCAAGAGCAGGCAGATGTTCAACAAGAATTAGCCGACGCCGCAGCGGAAGTAATCCCTGTAATGCAGCGACTGGGATTGATATTCCTTAAATTCTTGACTTTCTTGCAGCCTGTCTTTGATCTCTTCTTTAATATATTTGATCTTATAGAAAGGATTTATGATGGCTTCGTTGACCTGTCTGGTGGCGCCGCTAATGCAACCAGTATAATGAAAGGTGTCGGATACGTACTGTCAGCTGTTGTAATTGGACTTGCGGCTTTCGCCGCTGGGCTACCAGTAGCGACGGCGGCGGTTGTTGCTTTTGTCACCCTTGGGCTTAGCGAGCTGTGGAGTTGGCTTATGAGGTCCGGATCTCCAAAACTGTGGCAAATGCCAGGTGTGCTAGCTGATTCTTTTGAAAGATTTGCTAACGCTGTGACCAATGCAAAAGAATCGGTTAGTGGTTTTGTTAAAAAAGGGCTGAAATCTATCTTTTCTATGTTCCACAAGGCAGGGTCGCCGATGTTGTATCTACTCCCCAGTGTAATGGCTGAGGGCTTTATTGCCATCTCTGATGCCATAACAAATACTGTGAACGCTTTGAGTAATATGATTTCACTCATGATTGAATTTGCTGGGATTGATTTCGACGGATTCATCGCAGTCAGACAGGAAGGTGGAGCCACTTCTCTAGTCATGGGTTCCGAAGGCATCATAAGTGCTATGAGCGAAGGAAGGCTTACTGTGGACGTTAATATGCCCGAGATAAAGCTGCCTCCAATCGAGGTTAGTATTATATTTAATGGTACGGTATTTGAAAATATTATTGATGCAAAAATTAATGACCGGCTTGGTGCTTAAATATGAGCTTATATCCTAAAAACAAAGGAAGGTTTTACATCTCCGATGTCGTGGCCGATCCAGTTTATAACCCCAGCGGGCGCAGGGTGTTCCAAGGTTTTGGCTCAGACTATTCAGCAGCGAACGATAACATAGTCTACATCTCTAGCATTCCCTTGGAGCGTACTGTGCCGTTAAAAGGCTTTGTTGACTCAATTAAATTAAATCTTCAGAAAGAAGTTGAAAAAGTAACCACAGTTGATTCCCAAGTTACTATAGTTAAGGAATATACAACCGATTTGTCCTATGATATCAAGATTAATATGCCGGCACACTCAACCAACGAGGCAGCTAACAATTTAGCAAAAATGGAAGAGCTGCAAAGGCTAATCATGCCCGTAAAAGCATCTGGTACAGGCGATGCGATTGCTGGTGTGGCCGTGAGGACTAAGGTAAAAAAGAATTTATTCTCTGTTTGGTTTAAGAATCTAATAAACAACGGATATCCCTCTGCTAACAAATCTTTGCCTCCCGGCAGCGAGGATCAGTTCAAAGAGCTGTTGGATAGGGGATTTGTTTGCTATATTGAGGAAATAAATTACGAACCAGACCTAACAGCAGGTTTTTTCGAGAACGGTGGGGAGCTTTTGCCAAAGAATATCATTCTTAGTTTAAAGTTGAACTATGATAGTAACAGCATTAGACACTACAACGAAAAAAGCACTTTGGAGCCGTTTATGGCAAACGGCCACTACGAAGAAGGCGATACGTCCCTTTTCCCATTTGGGGTAACTGTTAGAGGTGCCGCAGGGTATATTGAACGACCCGTCGATATCGCAGTTGATAAACAAGAATTTACTCAAAAGCAAATGAATGACATATTCTCTAAAGAATCAATAAGCTCTTATTTGTTTGTTTCCTTGCCAATTGAAGAAAACACAGGTACCAGTCCATCGCTTAAGGGTGTTGAAGGGGCAACTGCTGAGGCCGTGGTTGAAGACGCGAAGAATAAAATGGAAGCTTTTTATAAAGACGGTAAGAACAAACGGAGGAGGTATGTATTGCTTAAGCCTTTTTTTGAAAATTTTACTCGAGGAACATCAGTCACCGTGACAACATCCCAAGAGAAGGGGAATTCTATCTACAAGGAAGTTACGATTGGCAATTCATCACTAAACCACCTGGCATATGACATGACTCTGGTTCTTCCGGCCAACAATCTTTCAGAAGCAAAGAAAAATTGTGCCAAGATACAATATTTGACTAGGATTTTTTTAAGAAGAAAAGCTTTAACTACAGGTTCAACGCCCAAGAGGAAACATGGCTCAGGAATCTCTATGAAAGAGGCCTTGGACAATTCTCTAAAACGAGACCAAGAGCTCCGAAGAGTGATGGTTTATATACCAAACAAAATAGAGAATCCTAACTCCAAAGGTGTTCCTAGAACTTTTGCAACGATGTATGCAAATAGCATACCTTTGTTTTTCGAGAAGTTTGATATAAACATCAATATGGAAGATGGGTTTTTCGAAGAAGGGAATCGATTGTTCCCCAAATCTATGTCGATTGCCTTTACTTTTTTAGAAGTGGATAATAACTTAATGAGCACTATTCAAATGGTTGGCAACAAATCTAGTGACGGATATAGGTTGGTTAACTCTGGTGATCAAATGGAGACAGCGGAGTTGGAATTATTCCCTTTTAACAAGAAGACGAGCAAGATAAAAATAGGAGACAGCTAATGCCTAAATACACAAGAGAAGAACGAGGCTTATTGAATTCAGACATATATTTCGACATCCTAGAACGGAAAGGGAGGAAATTCCTAAAGATTCGAAGGACTGTTGTCTTTAGTGGTCTCCAAGGTATGGAGATTGACATATTTAAAGAACATGTGTGGGCCCGAGAAGACAAGCTGCACAAATTATCTTTAAGGTTTTATGGGTCAACTAGATATTGGTGGGTTATTGGCCTTTTGAACAAAAAGCCAACCGACGGTCATTATAAAGTAGGGGATGTTGTATACATTCCCAAGAAGCCGTCCTTAATTGAGGGAGCAGTAAGACAATGAAAACCATCGTCAAGAACAACCCCAAATTAAGTTGGCACGAACTCTACCCCGAGGATTGGGAAGAAAGGCTCTATTGGGTCTATCCAGAGGCCGATGCCCCGGAGGGCACGACAGGTCGGGCGACCACGTGGATGGAGGTCGACGCTCTGAAGACAACTTATTGGAAGAGTCAACCAGAGGTGCTGTGGGGTTTTGAAAACAATTTTCAACAATATATACAAGTTCAGAATTCCCTGTCAGGTGACGAATGGAAGACTTTTTTCAAGCAGGTCTTCCGACCCAAATTAGAAGCAGCCGTAGCTAAATACATCCAGGAATACTTAATAGAATCTGGTGATGGCGATGATAGCAGAATTATGTTCATAGAAGAGGCTTTAAAGACATGGCTTATAAATAATATCGAGACCACTATCCCGACGAAATGGAGATCGTTTGCAACAGGTTTCAAGACCATGATTACCAGAGCAGAGGATAGCTATGGCACAACCAAAATCCACAGCTCGATATATTACGATGATATGTCTGCTCCAGCCAGTCAGCACACGACGCATCTCCTCATCTGGCGGCAGATTGTCGAAGCCGGCACCAGCCAAAACAAGGCGGACCTTGCTTATGCATTCGGACACTTGGGGTTGAATGACATAATTTTTCCTCACCTGCCGTGGGATATAAAATCCAAAGTTACGTCAGCGATGGACGCAAACAGCTCCGTGCTACAACGACTTGAAACGACTAAGGCGATGGACCATGAAGCCTTCTCTGCAGCATTAGCAGACATGACAGGTAGAGATGCCGAGATCACGGACACGGATACGAGGAATCTCAAGCAATGTGCTTTGATGCTCTATTTTATTAAAAACCCTAGCTGGAGGGCGGAGATTGCAGCCAACTGGGGTGCTAACCCATGGTATGGTCGCATCTTACCAGTAAAACCGAAGCACTACCTCGCCGAGGTTAATCATGGAATGAGGGGTCCTACCCCGATAAACCCAAATGAGTTTGTAAACATGTGTACAGTCCCTAAAGGTGACGCTAAGACTCTTTTTGAAGACTTCAGAGCAGTCAACAAACCATTAGGGTTTGATTTTTCTTGGGTCTACAGTGATACAGCAGACGGCGAGATAAAAGAAGCGAAGATTCACACAAAAGCTAGCGATGCTCAACGTCAGGTAAGGGATTTTAAAAAGGTGACCACCGATACTGACAAACTGGATGTCCTTAAAAGACTAGAAGAAAAGTCCATTGATGCTGGTAGCAAGTTTGAAATGAAAGAGTGCAAGGTTACATTTCAAGGTGAGACCCCCGCAACAGCCAGGTCAGATGTGAAGGTTGATATGGTTTTTAAGATGGATCATTTTTCTGGTATTAATGGAACTTGTGCAATCGCGGAAATAGCAGGAGATTATGTTGAGGTGAAGATTAGAGATTTGATAACCTTGCCGAGGACCGAAACAGTTGAATCAGAAGGAGCTGCAGGAGCTACGCCGCTAAGACAACAGTATCATCCGGACTACTCGCGAGTTAGGATTAAGTTGTTTACTGATAACGATTATTACGCAAACATGGTAATTGATCTATGTGCCCTTGGACACGAGATTTCTAGAGAGTCGGACTCAGGGGAGATAACTCTTACTATAAATTATAGGGCGTATTTTGAACGATCTCTAAGTATGGAATATAATGATGCATTGGCAACCAACAAGGTTTTAAAAGGAAGGGAGCAGCGACAAAAAGAATTGTATGAAATGATGACTAAGGATGATTGCACCGATCGTTTGATAAGGGAAAAAAATAGAGTAGATACTGAATATGATCGAATGGAAACTCTAAATGAGCTAGATAAAGGAATGTTTCTTTCAAAAGTTTAC
>Ga0098059_1001679_pt1 | contig 10924 bp, 3 predicted proteins | sample 20_taG_FD_92580 | JGI IMG/M metagenome (GOLD analysis project Ga0098059, IMG submission 92580) | Marine viral communities from the Subarctic Pacific Ocean - 20_ETSP_OMZ_AT15318 metaG | ecosystem: Environmental > Aquatic > Marine > Oceanic | place: Subarctic Pacific Ocean | collected 2015-01-19
AAGAACTTCAAGGAGCTTTAGGAAATCCTCAAACTGACACTATTCGGGAAACTGTAGATAGAGTTGGGTATGGACCTTTAAATCCTACGGTTGACCCTAATAAAAGCGGACCTCCGGAATGGGGAGGAGTTTTTCCTCAACAAGTGGTAGACCGACAGATAAGCTTAATGCCTTCAGGGGCTTTTTCGGGACCTACCCCTGCGCAAGTAGCGGCAAATCTACAGGCGCAAGAAGAAGCGAGGTTATTGCAATCTGCACGAACTACATACGCGCCGTCATTAGCAGACTCAACAACAGCTATGAGTTACGCTCCAACAATAGATTACGAGTCAGCAAGACAAAGAGAAAGAGCAGCACAGATGGAAGCAATGGAGCTTGACGCTAGATTGCGTGCAGAAAACCAAATGTTTGACGTCATGGACACCCAAGGGTCTCTTACTATGCCGCCTCCTGTAACAGCTCCAACACCACAAGAGCAATTAGCAACCCTTAACGAAGGTGCTCAATTACGTGATGAACTAGCTAATGCACTATTTGGCTCAATACTTAAAAACACAAAAATAAATCGATCAGCTTACGAAAATCCAAACTCTGAAGTAAGTGCTTTATTAAGAATAGGAATAACTGAAGAAGATTTGTTAAGCAATAATCCTGATGTGCAAAGAGAAAATATTAGAAAAATTATTGAATCAAATATAGTTCAAGACCCTGTTTTTGACAGCGCTTTGGATTTTTGGGCAGACGTTTCTCCTTTTGGAGGCTCTCAAGAACAAAATAGGTTACAAAGAAGTATTGATATAAACCAAAGGTTACAGGAATTGCTTAGCGGAACTCCTAGTGCTTCAGGACCAAATATAGTAGACAGTGCGCAAATGGCAGTTGATGCTGCTGGTGGTGGACCTGCAACTACAAGCACAACTCCTGCACAATCAATGAGCCCTGCAGATATAGCAGCTCAAACGCAATACACTGGAGGCGTAACTCCTAGTGCCAACATTGCACAACAACAAACAGTTTCTGCAAATGCAGGAGACATATTTAATCAAGCTTATGATGCCTTAGCATTATTAAGAAGCGGAAGTACAGGTTCAAGATTACCTGTTGGAATTTTTGCCATTGCACAGGAAGAAGCAGAAAACGGTAACTTGAATGGACCGGCAAATCAATTAGTCACTGCCTTTAATGCAGAGCAGGCTGGACTAACTCCTTTTGGAGAAGACACTAGAGCTAGAGCAGAATTTGATGCACAGCAAAGAGAGGCAGAAAGAACGTTCCAGACAACTGAAAGGACAGGAACTCAAGACTTCACTACCTCTGAAAGAGAAGGCACTGAAGACTTTGTTACTGGTGAAAGACTAGGAGCTGAAGAATTCGCTACTAAAGAGAGACTAGCAACTGAAGGATTTGTAACCACAGAAAGAGTAGCAACTCAATCATGGCAGGCTGGAGAAAGTAAAAAGCAAAGAGATTTAGAATCAGATATAGCTGAAGGTTTAAACGAAACAAACATTACTATAAATCAAGTAGCTACTGAAGCGAACAAATACATTGCTGAACAAAACAACTTAACTGAAAGAGATATTGCCCTATTCAACAACAATACTGCAAAAGAAGTTGCTGAAATTACAGGCTTAAATCAAGCTAAAGTTGAAGATATAAAAGGTGAATGGGCAAGAATAGTTGCCATGCAAACTGGAAGTGACCAAATATCAATACAAAACATTATTCAAAATGCAACTAATCAGCGAAAAGCAGAAGAACTGTCAAGTGCCGAAAGAATATCAGACGCTCAGATAGCAAGCGCAAAAGCACTGCAAGAAATTATAGGGGGAGACCAACTGGCTTTAGTTGAAGCACAAAATACTGCAGCATTAAATGTTGCAAATGCTAACAATACGTCTGCAGAAGCTATTGCAGCCCTACAAGGTGATGATGCTTTTTCATTAGCAGAAATGCAAATTAGCAACCAGTTTACCAATCAGAAAGAAATAGAAAGGCTGCAAAAAGAGTATCAAGCAGAACTTGCTACCTTAACAGGCACAACAGAAGAACAGATTGCAACTATAAATAACTCTGCAAATAAAGAGCTAGAGGATGCAAGAATAGCAGGAGATAAGGCATCTTACGAAGCACAAATAGCTTCTGCCGAGACCATATCCACAGCACAATTAGAATCTGCTGAGACCATATCCACAGCACAATTAGAATCTGCTGAAGGCATAGCCAAAGAAGCAAGAGACTTGCAGGTTAGCGAAAGCGCTTTAGATAGAGCGACACAAGAAGCTATTGCGAAAACTCAATATCTAAACGACCTTCAGCCTGCAGAGTTTGCTACATTGCAAAAAGACATTGCAAGAGGCGGACTAAGCGTGGAGGAATCTGAAAACCTTGCTGCACTTGTGGCAAGAGGTGGTCTTACTGCAGAACAAAGATTAGCTGAAATGAGCGCTGAAAGTAGGACAGATGAGATGAATGCTTTTCTTGCACTACTTTCAAACCCAAGCGCTTTAGGAGCTTTTGTTACTGCAATATCCGGCGAGTTACCGTTTGAAGCAGTGCCTACGATGTCGCAACTGTCAGACATGACCCCAAACAGAATACAGTATTTACAAGGTGCACTATCTGCATTAGGCATAGACCCTCAAACATTTATAAGGATGGCACAAGATGTTACTCCTCAAGCATTTCAAGAAACAGGACCATTTGGTCAAATTTCAGCAATGATAGCGTGAGGTAATTAATGCCAACACCGTGGGAAAGAATGCAACAAAGAACAGGAAACCCCTATAGAAACTCGTCTAGTTTTAAGGGAAGAAGCTTAGCTGCAGCCAAGCTCAAAGAATATCAACCACCTAGTGCTTTAGGTAGCACAATAAATGTAGAGGTGGACCCTGAGGTAGAGGCTCAAAAAAGAAAAGAGGCTCAGCTTAAACAACAACAGAGGATGAGAGGTTTGCTTAGCGGACCTGCAGCTTTATTTCCAAATATCCGTGATTTTAAAGAAGGGGACGGATTAAAGCTGGGAGTAGAAACAACTAGCGCTCCTAATGAAAATGAGTTTGGTTTCTCTACTCCATTTAAATACGCATACCAAAAAGCTGTCGCCCCAGCTTTAAAAGGATGGCAAAGCTTAACAGAAACTACTGCAGGTTTAGTAGCGACTCCATTTAGCACAGAACTTCAATCTGCAAAAAACAGAGGAATATCTGCAGGAGACAGGTGGAGAGAATTAGACTTACCGACAGCAAGAATAGGTAAAGAAAAAGGTGAGGGCATCGGCTTTGATGTGGGAGTTAAAGGCGCTGTTGAATTATTAGTAGACCCAGTTGGATGGGCAATGACAGTATTACCGGTAGGTTTGGCTTTTAGAGCCGCATCTTATCCTGCAAAAAGACTTGGTGCTGTCGCGGGAAGGTTAACAGGCTTAACAGCAGCATCAAAAAAAGGGAAGGCTATATTTAAAGAAGCTGCTGAAAAAGCAGACATAGCTATAAAATCTGAAGACACTGCTGCAACTAGAGATATTTTTAAAGAACTGTGGGAGAGGAACACCCTAACTGAAAGTGGCAAACAAAGAAATCTTGTGGGCAGCTTAGAGGATTCTCCTATAATTGCAAGAGCTCATTCAGATATGAATGTGCTTATGAATTACGATGAAGTGATGGACGCAACCAATCAGCTTGGGTACACAGAAGGGCTAATTGCATACATAAACCACAAAGCTACCAAGTCTGCTAAAAATAAAAGCGGAGTTTTTTTTAGGGCTATAAACAACCCTATACAAAAATTTAAGCCTAACGTTGCAAAAAGAATGACAAAAGAAGGCAGAGTAGAAACTTATTATAATCAGTATATAAGCGCGATAGCCACAGAAGCTACACTGCAAAAAAATAAGTTCTTAGCTTTTAAGGATTCTTCCGGCAAAGAGAAGACTTTCAGAGAATTGTTTGACGCCAATCCTAAAGAGATTGAAATGGAAGTGCCAATCAAGACGGAAACGGCTAGTGCTAGACAAGCTAAAGAGGAACTTGCAGAGAAGGGAATTGTAGAACCTCCTCCTGCAATAACAAGAAAAGCTACTCAGGACTATGCAAAGTTTAAAATCTCTTCTGAGACAATACCTATGAATATATTTGACCCTAGTGATTTATCTACAACTACCAGTTCTCATAATTTTATAAATGATATTGCTGACGCAACCGGATTTGATGCAAGTGATATTGATTCATTAATAAGGGTAGAGGTTAATGTAAACGACAATGTAGTTAACCTTACAACTACCCAAGGATTCACAATAGGAAGAATAGACATTACAGAGATTGTTAATGGAAGCACAGATTCTTTAAAGTTATCTAATATAAAACTAACAGGGCAAGGACAAAAAGAGCTAAGAGAAAAAATCCATGGAGACTTAATAAGGTCAAACAAACGAAGCGATACTGCTGGAGTCAAGGTACAGAAAGACTACGACAAAAAAAGTGGAAAAAACTTCGCAGACATACCATATGTGTCAAATGGGAGATACAAGCAAAACACAAACGGTTACTTTGAAGATATAAACACTGCAGGCTTTTCGTTCACCCCTTCGGACACTGTTATTTGGAGGCTGCCTAAAATATTCGACAAAGAAAAAGTGGCAAAAACAACGAGGTGGGAAAGTCAGGCAGGAGAAGAAATCCTGACAGGAAAAGGTACTGCCGGTGGAGAGCTAAGGGAAAGATTAGCAACAAGGCTGGACGACATAATTGAAAGAATAAACGTTTCAAGAAAGATAACTCCAGAAAGACGAGCTAAATTCACAGGAAGAGAAAATAGTGCCTATTTAAAGCTTACACAGACTCAAATTAAAGAAGCACAAGAAATATATAAAAGCACTATTAATAATTATTTTGATGAGGTTGCCAAATTTATTGACGACGCTAAAGATATCAGAAAGATTAAAACATTAAATTTCCAAACTAGAACTATAAGGGAAACGCCAAAAGAAACATTGCAGTCTACGTTATCAAAAAACCTTGATGAGGCTAAGGTTCAGCTTCAAGACCAATTAAGTGAATTGAGATTGCAGTTTGATGACCAGATACAGTTTACTACTTTATCTGACTCCCTTTTAAATCTGAGAAACCTAGATGAAGGATTAAGGGCAGGTCAATTAAGAGTAAACAAGGTGTCAGGCAGAACCAATCAGGGCATTAACGATGTATTAAGTGATGCTGAGTGGAACGGAGTAACCAGAGAAATAATCCGGCAATACGCAAAAAAGGATAAAGATAACACTATTGACTTTCTTGTAAGAACTGATGATATAGATGCTGTTGACCCGACTATTAACACTTTGTTTAGCAAGTCGTTGGCTTTTGACGGAAAGACTGTATTCGATGACTTTGAAAGAATGTTTGGCAAGAACTCAAAAAGAGTAGGAAAGAAGTCAACTACAGAGGTATTACAGGAAGCAAAAGAGCTTAAAGAAATTGGAAAGCAAGCAGGTGTTGACCCGTCAATAAGAAGCAGAAAAGCTGGAGAAACCGTAGATGCTGCAAAAGAACTAAAAGCAGAGTTCAAAGAGTTATATAAAATAGGAATGGACGATGTGTCTGCGTTAGAAAAAGAGATGCCAGTGCTTCAGTTTTTAGATATGGCAGGGTTCGTAGTTGGGCATTCACACTCAACAGGAAAGCCAATTAGGCTCTTTGACACAGGATATTTTGACCTAAGTAATGACCAAATTAGATATTTAGAATCGTTTTATGATGTATTTGATAGAGGAGCACAAATACTAAGAGAAGAGGGTGCGCTTAAAGCCTTTGATGATGTTGTTTTATTCAAGAGCTCTAACTATGTTCGCCATCTTGTTGAGGATTGGGGTGACGCAACGCTTGAATTGCAAGTAACAGATGACATTATGAAGGGCAACAGAGTTTCCAATAAAATGGCTAAACAAGCATTTCAAAAGAAGCGTTCTTTTAGGGATTCTGTTTCAGAAGGTTTTGAGCAGGCAGGAATTAAATATTTAGATGACCCTGCGAATATGGTAGAAGCCTATGTAAAAGAAATGCAACAGGCTGTGGCTAACGCACAGTTAACGCGTAAAGTTAAAGTTGCTGCAGCAGAACATATCAGAGAAATAGCAGACCCTTCTAATCAAACGCAAGTTATAAATGCAGTCAAAACGCTAAGCAGAGGGTTAAGAGAATTCGATGTGGCAGCAGGTGGAGACACCACAGAAGTTACGCAATTAATAAAAAGCTACAAAGAGTTTCCTGAAGCGCAAGCTTTAATTTCCGAGCTTAATCCAAATGTTAGCAAAAACCTTTCAGAATTAATTAATAACCCTTTGCCAAATGACGCATCGGAATATAAATATTTCATAAGCAACAATATAGGGACAGACGAACTAGATACATTGATTACTAGCATTGCAGACCAAGAAAGGCTGCAAAAGTCAGCTATGAAAAAATATGCAGAAGCTCAAAAAACTAAGAAATTTACTCTAAAAACTTCTGAGGAACTAGGAAGTGGAATATTTGGAAGAGAAAAGAAAGCGACTCAGATGAGGCAACTGCAAAGATATAACGGCTCTAAAGATGGGGCTAATATAGCAGACCTAGAAGGATTGCTGTTTGATGAAGATGTTGCCAGAAGCATAGAGGATACCTTAGGTATAGCAGAACCGGGAGCATTTGATAGATTTGCAGAAAGTGCTGGAAAGCTTGGAGATACCGTCAGGTTGATGCAGACAGCTATAGACGTAGGTACTCCTTTCTTGCAAGGACTTCCTGCTCTTGTAACTCGCCCTGTTGTCTGGGGGAAAGCCACAGCTAATATGTACAAGACTATTTTTTCTCGTACTAAAGGGGGAAACAAGATGAGGGTGCAGTTTTATGTTGATAAAGCAGACACGATAAGAAGAATGAATCGACAGGGAATAAGCATGGCTGGGCAAGGTAATGATTACTTTAGAGCTTTAAATAAAGGAGGCACAGCAGATTTCTTAAAAGGAAAAGGTTTCGGAACAGACACTCTTCCAAACAAAATTGGGACTACCTTCGATAAAGGTGTCGGAAGATTTCAAGACGGTTTTGAACATTTTGGAGACCAGATAAGAGTAGCCCTATTTGAAGCGCACGAAGACCAAGTTATAGGAAGATTAGGTAGAGAAGCTAGGATATTATATGAGCAAACAGGACAAGTTACGGACCTTGCTACTAAAAGAGACCTTGTTGAGCTAGGTGAATACGTAAATCAAATGACTGGTGCTTTTAGTCACACTCGAAACATGATTTCAAGAAGACAAGCAAACATGGAAAGAGCGTTCTTATTGTTCTCTCCTGCTTACACAAGAGCTTCTTTAGGTTTAATGGGCAGCGTATTATCAGGCGGATTAAAAGGAAAACAAGCTCATAAAGCCATGAGAAACATGCTTGCCGCAGGTGTAAGCTTTCATTACGCGCAAGCAGCAGTAAGAGCGGAAGCTACAGGAGAACCTATAGAAAAACACTTAAACCTAGACCCTTCTAAGTCTAGCTTTTTAACAACCGATATTGCAGGAGTTAAAGTTGGGTTTGGTTCTTTTTGGAATAGCTCTGCAAAGCTTATGGCAAGAATAGTCGCAGACCCTGCGTTTAGAGGAGATGTATTGGATTCTCCTTTGCTTATGACAGGAGCAGGAAGAGGACAGTCTGGCTTTGATGAGTCAGGAATTAAATCTAAAATAGCAAACAATCCTGTTGTTCAATGGCTAAGAGGAAGAAGCTCTCCTGTTGGTTCCCAATTCTGGAATCTAGGCATGGGTGCAAATTACCTAGGAGAAGAGTTAAGCCCTGTAAGTATAGATTATTTTCAAGAAGTAGGTGAAAATATGTTCCCTTTTTGGGCGCAAAACTTTTTTGATTCAGGGTTAGCAAATGGAGCTACGTCTATGCTGCCTGAGTTCGCAGGTTTACGAAGCTACGAAATACCTCCGTGGGAAAGAAGAACTGAAATTAGAAATGATTTTGCAATGAGAACATACAACGAGCTATGGAAAGACCTTAATGACGCACAGAAGACTAACATAGAAATTGAGTTTGAATCGCACCCTAGCATGCAAAGACTAAGGGAGCTAGATGCCGAGATGAAAGAAACAAGGAGAGTTGTTGGTGGAGGAGAGATGGATAATCTACTGGACGACTATCACAACGACCAAGATAATTTACAGGCAGGCTATGCTGCAAGAACAGCAGAGCTAGTAAACTTATACAACAGCAAAGCAGAAGATGAGCAGGGCTTAATACTTTCAACCCCATCAGATTTAGTTAAGCAGGAGAAGTTAATTCGTGCTGATAAAAATGCAGGTCTTAAGCTCCTTGATGACCCAAACGTCAACCCTCAGTACAAGAAGGTCAAGGCTTACTACGATTCTTTTAATGATTTTAACAATAAAGAGAAACCTGAAGACCACTTCGCAGAAAAATATGCAGACATATACTTTTCTCCTAAATGGGACAGGGTGACATATTATGACTTCCAAGGAAGGGATGCAGAGTTACAGGATTTAGTGAACTCTTGGGGTGGAGACGGAGAAATGCTTAGAGATTATGCCAAAGGAATTTTGTTTGGAAGGAAAATGGCAGTAGACCCTATAATCCAAGAATTTTATATAGGGCAGAATAAGTATTTTGATTTGTACTACAAAGGAGCTCATGAAGCCATCTTCTCAGTAAAATATGATGGAGAGTTTGATGAGCTATATGAAAGATGGAGAACGTCAGGAACTAGAGACCAAGAACTTATCTTAGAAAAAAACAAAAGGTTTGCTCGAGCTTTTAGAGAAATTAGCTCAGTAAGAGAATCTATGAGGGAAATAGACCAAGGACTAGATGCGTTTTTATATAGATTTAGGGTTGGTGGCATAGGTAATTTAAAGCACAGAAGCAACAGAGACAGAGAAGACGAGCTCAACCAACTTGGGCACATGGAAACGTATGTTCAAGAGTGGAAGGTTGCAGGACAATAAAATGAATATTATAATCAAAAACAGTAAAACATTGGAAAGGCTACGGCATGACCACAGAAAAAGATAATATTGAACAATCAGAGACTACGGTTGATGATACAACTGATACACCTGTTCAAAGCGAGACTGAAGAGTCCGCACCAGATGTATTAGAACAGGCAGTACAAGAAGCGGAAGCTAAGGCAGAACCCGAAGAACAGCCTTCGTACTTAACTAAAGATGATGTCGAGAGACTACTGGAAGAACGAAAAGGTGCGTTTGATAACGCGCAAGGTCGAGCTCAGCAGTACACGAACCAAAAGGTTCAGGAGATTCAGGAAGGAGCCAAGGCTCAAATTTCAGAATTCATGAACGACTTTTCATCTATATTGGACGAGGACCAAAAAGAGGTCTTAGACCAAAAGATGCAGGAGAGACAAAGAATAGCTAAAGAAGAGAAACTTGACCAGTTAATTGAAAACATGGACAAGCCTCAACAAGGCTCTGGTGTAACTCCTGAAAATCTTGAAGACTTGGAATCTGCAGTTAAGGACACTGCTACAGCTTTAGGGCTAGACATTGATGTTAGAAGTAACAAAGAGGTCTGGCAAGGTTGGAATGCAGGCATGAGTTTTACTCAGTCTGTGAAGATAGCTAACCAGAACCTAAAAGCTTTAGCGCAAAACGGAAAAAAACAACCTGTAGCTCAGGAGCCGGCAGCACAGAAAGTGCCACCGTCTACTCAAGGAGCTCCTACACAACCTAAAAGGGCGTATAGGAACTTAGGAGACTTATCTACAGCATTTACTAATGGACAAGTTTCTGCGGAAGACTACAGGAAGTTAAAAAAACAACTTTGAAATAAAGGAAAGATAAGATGGCAAGTGGACTATCACTATCGTCAAGTTCGAGTCTGTCAGACATGTCAAGAATTGTTATTGCTTCTGCAATAGCAAACATTGAGCCTGCTGGTCCTACAAACCAGTTGGTAGCTAGATATGATATTCCTCAGGGTGCAAAGCAAGTTAACATTCCAGTATGGGGTAGAAACGATGCTGCAGCACTTACTGAAGGTATTGACATATCAGTTCCTCAACAACTGTCTGTTACTGTGACAAGCATAACTGCTTCTGAGCACGGTATCATGACGTTTGTTTCTGATAGATTGACTAGACAAAACAACGAAGACATATTAGCACACGTAGGTGAAGTGCAAGGTGGTGCTTTAGGAAGGTTACTAGAAAGTGACCTTACAACTCTGTTCGATGGGTTCTCAAACTCAATCGGATCTGATGGCAGCTACCTTACTTACTACCATGTAGCAGGTGCAGTGTCTTACTTAAAAACTGACAACAACGCTTCTTACGGAATGGCTCCGGGAACTGCAAGTGGAGTATTCCACCCAGAGCAAATCAGAGCATTCGTTCAAGAAGTAACTGGTATCCAAGGTGGAGGTACTACTGGTATGGCTGCACAGCCTATCCCAGAAGGTATTACTGCCGAAGTGGTACAAAACTACTTCAGAGGAAATGAGAAAGCCTTTGGTGTTCCAATTTACCAATCAGGTGTATTAAGCCGAGATGGTTCTGGTGACGCTAAGGGTGCTATTTTCGTTCCGCAGGCTTTAGCTTTGGCTATGGCTCACGAAATGGAAGCTGAAGAAGAAAGAGATGCGTCATTAAGAGGTACTGAAATGGTAATGGTAGGTGAATGGGGAGAAGCTGAAGTAGCTGACCCTTGGGGTGTAGAAATGTATGGTGCAGCTGACGCACTATAGGAGATTAGATGGCTACTCAACAACAGGATTACTTTATAAAAGAGATTGATAGTAATGAAGAATACCTTTATACAACTATCTATGATTCAATTAGTGGTGACCCCTTCCGTGTAAAAACGGACAGGGTTAATCATTACCTCTCTAAATTAAAGAGACAGTCCAAGTTGAAGGGC
>Ga0098059_1001686_pt1 | contig 10902 bp, 7 predicted proteins | sample 20_taG_FD_92580 | JGI IMG/M metagenome (GOLD analysis project Ga0098059, IMG submission 92580) | Marine viral communities from the Subarctic Pacific Ocean - 20_ETSP_OMZ_AT15318 metaG | ecosystem: Environmental > Aquatic > Marine > Oceanic | place: Subarctic Pacific Ocean | collected 2015-01-19
CTCGGCTATGCCTGAAATCGACATCGATGTCAGCAGTGTCGCTGTGACCGCTTTGTCGAAGAAGTTGAAAGCTAAGTGGAGCCCCGAGCTTGCTCAGGACTTGAACGCTTATCACAACCTCGACGCCGAAGTTGAGTTGACGAGCATTCTTTCGGAGCAGGTTGCTCTGGAAATCGACCGCGAGATTCTTAATGACCTCGTGCAAGGTGCTACGGCAGCTACTCTGTACTGGAGCCGTCGTCCTGGCAAGTTTGTTAACCGTGATAACGGAACTGTTATTACCGGTACTAACTTCCCGGACTTCACCGGTACTGTGAGTGAGTGGTACGAAACCCTTCTTGAGACAATCAATGAAGTAAGTGCTCGTATTCACCGCAAGACGCTTCGTGGCGGCGCAAACTTCATCGTTTGTTCGCCGGAAGTTTCGAATATTCTTGAATTCACCAGCGGCTTCCGTGCTAGCACGGCTGTTGATGATGATAAGGGTAGTTGGGGCGTCCAGAAGGTTGGTTCGATCAGCCGTAAGATGGACATCCACGTTGATCCTTACTTCCTCCGGAACGTCGTTCTGGTCGGTCGTCGAGGGAGCAGCTTCCTAGAAAGCGGCTACGTGTACGCTCCGTATGTGCCACTGCAAGTCACACCTACCATCTTTGGACCGGAAGATTTCGTGCCCCGTAAGGGCGTCATGACTCGGTACGCGAAGCAGATGGTTCGTCCTGACATGTATGGACTCGTTGTTGTTGCCGATTTGGTTGGCTAATTTAGCGCCAGATTGAATAACAAGCAGAAAACCTCGTCCTAGTGGCGGGGTTTTCTGTTTTTATGAGCAAAGAGGAAGTCCGAAGCCTATTTATTAAGGTTAAGTTTATTTCGCGGTTAAGGAGATCTTTTAGATGCCTGTAGATTTACAACCCCAGAGCCAGGTAAGCGCGGTCGTTCTTCCACGTACTGGCTCCCATTCAGAAGTTTTAACCTCGTTAGCCTACAGTGTTTATGCCACAACTGCTTTTGTGAGCGGGGCAGTCGATCAAGTCACTTATGTATATAATAAATTAGGCGGCAACGTTCTAGATTTAGAGGTGACACCCGCCAATGTGTACAATTCCTACGAAGAGGCGTGTCTAGAATACTCCTATTTAATTAACACTCATCAGGCTAAGAATATTCTATCGGATATGTTAGGCGCTACGACTGGCTCTTTTGACCAAGATGGTGAGTTTAGCGAATACTCGGGTTCGGGGGGCATCACGACGAAGCCTAACTTGAAATTTCCCCGACTTCAATTAAATTATATTACCCAAGTAGGACGAGGACTTAGTAGCCACGTTGGGGTGGGAGCATCTCAGACAATCTTTTCAGCTTCGTTTAAACCCGAAATGGATGTGCAAGATTATGATTTGCAAAAGATTATCTTCAGTGCCTCGATTGACGGCGGCGTTGCCGGCGCTCTTTTTACAGGCTCTGTCGGCAAGCGCGCGATTACGATTCAGAGAGTTTACTATAAGACCCCCCAGACTATGTGGAACTTCTTTGGGGGATATGCGATCGGTGCCGTAGGCAACCTATCTACTTACGGAATGTATGCAGACGATAGTACTTTCCAGTTAGTGCCAGCATGGCAAAATGTGCTTCAGGCATATGCGTTTGAGGAGGATATGAATGTTCGTGCATCACATTATTCTTTTCGGATCAATAATAATAAATTAAGAATTTTCCCGCCACCGTCTGGAGTACATCCGTCGAAGTTTTGGGTAGACTTTAAGGTCTTTGAAGAACCCTTCGAACAAGATGAGGATCGGAAGTATGGGGCAGATGGTGTTAATAATATGAACACGCTCCCTTTCCCGAATATTCCTTACAAGAATATTAACAGTGTAGGAAAGCAGTGGATCCGACGGTTTGCTCTGTCTTTAGTAAAAGAGACCCTCGGACAAGTGAGGTCCAAACTAGCTACCATTCCTATCCCGGGTAATGATGTTACTCTAAACGGACCTGCGCTGGTCTCAGAAGCCAAAGAAGAGCAGAATTCATTGCGCGACGAGCTTAAGACCGTCTTAGACGAAATGGTTTATAACCAGCTTGCAGAAAAAGATGCAAACCTTCAACGCAATGTGGCAGAAATAGTACAGAAAATACCAAATGGAATTTATGTGGGGTAAGTGAATGGCAACTAAGAATTTATGGTCTCAGCCGCTACAGCCACCTCCCCCCTTATTTGTGGGGCAAGCTGAACGTAATTTTGTCAAGCAAATAAATGATGAAGTTATCGAGCGTGTTATCGGGCAGCAACTTATATATTTTCCTATCGACCTCGAACGCACCGATTATCACAATTTATATGGCGAAGCAGTTAACAAAACCTTTATGGCCCCTGTGCAGTCATATGCTTTGATTGAGTATCAGGATACTGATCGCACACAAACCCGCTTTGGGTTTGATAGAATCTTGACTTTAAATGTTCATTTTCACAAGCGCCGAATTTCTCAAGATAAAGATCTGTTTGTTCGCCTGGGTGATTTTTTACAATACGATGAAGCATACTTTGAAATTGTGGATGTATTCGAGCCTCGGTTTATTTTTGGGCAGGACTCAGGCTTTTCGGATCACCCATCTCTAGAGGTCACTGCCGTGTGTCGCCAAGCTCGAAAAGGCTTGTTTGATCCCGGCAAAAATATCGGCTCCCGCGCCCACCAAAATAAGAGGTAAACATTCGTGCCTATTCGAACCAAACTCAACCAAGACCTCCGGCCAGATTATGGGTTTAACGGCTCTACATTGGAAGATATTGACCAGGCCCTATATGGGTTCTTGGATAACGAACTAAACATCTTCTGCGATACGAACTCCGGCGCTAAAAAGGTTCCAGTTATTTTTTCATCCCCTGAGCGAGCCTATTCTATCAAGAATGATCCCACTCTCCGCAACAACACGAAGACACTTGAGTATCCTCTGATCTCAGTAGCGCGAATGTCCATAGATAAGAACCCGGCTAACAAGGGTCGCTACGGAGTATACATTCCTCCTTATTTTGATTTTTATCATCGAGGAGGATCTATCCCTATAGCGCGCCGTGTCGTACAAGGCAAGACGCGTGAAAGAGCCAATGCTACCGCTATTAATCGTTTTGGGAATAAGACTGATAAAACCTACCAAACGTTTCCCTTTGACAACAAGAAGGTAGTCTACGAAACCTTATATGTCCCGAACCCCACCTTTGTGGAAGTAACTTATGAGGTTGTGTTGATTTCTGATTATCAACAACAGATGAACCAAATGATGACGCCTTTTTTGACAAAGTTTTCTACTCCGGCAGTTTTTAATATAAAATACGAAGGAAATTCTTATGAAACCTTTATCGAACAGTCTTTTGCTAATCAGAGCAACAACACGGGCTTGGAAACTGAGGAAAGAATTTTTCAGACAACAGTTACGTTCAAAGTTCTCGGTTACTTAATTGGTGATGGTACAAATCAAGAAACACCAGTAATTACGGTTCGCGAATCAGCAGCCGAAGTTACGATCCAACGAGAAAGAGCAGTTGTGGGGGATAAGCCAGAATATGATGCAGATCGCCGCGATAGATACCGCTCTTAATCAAAAAGATATTGGTGGGTGTTTGGACCACTAACCTACTATTTATTAGTAGCGATTAGTGTAATTACTAAGTTCGCTATTATTCCGAAGGTGTAAAAGAGGAGATTTATTTCAAATGGCAGACAACTCTTCAAGAAGATTTAAGTTTATATCACCAGGCGTTTTTGTGGACGAGATTGATAATTCTCAACTCCCCGCTACCCCTGATGAGCTTGGACCCGTTATAATTGGACGTGCCCGACGCGGACCTGGCAATGTTCCGGTGCAAATCGATTCGTTTTCTGATTTTGTGGAAACATTTGGCGATCCTGTCGCTGGCAATGATGCTACCGACGTGTGGCGTCAAGGTAATACCACGGCTCCCACTTATGCGGCATATGCTGCCAAAGCGTGGCTGAGAAATAATTCTCCTATCACTTTTCTGCGAGTCCTGGGCGATCAATCTTCGACTGCTACCACTGGACAAGCCGGCTGGAAACTCGATGACACCCAAGGTATCGCCCTGGATCAGGGCGGCACCTATGCTTTGGTACTCTGGCCATCGGGTGCGGTAGGATCTGTGTATGATGGCGTTGTCGCTGCTCAATTCTATTGTCAAGATAGCCGCGTCCTTCTTTCGGGAAGTATTCGTGGCGGCGGCGCGAATGTCGCTCGTGGCAGCACAATGATCAGCGTGCCTGATCTGGATAGCATTAAGCTACGTTTTACGGGCAGTAGCATAACCAAAGAAGCAACAGTCAGTATTCAACCTTCTAAAGCGAATTTTATTCGCGAAGCTCTTAATACTAATCCAACGATTACTAACAGTGCTATTACAAAGCCCGCTACTCAGACTTACTTCCAAGGCGGTCAATACTTCCTCGGCGAGAGTTTCGAGCGTCGCTGCCTCAGTGGCGGACTTGGACTCTTAGAGAGTAGCAATGATTATTATGGGGCAATGATCCCCATGGTGACCAAGACCGCGCCAACCACATTCACGAATGATCAGGCGGATTTCCAGGGTGGCGCTAAAACTGCCTCCACGGGCTGGTTCATTGCTCAGGATTTAAGTAATGATTTCGCCGCCTATGATCCTAAAGATATGCAGCAGCTTTTTCGCTGTGAAGCACTTACGGCTGGCGAAGGATTCCAGCGGGATATAAAAATCTCCATTGCAAACATTAAAGCCCCTGCGGGCGATTTTGCAGACTTCGGTACATTTTCTATTTTAATCCGTCGAGTTTCAGATACAGATGCGAACCCTCAGATTATTGAGCGTTTCGACCTCTTGAACATCAACCCAGCGTCGCCTAATTATGTGGCTCGGGTGATCGGCGATAGATACAGCGTGTATGATCAGACCACCAAGAGAATGGTCGAGTATGGTGACTTCGCTAACTCGTCTAATTACATTCGCATCGTAATGGATGAGGATGTGGGCTCCGGTACTGGCGAACGGGGATGGCTCCCCTTCGGTGTATGGGGTCCTCTTAAATATCGCTCGGTCGGGGTGGTCTCCGGATCCTCGGCTTGGTCTTCTTCTACTTCGACTCCGATATCTGGAACGACAGCGGTTCAAACCCTGATAGCAGGCGGCGCTAGCGCCAGCTTCGGTCTGGATGGGTTCGACGGCGGGGGTCATCCGGATCTCATTTTGGATACAGGCGATGTTACCTTTAGTGGATCTATCGAGTTCCCTGGTGTCCCCTTGAGGGTGAGCAGTTCTCAGGGTTCTCCTAAGTCTCTGCGCAACACTTTCTGGGGCTCTTGGACTGGTCGCACTGACACGGACACGTTCTATGACCTAGGTCTCCCGGATTACTTGCGCGCACGAACATTTGACTTAACGGCAGCGCCTTATTCTACAACCCACGATGTTGCCCAAGGCACGCAGGCTAATGCTACTACCGACCCCCTTCAGACAAGTTGGGTGTTCTCTCTGGATGATGTTAGCGGCTCGGTAGTAAGCAGTCAGATTGCTGGCGTTTCCGAATATGCTTATAACAACCGCCGGTCGGGGGAGAGCCTTACAGCCAAGGCGGGCGAAGACTATAAATCCGTCCTCAAGATGGGCATTGATCGTTTCACCACGGTTCTTGCCGGTGGCACGGATGGCTATGACATTACGGAAAGAGAACCCTTCAATGCCCGGTCGATTTCAGACTCGGACACTGAGGATACCTCTTATACGCTCTACAGTTTGCGGAAAGCAGTTAACACCATCTCAGATCCGGACTATGTTCAGATGAACGCTGTCTCTATCCCTGGTGTTATTAGCCCTGAGGTAACCAATTATCTGCTCGATACAGCAGAGGAACGGGCTGATTGTCTCGCAATTATAGATATTCAGAATGCGTATACGCCTGACACTGAAAACAGTGCCAGTGCGGAAGCACGCAACGTAGGGAATACTCCGGCTGCTGCCGTCACGGCATTGCAGGCACGCTCCATTAACAACAGTTATGGTGCAACGTATTACCCTTGGATTCGTATTACGGATACACAGGCTAATCAAACTCTCTGGGCTCCGCCGAGTGTGGCAGCAATGGGCGTCCTATCTACTACCGATAGACTCCAGGCTCCGTGGTTTGCTCCTGCCGGATTTACGCGAGGCGGTCTCAGTGAGGGTGCCGCAGGCATCCCCGTTGTGGAGGTGTCACGACGCCTGACCTCAGATGAACGGGATAACTTGTATGAAGCTAACATTAACCCAATCGCCAAGTTCCCGGCGGAAGGTATTGTGATCTTCGGACAAAAGACACTTGAACAGACAGCTTCGGCACTTGATCGGATCAATGTACGCCGCTTGATGATTTTCCTCAAGCGCGAGATTTCCTTCATTGCCTCGCGACTGCTGTTTGCACCTAACACGCAGCTTACTTGGGATCGTTTCCTGGGTCAAGCTACGCCGGTACTAGAGGGCGTCAAGGCAGACTTCGGCGTTGAGGACTTCAAGCTTATCTTGGACGACTCAACTACGACCCCTGATTTGATCGACAGAAACATTATTTACGCTAAATTGTTTGTGAAGCCGACCCGGGCTGCTGAGTTCTTCGCAATCGACTTTGTTGTAACAAATAGTGGAGCTGCCTTCGAGGATTAATCCAGAGGCAACTATATACTTTTGAGGAGAACATAGAAAATGGCACTATTTTGGAGTGATGTTAAAACTGATCCAAAACGTAGGTTTCGATTTGAGCTTGCTTTTACTAACAAGTCCAACAATGAACTGATCCCGGTGTGGACCATCAAGACTGCTATGAAGCCGAAGGCTAACATCAGCACGATTGAACATCAGTATATTGATCACGTATTCAAATATCCCGGTCGTGTGACCTGGGATCCTATTACGATCACTCTGGTGGATCCTGTTGAGCCTGACTTGGCTTGGCAGTTCCTTGATGTTCTTGGAATGAGTGGGTACAAGTATCCTACCAGTTCGCAGCGGGCTAAGTTCAGCTTGAGCAAGAAGAAGTTCTATGACACTATTGGCACTGTGGTGATTCACCAGATCGACGACGAAGGGCGCTCCATTGAGAAATGGACTTTGAAGAATCCCTTCATCACAAGTGTAGATTTTGGTGGCTCGCTGGATTATGCAGCAGATGATATGAATGAAATCACCGTTGAAATTACATTTGACTGGGCTCAGCTTGACAACACAGCGGCTTATCCTGGCGTGGCTACTGCTGCTGATACCTGATCTCTTCCTTAACTCTTGCGGAGAGTTAAGATATAATGTTGCGTAACGAAAGGTTTTATTATGAGTCGCAATGAAGGACGTACTGACGTTTTTAACGAAACACAGCTAGATGCAGACCCTACTGCACCAATCACCCAGCAACATCCTGAACAGGCTGCGCCAGCAATGGCGTGGTCCGTTCCGACTGATTTTGTCAGTCTTCCGAGCCAGGGTGTATTCTATCCTGCTGGTCACCCCCTCCATAACAGGGAGACAGTGGAGATCCGGTTTATGACGGCAAAAGAAGAAGATATTCTTACATCACGATCTCTCCTTAAAGAGGGTGTAGCACTAGACAGAATGCTTCAGAACATCATTGTCGATAAATCCATCAATCTAGACAGTTTATTGGTAGGGGATAAGAACGCCTTAGTGGTGGCTGCCCGGGTCACAGGTTACGGTGCCGAATATGCTACCAATATGACGTGCCCTGCCTGCGCAAACACAGATGAGTTCACCTTTGATGTGGGCAACCCGGAGTCTAATGATTTCCGAGCGGGGATTGAAGACTTTGAAGTAGAGGTAACACCCAGCAATACTTTTAAGATTGAACTGCCGATGACGAAAGCTGTCGTGGAGTGTCGCTTGTTGACAGCCGCTGATGAAAAGCATCTGCTTAAACAAATCGAACGCAAGAACAAAAGAAAAGAGACTAGTGGCATAACCACTGAACAATTCAAAGCTTTCATCGTATCCGTGAACGGCGATGACTCACCGATCACTACAATTTCTTTCATTAACGCTATGCCGGCTAGAGATGCACGCTCCTTGCGTACCGTCTATCGAGCAATCGTTCCGAACATTGACCTCACTCAGGATTATAACTGCGATAACTGTGGATATGAAGCGGCCCTGGAGGTGCCGCTCGATACTACCTTTTTTTGGCCTAAATGAGGAGTACATCGAAAGCGTTTACGAGGAGACTTTCCAGCTAAAATATTACGGAGGATGGAGTTTTTATGAATCATACAACTTACCCATCCAAATCCGCCGCTGGTTTTTAAAACGCCTCGTTAAACAGAAAGAGGACGAAGCTGAGGCAACCACTAAAGCTTCTAGAGGCGGCTCAGCGCCTAATCGACCATCACCCCGTCGCTATAATCTGAAATAAATTACAATTCTGACTAGTTATATGGTAGGTGGAGGCTTCACTGTGACGCACAAATTTGATGAGCAAATCTTAGACCTCGAAAAAGTCCGAGAGGGACAGTTGAACGAGAATATTCTCAACGTCTTTGCAGCGTGGATTGAATATTTGCTCTCCAAGATGTATAAAGGTCGTCGAATCCCCGTTCGAGTGCGAGGAAACCGCATTGAGGTGGCTAGTTTTACCGATGCCCTGGTAAATGAAAAGCGCTATATGGATTATATCAAGAAATATGGTCTTGACAACCCAATGACATACTCTCAGAAATCCAAATTAGACGTAGCGATTAAACGATTTGAGCGCGAAGCCGGCATAGCTTGGCCTATTCGGAATTAGGGGTAAAAAATGGCAACAAAGCAAACCCCTGAAGAATTAGCACGAGAAATAGAACTTATTGAGCGGCAGAACAGGCGACGCCAAGAATCCGTCCGAGCACTATCTCAATCGAACGCAACATTAAAAAAACTCAGTGCTCAAATGGAAATTCACAACTCCTATGTAGAGAATTTCAACACTCTTAGTGAGACAGAAATAGCACAGCTAGAAGTTCTACGCATCAGCATCTCAAATCAAGTAAGCGGGCTTGGTGCCGTGAACACGGCACAACTCGAAAACATCCAGCTTCTGGAAGACCTGATTCGCCGACAAGAACAGGAAGCTGATGCTCGCAAGAAAAAAATAGAGCAGATGAAGGCTGAAGCGGATGCTTGGAACAAGGTTAAGCAGGGTGCTTTAGGGGCCCTGTCCGCAATTGACAGCTTTACTGGGTCTAACCTACGGATGTTGACAAGCCTGAAGGGTATCGGAGGCGAACTTGGCAAATCAGCCAAATCATTCGAAGGAATCAGGGCCACTCTGGCTGTCACGACTGGTTATGCGTCTAAGTTTAATGATGAGATGTATGCTCTGGCGAGCAACAAAGATATCTATCTCACTGTCGATGAAAGCCAGAAGGCTATTGGAGCGTTGTCTACGCGAATGGCAGAATTTAACTTCCTATCCAAGGATGGCCGTGTGTCCCTGGAGAAACTCACCGGCACATTTATGAATTTGGGAGTCGCTCCCGAGACTACTGCCGACGCGTTGCAACTGATGACGCGTGGCTTGGGGATGCAGACTGAAGCTGCCGAAGCAGCCGCATGGTCAATGCGTGACCTCGCAGATGCCACAGGGCAAAACCTTAATGTAGTAATATCGAGCTTTACTCAGATGCTCCCTCAGCTTAGTCGCTATGGTTTAGATGCGGATCGCATCTTTAAGAAGCTCACCAAACAGGCGCGCGGACTGGGTACCGAGGTAAAAGACATTTTTCAGGTGGAAGAATTATTTGATACCTATGAATCGGCGATGTCTACCACGGGCAAACTCAATGCCCAATTAGGCATCCAGCTTAATGCCATGGCTATAATGGGGTTGGAGCACGGGGACCGCCTCAGCTATGTGCGAGAACAACTCGGGGCTTACGGCATCGACGTTACCACTATGATCCGACGGGAAAGACAAGCAGTGGCCGCCATTTTACAGACTAATGAAGCTACCGTCCAGACTCTATTCGGGGATCCCATCGAGGCACGACGGCTCCAAAAACGACGAGAGGACTCACTCAAACTCAACAAGGCTTTTATGGATTCCACTAAAAAGATGGAAATCGCATTTAAACAAATGAGCATTACTTTAGAGCCAGTTCTTACGGTTTTAATGGGGGCCGTCGGCAGTATGGCTGAACTCATTAGGTGGGTCTTCACCACGGCTGCGGGCGTTGTAACCCCTCTAATCGCAGCCAGCCGCACCCTGATAGGTGTTCTCGACAAAGTAGCAGCTAAATTCACCAGCATCGCCGCCAATGTTACTAAAATTGCTAAGTTTGGATCCGGGGCTCTCAATGTTTTGGGACCCCTTATGTACGGGGCGACAGGGTATTCTGAAGGTGTACGCCAAGGCCGCACTACTCAAGATGCGACGGTGAGAGGAGCGACGGTTCTTGGCGGCGCAGCCGCGGGTCTGAAGATCGGCGGCTCGCTCGTCGCGCCTTGGATGCTTGGATTATCCTCAACCGGTTTCGGCGCAATCCCGGCTGCTGCAATAACGGGGCTAGCCATGGCGGGTGGTGCTGCCATCGGCGCGGCCGGTACAGCATTCGGCTATGATTGGTTGAACCCTGGCCCGCAGGTTAACGATGGGCAAACCCTTACCAACCGGAGCACTAGTCTTGTCCATAATGGAAAGGTCTCGAATGTGCGCTCCGGCGAAGAACTCCGAGTAGGTCCGGTTGGTAGTTTTGCGGAACGATACAGAGCCATGGCTGCGATGGGCTCTCAAGAGGTCACCATAAAGGACAGTCGCCCAATTCAAGTTGTTCTTCCTAATGGTAAGGTGCTCGCCGAAGCGGTGATGCCCGGTGTTACAAAAGCAATTGGTAGAAAAATGGGCGCTGTGC
>Ga0098059_1001689_pt1 | contig 10885 bp, 6 predicted proteins | sample 20_taG_FD_92580 | JGI IMG/M metagenome (GOLD analysis project Ga0098059, IMG submission 92580) | Marine viral communities from the Subarctic Pacific Ocean - 20_ETSP_OMZ_AT15318 metaG | ecosystem: Environmental > Aquatic > Marine > Oceanic | place: Subarctic Pacific Ocean | collected 2015-01-19
GGTGTCAAGGATGTTGTCTATAACGATTCTCTAGGATTACCAACAGCAGGAGTAGGACATCTACTAACCGAAGCTGAAAAGAAGAAATACCCAGTAGGAACTAAGATACCACAAGAGCAAGTAGATAAGTGGTATAAAGAAGACCTACAGGAAGCAAGATCAAACGCTAAGAAGATAAACCCACATAAAGATAATTCAGAATTAGAGAACATACTAACTAATATGAGTTTCAATATGGGGCCAAATAGGTTTAGTCCTACAGCATGGCCTAACTTCTTTAAAGCAGTAAGAGAAGAAAACTGGGAACAAGCAGCTAAGCAGATGGAAAACTCTAAGTGGTTTACGCAAGTAGGCAACAGAGCAGACCGATTGATTGAGCGTATGAAAAACTTATAACTAGGAGAACACAATGGCTGAGAAGCAATACAGAGCAAGGGGTGTATCTAACTTTAATATGTTAGCCCCGGAAGACGCAGACCGTAAAGCTGAACGCCAGCGTGTCGCTAGAGAAGAAGATATGGGTCAGTTACAAGCTGACCTTAATCCAGAACCAAGCATTGACCCGAATAGATCATTTCTACCGGGTTATAACAATCCAGATTTATTTGTTAAAGAGAATAACGAGATAACTAATGCAGAAGCTATTGGCATATATTTACGTGATGAATCTTTAACATCAAACTTATATCAGATGGGTAGAGAAGTCTATATAGAAGAAAAGTATGGTATAGATAGACAACCTATTATAGATAACATAGATTCCTTAACAAAAGACCTAGCCCCGGCATACCATAGTGACGTTCTAAATGAACCTAACCTATTTGCTGCAAAGGCTAAGGCAGATGACATAAGACAAAGATTAGAAGGTCAGAAGCAATTAAATACATTGAGCTTCGGACAACAAGCATTAACAAACATAGGTGCAGTTGTAATTGATCCACTTACATGGGCCACAGGCTTAGGAGTAGGAGCAACTACACAGATAGCATTTGGTAGAATACTATCAGGTAGCGTAGTAAAACAAGCCACTAAAGTAGGTATAATGGGTGCAGGAGAAGAAGCAATACTACAAGCCCCAAGACTAGAAGTAGACCCTACATTAGAAATGCAAGATTACTATACATACGTAGCATCAGGATTCTTATTCGGTGGCTCATTATCCGTAGTAGGATCAGGAGCTAAAGCAATAAAGAATACACCTTTCGTATCAAGTAACATACGTAAAGGTATGGAAGCAGCTAGTGATAGTTATGCAGCAGCATTACTAACAGAAGCTAAACGTAGTATGGATGGTAAACATAAAAGCGGTGGAGCAGCAGCACGTAAAGACTCTATAAAAGAAAGAGTCGGTGATGTAGCACACGATGTAAAAGAAGAAGCAACAGACTTGCTTAGTAGAGCAACGAGAGCTAAAAACAAGTTCCAAGATATTACGGCTAGAGCTAGACGTAGATACGTGGGACGAGTAACAAACAAAGAAGTACGTGAATCCGTAGAAGCAGCTATGGATGGAACAGACGTAATAAAACAACAAGAAAAAGCAGGGTTAAAAAGGATACAAGAAAGTATCAAATTAAGGGAAGGCGATACAGATGTATTGAAAGGTAAGGAGCTAAACGATATAGACTTTGAAGATTTACAAAAGGCTATGCCAGAAGCACACTTAGATTCAATCAATGAAGTATATGAAACCCTTGTAAAATATCAGGATATGAATAAGCTATCTGAAAAGATCCTACAGACTAGGAACTTAGCAAGGTCAGCAGATTCATTAGCCAAAGAACAAAAGCTTAAATCAGCTACACCAGATCATCTAGGTAACAAGTTTGAAGAAACTGTATCTACAGATATTGATCAATGGTTAGCAGCTTTCTCAAAGTTCGGTAGGGAAGATATTAGATCAGTAGCAGATCAGTTGATTGGCAATGTAAAAGCAGAAGACTTAAAAGTAATATTTAAGAACTTCGATGACTTAGATAGCCTATCACCAGAACTAAAGCAACACCTAATGAATAGGAGAGCAGCAGGTAAAGGTGATCCATCAGGTGTAAATGCACACAATACTGACGAAGTAATATTGAATACCGCTAGGAAGGACTCAGAGCAATTCCAAGAGACTTTATTACACGAACTAGTACATACAGTAACCTCAGCAAAACAACGCGGTAAAATAGCTACTACAACCTTAGAACGCGAAGGTATAGATGAGCTTAGAAAACTGTATAATGAGATAGAAGCTTTACAGAAAAATCCAGAGTTCCTAAAAGGACTCAATAAGCAACAACAAGCTAGACTTAAGACAATAGTTAATGATAGGGAGTTGGTAGCATACGGTACAACTAATAAAGTATTTAGAGAGTTGACTGAACAAATGCCTAACAACTTTAAAGTAAGAATGGATAGTGCATTAGAGAAGTTAATGCCTAAGACTATATTAACTACTAATAAGTTAGCAGTAAGTAACTACATTAAATCATTCACTAAGTTAGACTCGAAGTTCAAGAAAGGGCTTAATCAGTTAGGAGACATATCAGAAGATATGGCTAACTATACAACTGATCCAGCAGCTAGAGCTAGAGTACAATATTATGCTAATACATTGTATGATAACTTAGAAAGAAAACTATCAGATATATCAATATTCACAAAGAATGATGAATCAATTAGACTACTAAGTGATAATGCATTAGACTATGCAGCAGAAGTACAAACGCAAATAAAGCACTTAGAATTAGCTATGAATAACAAGCCAGTTGATCCAGTATGGAAAGACGTATCGGATAGCTTCCAAGAAGAAGTAGACCCAGCAATACTAAGGCAGTTATTCTCAGAAGCTAACTTAGCCACTAAAGCATTAAGAAACCAATTAGGGCCATTGACTCATAGTTTGTCATCAAGACTTATGGGATCAGATGTACCATTAGCTCAATGGGTAGCATTTAACTTATTCGAATCGCCAAGCGGTTACGGTGGACTTATCAATAGACCACAGACAGCAGCTATACTAGCTGAACAGTTAAACGCTCAACACTCATTCCCAATCCTTAAGGGTTATCAGAAACTTATGGATACGTATTGCAACGTAGCAGGTAAGAGTAAGCTAAGTCCTAACAGGTATGTAACTAAACATGCATCAGCATTACGTGATAAAGATGTACGTAAAATAAATGAAATGGTTATGCTAGAATCAAACAGACGTAGACTAGGTAAAGAAACCACTGAACTTTCAGAAGGTGAACCTATGTTTGAATTAGAGAAAGCCGTAAATGAATTTGTAGATCTTATGCACGATGGATATGGTAAACTACATGACTTACAATTAGCAAGTGGTATACATGGAGTCCATGCAGGTAACAAACTAGAAAACTACCAACCACAAAGATATAACGATGACCGTATAACTTTGTTGTTAAATGAAAAGGGTGGTGCAGAAGCATTAGAGGAATTACTAACGAGAGCTATACATAGAGGCGGTAAACCTATCACCAATGCTAGAGAAATAGCTAAAACTATGGTAGCTGAGAAGAAGCATAGAGCATCAAAATCTTCATATGATAACTTAAACATAGAAGATGATCAGTTAGTAGGTAACTTTAGTATCAAAGGTGAAGATACACCGGGATACATGATGCACAGAGTAGATATGGATTATACTACTGAACTCGAATTACCTAACGGTGGTACATTAAGGCTTTTAGACATACTAGATCCAGACGTACCGGGTAGCTTTGATAGGTATGCCAAAGAGGCTACAGCACGTACAGCATTAGCAGATGCCAGTGATGGATTGCTAAGAGGTGATGTAGACTTTGATAACCTTATAGATGCAATAAACAAACAAGCCTATGAATCAGGCAAAACAGTAAATACAAGAGACATTCAAAACGCAATAAGAATGATGTTAGGTAGAGCATATGATGGTCAGCTAAATAGAAACCTTCGTATGATTAGGGATGCAACAGCACTATCCAGTATGGGTGGTTTTGGTGAATCACAACTAGCAGAATTTGGTATGGCTCTTAATAGAGGCGTAGCAGGATTATCAGGATTAGCTACAGTCAATAAAAGTAGAAAACAACGTATTAGAAGTTTACTAAGACTACTACCAAATGAAGAATACATACATGACAGAAAGTTTATGTTAGATCTACAAGAGCTAACAGGACTACATGAAGATATGTACTTGGTACGTAGACAGAATGTTAACTACGATGAAACAGGTGGAAAAGCACATAACTTTGTTGATAAAGTAACAGGTGGTAAATACCGTGACGTGTTACAAATGGCACAGGCCAAAGTAACAGGATATGGTGCTATAAGAACTTGGGAAGATCAGTTAGCAATGGCTTCAATAATGCAGGATGTAGTAAAACACATCAAAGGACAACAAACTAAATTTACATCAGACGCCAGACTAAGAGATATGGGATGGTTCGATGCAGATGATAATATGGATTGGTTTAAACAATACTTTAAGGATGATGGAGTAGTTAAGTTCGATGAGAATGGTAACATTGAATCACTTAACCTAGAAATGTGGAAACCAGAGGATCAAGTGCGATTGGGTGTTATACTTAACAGACATACAGCACAAGTAATCCAAAGAACCTTTACAGGTGAAATGTCACCAGAAATGATGAATCCTACTATAGCTTTCTCAATGCAGTTTAAGAGTTATGTACTCGCAGCAGCAGAGAAACAGCAAGTAAGAGGATTAAACTTTAGGGATAAAGAATTGTTTATGCAGTTAGCATTAAACGCTATATCATCAGGGATAGCTAGAGAGATTAGGTTCTTATCATTATCAGCAGCATATGATGAAAGACAAGAGAAAAGTGCAGAACCTTATGTAACAGGTGGTTGGAATACATTTAAGTATATGGGTATGGCTGATACAGCAGACGTATACAAAACAATGTTTAGTACAACTTATGGAATGGCAACAGGCAAGCTAGATATGGGTGAAGCCTTGTTCAATGGATTTAATAATCCGTTCCTACCTCCTACTTTAAACTACGTAGAACGTGGAGCTAAAGTAGTAGAAGACGCACTTTATAACGAGCCACTTGATAAGCAGTTGTCAAGTGTAAGAAAATTTGCACCATTAGGCACAACAGCACCTATGAATATATTATTTGGTATGTTGGATGATGCAGTAACAGAAGAATAGGAGTCCCCCCGATGGTTGGGTTCATTAAAGATAATTTAATCCCCGGTATATTGGTCGGGGCTTTTATGCTCCTTATTGTCGAGGTATTCGGCATTAAGGAAGCACAAGCAGTTACAAACATGAAAGTAGATACGATAATCATAAGTATAGACAGAAGACTTGGACGTATAGAAGAATTTATTGATGGAGGTAAGCATGAGTAAAGCAAGTTCAGACGAATTAGCAGAACTACACAAAGTAGTAGCGAAAGTACTTAACCATCAAATAAGTGATACGGTTGAGTTTGAAGACGAAGAAACAGGAGAACGTAAACAAATATTTACCGCTACTCCTGCAACTATTTCAGCAGCTATTAAGTTTCTGAATGACAATGACATATCATGTGATCCAAAAGACGATGATAACTTGTCAGACTTAGCTGAGAAGCTAAATAAGAAGCGCCTAAGTGGCAGAGGTAAACTTAAACCTGTCACAGAGGACTTTCATTAACTAGGAGGAATACTTCATGCAATCCATTAGGATTAGACAGGGGGATCATTTCGATGTACCTCCTAACCAAGCTTGTACAGTATTTCTAGGAAAGAGTGACCATGCTGACGTTATTGTCGGTGACAGTGGCGAACGCATTGGTCTTGTCAATAACGACAAACATCATTTTGAAGCCTCATTAGTAGGCATTCAAATAGTGGCTACAACAGGATCTATTGGTGTGATTTTACACGATTCACCACCACCAGTAGTACCAGAACCAGCCGCAGATACAATAGAAATACCTTTAGATGGTACACATTCACTTGTTTCTGTAGTTCACCACAGAGGCTACGTGCCACAACTAAAGTTAATTGATAGTGATGGGAACACTATAACCTTTGCCGAATCTCACAACGATACGGTTTCAGCATCCATTAGTACGACTTTACCAGTACTAGGGACTTTAATAATTTATTAAAAGGTACAATTAATATGTCAAGTTTCGATAAGACAACCAAACAGGGTACGCACTTAGATTTTCAAGACGTAACCAAAATTTATAACTTGCCAACTGCGACACAGGATGGGCAACCTGTAATTTTAGAGCAGTTGAATCAATTAGATTCAGAGAAACAGGATAACATGACCGGGGGTTCAGGTATTGAACTAAACGGTAACGATATTAAAGTAGATCTAGCCGTAACAGGTTCAGACTACGGATCATTAACATTAAGTAATACGAACCATGCTTCTCTAGATGGTACATATACTAGAGCAGCTATACAAGGTACACTATCCTATGTAGGAACAGATCTTGACTTAGACGTAGGTGGTACATTTAACATCTATTATAAGTCAAATGGTGGCGGTGTATGGGCTGTAGTTATTAAACGAGATACTGATAATATTTACGGTAATAACAGTACAGGAGAGAGTACAGGTAACTGGTTAGCCGTATTAACTACTATAGATCCTACATCTATTACTGAGGACTATAATTCATTTATTCCAAACTATCAGGCTGTTGACTCAGATTTCATTACAGTAAGTTCTGAACAAGATGAGAATGGTAACGCTTCACCATCAAGTGCAGACTCCAATGTAGACTATGCAGGTGGTTCAACACCAGCAGGATTAAAGTTTGAAAATAACAAGCTAGCTGTAGACTTTGCTTCTAGTGTTAATAATGCAAGTTCTACTAAAGTCTTTCCTTCAAGCGTAGTCAAAACTTATGTAGATGAACAGGTAGCTGAATCTAAAGTATCAGCTAATAATTCATTCAGTAATCAACAGGCAGGTTTAACTGGGAATCCTAGCAACGTACAATCCGCTATCGAATCTGCAAAGACAGAGATAAACGGAGTAGCATCAGATGTATCAACAAACCAAGCAACTGCCGCAACAGAATACGCAAAGATTTCAAGTATCAGAACAGTGTTGGGCACTATTACAAACAACTTGGGTTCGTTTACTAATAGTAACTTGCCTGATGATAGTACCCTCAAACCTGTATTAGAAGCATTAGCAGACGCTTTAGATAATTTGAGATCTGATACGTCAGATTCTTTAGGTATGGTAGCAGGTAGTACATTTAGTACTGCTACGGGTAATGTTAGAGAAAATGCAGATTTAGTAGAAGCTGTAGAAGATCTAGATGTAGCTGTATCATTGATCCAAGGTGACTTAACATCAAGATTACCTTCTGTAGATTACTTCCATGACGCTGTAACCTATCCGTTAGCATCAGACCAATTAAATGGTATTGCACCATTTAACAATGCTAAATATGATCTACAAGACGATACAGGAGCAATTGTAAATACTGTAGATACAGATATGTCAGCATTAACCAATGTACGCACTATACTAATAAGCTACGGTGATACTGGTACTACGGATGCAGGTGTATACGCAAGAGCATTAGATGGAACTTTAAGTAGAGTAAGTTGGTTAGATGAACCTGTAGAAATACAAAAGAACGCAGTTACACAGGTAATGCGAGGCGGTGTAATAGCAGGTACTGACTTTGTAGTAGCAACGTCGGATGAGCCTACCATTGGTGTAGATCCAATAGGATTCAAAGTAAGTAGGGCTAACGTAATCGGTAAAGAAGCTGTAGTAGAATGGCATCTACATCCAGACTTAAGAGCTAAATTGCAATTAAGACACGATGAAACCTTCGATCTAACTACCCCAGATGGATCTGGTGGATTCACAAAGACTATTACACATAACCTGTACTCAGAGGATGTAATAGTTCATGTTAAAGATGCTAACGGTGAGTTCATACATAACGCACTAGAAGTATCAGTAATTGATGCATATAGTATCAAAATTAACTCCTTGTTCTCACAGTCAGGACTAAGAGTTAATGTAAGAGACTAAAGTGCTTTTAGATAGCCTCCTATGGGGGTTATCTATAAAACATTTTATAAACAGATTAACAGGAGAACCTTTAATGAGTACAAATACAGATATAACAGCACTCATAGATAGTGTACTACCAGATAACAATACTGGTGAAATATCAGCAAGTGATGTAAGAACGGTAGCTTATGCATTAAATACAGCTAAGCTAAACAACAATGAAACAGTATCATCAATAGAATATCAAGTAGACTTATCACCACCAGTACCATTACAATCAGGTTCAGTGAATTGGTCTAGTACTGGTTATAACGCTAGTGACTTTGATGAGTTTATTATTACAGTAGAAGTAATCATAGATGGTGTAACAGAAATAGTAGAAACAACAGTATCTAAACATGCATTCGATTCAGTAGCTTCTACAGGATCAATAGTATTAGCACACTTAACTAAAGCCAATGTAGGTAATGAATACTCGTTTATGAGTCTACGTGAAAGTAGTGAAACAGGATTTACATTAGTTGTAGATGAGAACTCTTTCGATGGAAAGTTAGTAAGAATTATTGGTAACAAAACTAGACTATTAACTGATCCAGTAAATGTAGAACTATTCGATGGACAAGCAACGAGTGAAACATACGCAGAACTAAATGATAGTTGGACTAAGTATGATGCTGTTACCATAGAGGGTAAAGTAACATCAGGTGTAACAGTAGGTAATGTAGATGTACCAGAAATAATTAGATTCAGTAAAACTATATACTTACATGAAATAAGTGAAAACACTGGCAACCAAGTAGTAAACATAGATACCGTATATGCAGATGAAACAAGTGACGATAAGGTAATAATTAGAGCGTTGTTTAACAGAACAGATGCGTCTAAGATCTACATATTTATTGATATGAAAGGTATATTCGGTGGTGTATATGTTGATAGAATTACAGGTGTAAATACAGGTGTAAACGGAGCATTAAAGGCAGTACGACTAGACACTGATAACACTTTTAACGGTGATATAGTTATCTCTAACAACAACCAAGGCTCAGGTAACTTAGTGGTAGAAGATGTACCAAATCTAAGAATAGAGGCTGGTAGACCAGATGAAGAAAACCTAGTATTAGGTGGTTATCCAGTAAGAGGTTTTGAATTTAACTATTCAGAAGCAGATGTAGAAGATGACTCAACAAAGGTATTTGAATTACGTTACTACTTAGACGAAGCAGAAGTAAGACAAAGTACACAGAGCTTTATGAAGTGTCATGTAAACGGTGGAGTAGACATAACCCATGCAGGTAATAAAGTACTTAATACTTTTGTTAATGGTATAGATATAAGCTCTCAACAACCTACGATAAGATTACTTAATACAGCAGGAGGAGCATTAGGTAGTTCTTATTTAGTAAGTGATCTACAAGGCGATACAGTATTATGTCAATCAAATAACAATGGATCATTTGAAGCAATATTCGCTAAATTTGAACGTGGTGGTAGAACAACATTATACGACAATGGAGAAGCTAGATTACAAACTAGACCAGATGGATTCGAATGTGTAGGCCCAACAGGTTTAGGTTCTGGATTAGTAAATACACAATTCTATACATCTGCGGCAATAGTAAATCAACTTGAAATGTACGCAGTAGACCAAGGTTTAACTCTAAAAGCACAATCTAGTGGAGTGGTAGAAATATTCTATAAAAATGGTAGTGCATATACGTCAAGAATAGGTATGAATACTACTCATAGTTCCTTATTAGGTACTTGGTATGGAACATTAACATCTGACATAACACTAAAAACAAATATAGTAGAACATTCAGATTCGTTAGAAAAACTGAATCAACTAGAAGCTATATCTTGGGATTGGAAAGAAGGATGTGAACCAGATCAGGATGGTGGTTCAGCTAATATTGGATTTTCAGCACAATCATTACAGAAAGTATTTCCACACTTAGTAAGTGAAATACCAGAAGGTGAGAAGAACGAAGGTAAGCTACGAGTAACTAAACCTATATCTGATCTATCAATAGAGTCACATCTAGTAGCAGCTATTCAGCAGCTAACAGCTAGGATAGAGGAATTAGAAGCTAAGCTTAAAGACTAATCAACAGAGAATACTATGAACGCAGATCAAATCAAAGAGTCAGAACGTAGATGGGCCGACTTGGAACTACTACGTAACCACTATCCACACTTTGAACCGTTCTTAGAAGACTGTATGGAAGACCTAATGGGTTTCCAGTGTTCAGAGGTACAGAAAGACATTGGAAACTTCCTAGAATTTGGGCCACAGTATCTTATGATACAGGCTCAAAGGTCACAAGCTAAAACAACTATAGTAGCTATATATGCTGTATGGTGTTTAATACACGATCCAACCTATAGGGTACTTGTAGTATCCGCAGGTGGTACAGTTGCTACAGAGATAGCATCATGGATAATTCAGATCTTTATGAATTGGGACATACTAGAATGTATGAGACCAGATAGGAATCATGGTGATAGATCTAGCTCACAATCATTCGATGTTAATTGGATGCTTAAAGGATCAGAGAAATCACCATCAGTAGCTTGTTTAGGTATAACTTCAAGTAAGCAAGGTAGACGTGCTGACTTAGTAATACCAGATGATATAGAGTCATCAGAGAATGGAGCAACAGAAGAACAACGAGCTAAGCTAAAACACTTAAGTTTAGACTTTACATCTATATGTCAGTCAGGTAGGATATGTTATCTAGGTACTCCACAGACTGTAGATTCGATTTATAACGATCTACCAGCAAGGGGATATACCATACGTATATGGACAGGAAGATACCCTACAAAGGAACAGGAGAAGGATTATGGACCACACTTAGCACCTTTCATTAAAGA
>Ga0098059_1001691_pt1 | contig 10880 bp, 10 predicted proteins | sample 20_taG_FD_92580 | JGI IMG/M metagenome (GOLD analysis project Ga0098059, IMG submission 92580) | Marine viral communities from the Subarctic Pacific Ocean - 20_ETSP_OMZ_AT15318 metaG | ecosystem: Environmental > Aquatic > Marine > Oceanic | place: Subarctic Pacific Ocean | collected 2015-01-19
AAGGTGGATTTTTAAGATGAGCGATATGAAATTGATTATAAAAGAAGTCCAAGCTATTTGACAGTCAAGTATAAATGAGTTATATTATAGTATGATTCTTGGTTTAGACATATCCACAAGTATCACCGGCTGGACAATCGTAGAGCCAAATGGCGACGTTATTGAGTACGGTGCTTGGGATACTAGAAAATATAAAGACTTTTTCGACAAAGCAGAGGCGGTAAGCAAAGGTGTTGAAGAGATATACTACCAATACGGTGGAAAGATTAAACACATTTATATCGAACAGTCGCTCCAGTCGTTCCGCTCGGGTTTCTCATCTGCTAAAACTTTATCAAGTTTGTCTCGGTTTAATGGTATTGTGTCATGGCTTGTTTATCATCTATTTCAGATTAAGCCAGAATACATCGCGGCGACAAGTGCTCGAAAGCACTGCGGAATTAAAATCCCTAGAGGAGAAAAAGCCAAGCCAGTTGTCTTGAAACACTTACTTGACAACCAGCCGGGTTTTGTGATAGAATATACACGTTATGGAAATCCAAAGCCAGAGTCCTATGACATAGCGGACTCAATTATAGTTGCAAAAGCGGGGGCGATATGCGAAGTGAAAAGGTTAGAATCCTAAAGAATACTTTTGGACACGCTTTTGATCGAGGGGATGAGCTTCTTTTTACATGCCCATACTGCCGCCATCACAAACGTAAATTCTCGGTAAATATTGAGAAAAATTATTATAAGTGTTGGGTCTGTGACAAACGAGGTAGAAATGTTGGTAGAGTGATTCGACACTTTGGGTCTTTAACGAATTTCCGCGAATGGCAAGAGGTTGTGGGAAAAGTTGATCTTGGAGAATTTGACAATCTATTTGGTGAAAAAGACGCGCCTCGCGCCGAAACAATTTTAAAGTTGCCACCCGAGTTCCGATCTCTTGCCAACAAAGAACTGCCAAGATCAGCTAAGCCTTTCATGAGCTATCTATCTCGTAGAGGAGTTAGTAAGGCAGATATTATTAAGTGGAAGATTGGGTATTGCACAGAAGGCGAGTACAAGAACAGAATAATCATACCCTCTTTTAATAAGGACGGATATGTAAATTATTATGTTGCTCGCTCTATCGGCGATGATTGGAAGAAATATAAGAACCCTCCTGCGAGTAAAGATATTGTTTTTAACGAGCTATATGTTGATTGGCATGAAGACATCATTATTGTAGAGGGCGTGTTTGACGCGATTAAGGCAGGTAACGGTATCCCGATCCTTGGCTCGACTTTACGAGATGGAGGCAAGCTCTTCAAAGCCATTGTTGCCAGCGGGGCTAAAGTGTTTTTAGCTCTGGATGCCGATGCTAATGACAAAGCAGATAGAATAATTCACAGCCTCATGTCCTATGGGGTCGAGGTGTCCAAGATTGACACTTCGGGATACGAAGACATAGCCGAGATGTCAGATTCTAAGTACGAGGAGAGAAAGACCAATGCGGTCTTTATGACTTCAGAGAATCATTTGTGGCAGAGGCTAGCATCAATTTAGTCAAGGTTTGTGCTTGACTATCACGATTAACGTGTTACATTTAATAAGAACTTAGAGAGGTTTACTTGAAGTTTGCTCATATTGCGGATACCCATATCCGAAACCTAAAGTATCAGAAAGAATATCGTGCAGTATTTAAGAAGTTGTACCAATCCTTAAGAGATGAGGGGGTTGACTGTATCGTTCACTGTGGCGATATCGCTCATACCAAAACACAAATTTCTCCAGAGTTTGTAGAATTGTGTTCTGACTTTTTTCGTAATTTGGCTTCTATCGCGCCGACATATATTATTTTAGGGAACCACGACGGTAACTTAAAGAACAGCAATCGCCAAGATGCCTTGACACCAATCGCTGAAGCACTCGCTCTTCCAGATCTCCACCTCTTGAAGCGGTCAGGCGAAGTCATCCTTAAAGATGACTTTTGCTTTAATGTGCTATCTGTGTTTGATGAAGAGAGTTGGATTAGCCCGTCAGATGACGATAAAGTAAACATCGCACTTTATCATGGATCAATCTCCGGTGTAGAGACAGACACTGGCTGGGTGATGGAACACGGAGACCACACTCCAGAAATCTTTAAAAATCATGACTTTGCATTTTTGGGCGATATCCATAAGACAAATCAAATTATTGATATGGAGGGCAGGGTTAGATACTGCGGCTCTACAGTTCAGCAAAACCATGGCGAGTCCAACGATAAAGGATATCTTATTTGGGACATCCAAGGCAAAGATAAGTTTACTTGCAAGCACGTTAAACTTTTAAACCCCAAACCATTTGTAACTATTGAGTTGACCAAGGCAGGTAAGATTCCCAATGATATTGAGGTTCCTCTTGGCGCTCGATTAAGAATTGTTTCAAATAATAATTTGCCCCTTGTCAAAATGCGTCGTGCCCTAGAAGCTGCCAAGCATCGTTACAGGCCAGAAGCAATCACTTTCTTGAACCGGGCAGCAGGGCGGCGAGGCGATGTTAGCAAACTAGCACAAGAGATAAAGCAAGAAAACCTCCGCGACATCACCGTGCAAGAGAGGTTAATCTCGGAGTACCTAAAAGATTTTGAAGTCTCCGAGGATACATTACGCAAAGTGTATGATCTTAATCTTAGGTATAACAAAGTAGCAGAGGAGCATGAAGAGGTTGCTAGAAATGTTAACTGGAGCTTGCAAGATGCTTCTTGGGACAATCTCTTCAACTACGGCCCCGGCAATAAGATAGACTACTCAAGACTTACAGGCATTGTTGGGATCTTTGGGAAGAACTATTCAGGCAAGTCTTCAGTGATAGACAGCATGTTGTACGCGGTCTGGAACTCTACCTCGAAGAATGAGAGAAAGAACCTTAACATTATCAACCAGAATAAACAAGAGGGTTGCGGGCTCGTTCGTGTAAAGATAGGCGATAAGGTATACACAATTGACAGGAGATCGGAGAAGTATGTTAAAAAGCTTCACGGAAATGAGACTGTAGAAGCTAAAACGAATATTGACTTTTCTTGTTTTGATGAGGTCACGGAGGAGACCACCAGTTTAAACGGTCTCACGAGAAACGAAACAGATAAGAATATTCGCAAGGTTTTTGGCTCGCTTGACGATTTTCTTTTTTCCTCTATGTCATCACAGTTGGATGCACTCTCGTTTTTGAAGGAGGGCTCTACCAAGAGAAAAGAAATCTTTGCTAAGTTTCTAGACCTTGAAATATTCGAAAAGAAGTTTAGACTTGCAAAAAGTGACGCTTCTGATCTCAAAGGTGCAATCAAGAGATTAGAGGGGAGAGATTTTAGTGAGGAGATAGCAGAGGCTCAAGAAATATTTAACGATAGCGAGAATCAACTAGAGGAACAACAAGCGATATGCGAAAGTTTGAAAGGAGATATCGAAAGCGCTAGAGCGGATTTGTCCGAAGCAGAACAAAAAATCGATTCCATACCAGTCGAACTGGTAGATATCAAGAAAGTTATTTCTAGCATACAGAACAAGTCTGATGAACTAGAAGATACAAACAAGTCCCTACGATCACAAACAGGCGAACTAGAAGACAAAAGCGCTGTTCTGGAGAAGATCGTTGGTTTCCTTGATAGCTTTAACATTGATGAGATCAAAGAAAGAAAAGAAAAAGCGATAGAGGTATCGCACAAGATAAAGACTCTAGAAAGAGAATTGGAACTGATCGAAAAGAAAATATCTAGCTTGGATGACCCCGGATTTTTAAGGGGATGTAAGTGCCTTAACGAGGCAGAACAGGCACTACTAGATAGGCCAATGAAGAGTGGTGATTTGCGTACTTTGAACGAAGATATGCAAAAGCTTGATATAGGCGGAGCCAAAGAGACTGTAAAGAAGTTTAGCGAATTAGTTCAAAGAAGAGTAGAATTATCAGAGAGAATTCTAAAGTTGAACCTACTTATCGAGCAAGGAAAAAACAACATAGAAAACCTTGAAAGAGAGCTTAGCTCCTTGCGCTTGCAGAAGGAAGAGTATCAAGATAACAAGGAAGCAATAGAGAGTTTAGAAGGTTTTCTGAAAGAGAAGAAAGATAGAGAGGCTGCCCTAGACGCTCTTAAGACTCAGCTTAAAGAGTGTCAGGGCATGATTATGAACCTATACAAGGTTCACGGCTCTTACGAAGAGAAATTAAACACGCTTGTTAATTTACAGGCAGAACGTGAAGAACTAAGACAGGAGTATTCAGCATATGATTTATTTATGCGGTGTATGCACAACAATGGCATTGCATACGATGTTATCAAAAAAAGGCTTCCGGCAATCAATGAAGAGGTTGCTAAAGTCCTCGCAAACATAGTTGACTTTGAAATCTTTTTTGAAGATGATGGAAAGAGATTAAACATCTTTATCAAACACCCTAGCCACGAGCCGAGACCATTAGAGATGGGCTCTGGAGCAGAGAAGACCATCGCAGCCATGGCTATCAGGCTTGCACTGCTATCCGTTTCTAGTCTCCCAAAGGGTGACATTTTTATTCTTGATGAGCCCGGTACAGCCCTTGATGCTGACAATATGGAGGGCTTCGTTAGAATCTTGGATGTTGTAAAGTCTTACTTTAAGACGGTGCTGTTAATCACCCATCTTGATTCCTTGAAGGATTGTGTTGATACACAGATAACAATTGACAAGGTTGATGGGTATGCTTTTATCCATCAATAGACTAATTATATACAGGAGGTAACATGAGAATGGCACTTAAAGGAGTAATAGATAAGACTTTAGAGAAGGTTGTTTCGCGCAAGCTTCTTGTATGGGCAACAGCAACTGGGCTCGCAGCAACTGGGTTTCTCACTAGTGGAGACTGGGTGACGATTTCGGCTTTATACCTTGGCGGTCAAGCAGTAATTGATGCAATAGTCAAGCTGAAGGGCGCATGATAGGAAGAGTTTTTGCCAAGTATTGGCGTGAGGCACTGATTGCCCTATTGGTGATTGGTGTCTCCGTCGCTTGGTCTCAAGATCATAGGTCCTTAATAAAGGCGTATGATAGCACAGTAGTGAGTTATGAGACTCAACTAGAAGCTTTAAACGAGAGTTACCAAAGAGAGCTTGAGAAAAAAGAGCAAGCCCTTCAGGAATACCAAGCAAAAATGGAAGAGATTGAAAAAGAGTATCTAGAGTTTCAAGAGAAACTAGAAGAACAAAAGACAACAAGAGTAGCAGAATTAACAGAGATTCGGCATAGCGACCCTGATGCTTTAATTCAAGAAATAGAAAATGCTTTTGGGTTCGAACATGTTGAGTAGGGTTTTTCTATTCATGATTCTAAGCCTTCCAGCTATGGCACAAGACACACCCCAATTTACTTTGGTGCCACGCGGCGGTATTGTCCCCTTCGAGGCGACATGTTTTAATGATCTGGCTACGGCTGAAATTCTAGCGTGGAAACAGTTTACTCAAATTGAGTTCCAAAAACGCTTAGAGTTCGAGCAGGCAAAATGGAAAGAAGGTTGCCAATTGAGTATCAGCAACCTGCAAATCTCCTTGGACGAGAGCCAGACCCGTTTCAGTGAGGAGTTAGCAGCAAAAAATGTTGAACTAGAAGAGCTTAGAAATATCATTAAAAAGGATAGAAAAAAGAACATTCCCGCAATTATTGTAGGCAGCGTTGCAGCCGGTGTCGTCATTGGTCTCGGCTCCGCATATGCAATTGATCAGGCTATAGGAAAATGAAAAAATACAAAGACCCAAATTATGTAGCTAGAGTCGAAAAAGCAATTTCTAAGAAGTATGGTCACGAGACGATACAGAATCCGCGTTCCAGTTGGAGCGATGAAAAAGAGCAAGAATACAGCAAACAACTTCAAAGGATGTTGGAGAAAGAAGATCGATTTAGGGAAAAGAGCGAGAAGATAGAAGTCGATGGCGTTTTTGTTAATAAAAAACTACTTACTAGAGAACATAAGCGAAAATGCCCAATATGTGATTCTTTTTCTTTTAGTATACAGGATGATGTATACATGACCAAATTCGAGTGCTGTAAAAACTGCTACATTCGCTGGGTCGAAGACAGAGAGGAGCGTTGGGAATCTGGGTGGAGACCCACGAAGGAGAAAACGAAATGTCAGCAGAATCATTAAAAGTTGTAAGAGGGCTTGCTCAGGCAGCAGCCAATGCTTATGATGGAGCCCTTGATGATGAGGGTAAGCCGATTGAAATCGGATTGAAGAGGGAAGAAGGTCACCCGGTTTATGATTCGCGAACTCTTGATGGGTTCAAGGTGACATTTAGCGGTCCTTGTATGATCGTCAATTATCAAGCAGAGATTAAGCTTAAGGAGGTCTACAAGGGCGGCTTTGAGTCCGAGCTTGAGCAAACTATTGAAGATATCGTTTCTTATTTAAAGAAGCAGTACAGAAAAATAACGGGGGAGAGCGTTTCTTTGAAAGCTGATGGCGAACTTAAAGCTATCGTGCAAAATACAAGTCGAGTCCGCACTTTTTGTCAAGCCAGTAGAAAATACATTATCACCAGCTTGACAGATGTAAAAGAAATCTTAGAGCCTAGTTCGGGAGATTTGCAGGATGGCTTTCAAAAGTTTTTGGACCAAGGTGGTTTTCAAGGTAAGCGTCCAGAGAATGATACGCGCAAAGTGAACAATGGTTCATGAGTTATCAAAAAAAGAAATTGTTAAAGAGATAATTAAATCTGGCAAAGAGCCAATTTATTTTATCAACAATTATTGTAGGATATCGCATCCCCTTAAGGGTCTTATACCCTTTAAGACATATGATTATCAGGACAGTCTCTTAGAAGACTTCAATGATCATCGCTTCATGGTTATCTTAAAAGCCAGACAGCTAGGCATCTCAACAGTTGTTGCTGCTTATGTTGTTTGGCTGATGCTTTTTCATCGAGACAAGAACATTCTTGTTATGGCTACAAAGTTTAGCACAGCGGCTAACTTAGTAAAAAAAGTAAAAGCAATCATGAGAAACCTGCCGCCTTGGATAAGGATCGCTGACATTTCTGTTGACAACAGGACAAGTTTTGAGTTGTCGAATGGATCACAAATCAAAGCTACTTCGACTTCAGGAGATGCTGGTCGTTCTGAAGCTCTGTCGTTGTTGGTCATTGACGAGGCTGCTCATGTCGAGGGACTAGATGAATTGTGGACCGGTTTGTATCCCACACTATCCACAGGTGGGCGCTGTATCTCCCTATCGACCCCTAACGGTGTGGGTAATTGGTTTCATAAAACATATGTTGAGGCAGAGACAGAAGAAAATATGTTTAAGCCAGTGAGCTTATCGTGGGATGTCCATCCAGAGCGAGATCAGGATTGGTTTGTAAGCGAAACCAAAAACATGTCAAGAAGGCAAATAGCGCAAGAGCTAGAATGCAACTTTAACACTTCTGGTGAGACAGTCATACACCCAGATGATCTTGAAAGAATCTCACAAACAATAAGAGATCCAAAACACAGAACTGGCTTTGATAGAAATTATTGGATTTGGGAAGAGCATCAGCCAGAAAATAGCTACATGGCTGTTGCTGATGTCGCCCGTGGCGATGGCGCAGACTATTCTGTTTTTCATATACTTAAATTAGAGACGATGGAGATAGTGGCAGAGTATCAGGGCAAGCCTAGTTTGGATATGTATGCAAATATACTTAACCAAATAGGTAGAGAATATGGTGATGCTCTTCTGGTTGTTGAGAACGTAGGCATAGGTATTTCGGTCCTTGAGAAGCTAGAGGAACTCAATTATCCAAACATTTACTATTCTGTTAAGGGCACTCACGAATATGTTGACTCGGCTAGCGCACAATATAAAAATGGTGTCATTGCTGGATTCACAACGTCCTCTAAGACGAGACCATTAATCGTTGCTAAGCTAGAAGAATTCATAAGAAACAAACTAATTACCGTGTATTCTAACCGGCTGTACAACGAATTTAAAACTTTTATATGGAATAACGGCAAACCTCAAGCAATGAGAAGTTATCATGACGATCTAGTCATGTCTTTGGCAATAGGGTGCTGGGTAAGGGACACGGCTTTGACTATAAATCAGAGAAATTCTAATTACAAAAAGGCTTGCTTGGACTCTATGGTCTTTTCAACTTCTAGATTGAACACAAGAATATCAGGGCAATTGGGATATGATAAGGATATGATAAGGGAAAGAAATGAACAGATCGAGCAACGTAGAGAATACTCGTGGCTTTTTAAAGGGTAAATAAATGGCAGATCAAAGAAATAATCCAGACAATAATGAATCAGCTCTTTTTAAGAGGCTAACTCGTCTATTCTCGGGACCTATAACAAACTATAGATCCCAGATGACTCGTGACTACAAGAGATCGCAGTTAGATTACTTCTCGCAAAGGTTTAAAAGTGCGAGCGGTCAACAGTTCAAAAGAAGTGGATATAACCCTTTCGCTCAGTTAAATTCTTCGGCAATGGCTAATCAGCGAAGGTCGGAGCGATATGTTGATTTTGATCAAATGGAATATACGCCCGAGATTGCCAGTGCTTTAGATATTTACGCAGATGAGATGACAACGCACTCATCGCTACAACCAATGCTCAACATTAGATGCCCCAACGAAGAAATTAAAGCTGTCTTGGCAACGTTGTATCAGAACATATTGAACGTCGAATATAATCTTTTTGGGTGGTGTCGCACCATGTGTAAGTATGGTGATTTTTTCCTGTACTTAGACATTGATGAACATGTAGGGATCAAGACAGTAATAGGCTTGCCATCTACCGAGGTCGAAAGACTTGAAGGCGAAGATAAGACCAACCCAAATTATGTTCAATATCAGTGGAACTCTGCCGCAATGACTTTTGAAAATTGGCAGGTTGCACATTTTAGAATTCTTGGAAATGATAAATACACGCCTTACGGAACATCGGTGTTGGAGTCGGCTCGTAGAATATGGCGCCAGCTTACTCTAATGGAAGACGCTATGATGGCATATCGTATTGTTCGATCCCCAGAGCGTAGAGTTTTCTATGTTGATGTTGGAAATATACCGCCGTCTGATGTTGAGCAGTACATGCAAAAGGTTATGACACAGATGAAGCGTAACCAGATTGTTGACAACAGTACGGGTCGTGTCGATCTCAGATACAACCCAATGAGTATTGAAGAGGATTATTTTATCCCTGTTCGGGGCGACACATCTTCAAAAGTTGAAAATTTAGCTGGGGGTCAAAACACTAAAGATATTGAAGATGTTAAGTATCTGAGAGATAAACTATTCTCTGCTCTGAAAATTCCTGCTGCATACCTGACACAAGGAGATTCTGTAAACGAAGACAAGACAACATTGGCTCAAAAAGATATTCGTTTTGCAAGAACTATTCAACGCTTGCAGAGAGCGGTTGTTGCCGAGCTAGAAAAGGTGGGTATTGTCCACTTGTACACGCTAGGATTTCGTGGCGATGACCTGCTGAACTTCAGGCTGAGCCTTAATAATCCCTCGAAGCTCGCAGAGCTTCAGGAACTAGAGCACTGGAAGACCAAGTTTGATGTCGCAGCAGCAGCGACCGAAGGATTCTTTAGCCGTCGTTGGGTCGCAGAGCATCTGTTTAGTATGTCCGAAGAAGAATTCCTTAGAAACCAGAGGGAAATGTATTACGATAGAAAATACGATGCCCAACTTAACGCTGCGGCTGAGGCTGCTGGCGAGGCAGAGGCAAGCCTTTCTGCACCAGCCGGTGGTTTGGGCGGCGACGAGGGGCTCGACCTTGGGGATGAGGAAGGTGCTCTCGGAGGCGAAGACGAATTAGATGTCGGAGGCGACACAGAAGCAGAGCCTGATGCAGGGGAAGCAGAAGATGACGGTGTATTATTGGCAGAGCCCGGTAAGCGAGATACGAATACTCCAAAAATAAAGGTCGGAGAAGATGGGTCATATATAACCCCCGGCGCAAAGGGTAAAGCATATACACCAGCTAAAAGAGACAAACGCGGAGCGGGCGCCAGAACAAGGAGCTTACATGGGCTCTACGGAAAGGAATCGGCTGGAAGCTCAAGAAGAGCCGTGTTTAAAGGAGCCAATGCTTTAAAAAGGCAAGGTGCTGGTGTTTATACCGAAGAGCAATCTACTTATGAAGAGAGGCAACAACTTCAAGAGGCGAGACTGTTTGAGGTTAATCATGAAGTTAGCAAACTTATAAGCGATATGGAGTTAGCATCTAATGAGAACAAAGATGAAGCATAACAAAAAAAGAAACACCGCGTTTTTATTCGAGACTTTGGTTGGAGAGTTAACCAAAGCTGTAGTGGTCAAAGATGAACCGAAGAGAAAGCGTACTTTAGAAATTATAAAAAAGCACTTTGCCAAAGGGAGTGCTTTGCATGAAGACCTTCAGCTATACAAGGCTTTAAGTGAGACAAACGGATTAACTCCTATTGTTGCAGAAAAAATGTTATTTGAAGTTAGAGCACAAAAAAAGTTCATCTTAGACACAGATGTGTTCGAGCAGCAGACAGAGTTGATTAAAGACATGAATGTTGAATATACGAAAAGTGTGTTCTCGAACTTTATACCAAATTACAAAAGTTTAGCGACTATCGCCCAAATCTTCAGCGCCGATGTTCCTGTGAGAGACAGAGTTTTGCTAGAGGCGAGTGTTATAGAGAATCTAACTGCTTCTAAGGAAGTAAAAAAAGAAGAGATGCAGCCAATCGATAATTTGGTCTATAAAACGTTTGTTGCTAAATTCAATGAAAAATACAGCACCTCTTTGAACGAATCGCAAAGAAGCTTGCTAACAAGGTATATATCATCTTTCACTGATGGCGGGCTGGAGTTGAAAATATATGTTAATGAAGAGACAGAAAGACTGCGTGGTGCGTTAAAGGGGCTGTTGGGGTCGAAAGAG
>Ga0098059_1001692_pt1 | contig 10872 bp, 13 predicted proteins | sample 20_taG_FD_92580 | JGI IMG/M metagenome (GOLD analysis project Ga0098059, IMG submission 92580) | Marine viral communities from the Subarctic Pacific Ocean - 20_ETSP_OMZ_AT15318 metaG | ecosystem: Environmental > Aquatic > Marine > Oceanic | place: Subarctic Pacific Ocean | collected 2015-01-19
ATCACCTAAGTTTCTTGTAGCTATGTGGTGTATTCTTGTGTTATTTACAGCAAATTCATCATTTTGGTCTGGGTAATTTGGACTATTAAAGCTGGTTTCTTGTACTCCATTAACGTACAATTTTAATCTATTTGTGTCAGTTGACTGTGGAGTGTCCATAACTATAACAAAATGATACCAACTATTTGTATCTCTAAACACTCTATTTGTTTTTATTTGATGCCCAGACCTATCACTTACCATAAATACGTCTGATGGAAAAAATATGTCAATCTCATCTACACCAGTCACACCAGTATTAAAAACAATTTTGTCACCACCTAATCCACATCTTTTTGTCCAAAATGAAAGTGTCCAAGTTCTTCTGTTACTAGCACTACTTGGCGTGAAAACGAGTTTTGGGTTACTAGCAGGGTCACATCTTAATGACTGTGTAGCAACACCATTATAGAAACCTGATGCAGGATTTGATAACCATTGGTCAGAACCAAACATTTAATCACCCAAAGTTTAAAGCTGGTATTCCTAATAGAATACTGTTATCTGCTTTAATTATATACGGCACTATATCATAATCATTGTTGCCACTTGATAAAGTTAAACCTGCTGACTCTGCTGTTTCATAATCTGTTCCCAAACTAACAGTTCCTGCTGAACCACTTGAGGGCTGAATAAAAACTATTACCCCAGTTTGACCTATATTCCCTGCTTCTGTTGTTGGGTTTGCTAAACTATTACTGCCAGATGAAAGAGTTACAAAAAAATTATTATATGTATCAAAATCTAAAGTTAAACCAGAACTTGTATTTGTATTTGCCTTTTGAGCTACTGCAAGATTTAAAGCACCATCTTTTATATTTAAAGAATCAACAGTAACTCCTGCATCTGTAACTTTTTCTGATATTGTTCCTACTGTTAATGTACTCATTATGCATTCTCCAATGCTGTAATTCTAGCTTCTAATTCTTGTATGGTTTTGACTAATAAAGGTACTAGCTTGCTTTGGTCTATGCCTTGATAAACTGGATTGCCATCATCATCTACTTCATTGTGTGTGCCAAATACTGCTTCTGGAACTATGCTTGATACTTCGTGTGCTAAAAAACCATCTACTGTTGTATCTGCATCAGATATAAAGTTAAATCTTTTTGGTTGTAACTGTTTTAATCTTGCTGTTGCATCTGTCATTGCAACCACATTTTCTTTTAGTCTGTGGTCTGAAGAAGTATTGTAAGATGTTGATGAAGTAGTAACTGAAATAGTACCTACAATAGTACCATCTCTTCGTAATACTATAGCATTTCCGTTATCAGAGGTTCTATTAGAACAAAGACCTGCATCACCAGATGAACTGAATTGAGATGTTCCATTGTTACCTATTCTTACACCTACAGTAGTACCCTCGGCTGGACTTTGATTAGTTGTTCCTACAAGAACATTGCCACCACTTACTATTCGCATACGTTCTGTACTAGCTGTAACAAAGCCTAAAGTGTTTGCAGATGGAGCAGTTATTCCATTTGTTCCTAAAGAGCCACTTGTTATTGCATAAGCAGGAGCAGAATTGCTACCTCCATTTTGTATTGTAGCAGTATGGCTTGCTCCCAAAGTCAAAGCAGTTGTAGGACTTGCAGTACCTATGCCAACCCTATTGTTTGTGCTGTCAACTTTAAGTGTATTTGTATCTACAGTTAAGTCACTAGTAACAGTTAGATTTCCTGCATTTGTGACATTCTGCGAACTATCAACAGTAACAGCAGTTGTGTTAGCTGTCTTTATTATAACTTGGTCGTTAGTAGATAAATCTAATCCACTATCATTATCACCAGTAGAGTTTACAACACTATTTACTTTTATTTCTGACATAGTTTAAACTCCTTGATTCTCCAAAAATGTTGTATAAGCAGTTTTGATTTTATTTGTGTGAACTGCATTGCATACTGCTTGAACTTCTGCACTTTCATTAGCCAAATCATCTGCACTTATGTTTGGTGCTATTGTGTGCCTATGATAACTTCTGCTTATTTCTGCACCATCTCTTTTAATAATTGTTACAGTTCTTACTTGAACAATTTTAAAATCCCCAACTGCTTCTATTTTATCTTGTTTTGTTTCTTCTGTTAAAGCCATTCTATACTCCTAAGTAGTTTTGTAAAATACAGAAAATGATATATAAGTACCAGTTCCAGCATTATGAGTTATCTCTGACCAACCTGCTTGATTTGTTGATTGGTAAAAAGAAATGGTTGTCCCAGACACATAAGGTGATATATTTGTAGAGGTAGTGCTTAATGTCATACCTACATAAGTCATTACATTTCCAGTTGCTTGAGAACCACTAGCTGTAAAAGGTAATCCAGTAACTCTTACACCCCCTGCAGAACCCGTGGAGTTTACATTAGTAAATTGAGCTTGTGCATAACACATATTGCCTATTTTTGTGTATGTTCCTGCTACTGTAACTGCTGTAGATGGATTTGTTGTACTTCCCTCAAGAGCACCTGTAAAAGTTCCCTCTTCATAGTCATCTAATGTGTTTGCAGAACCAGTGCCTCCTATTGCAACACCTGCTGAAGCAGTTATTAATCCAGTAACTCCAAGTGTACTTCCTACAGCTACGTTTTGACTTGAGTTTACTGTTATAGCAGTTGTATTAGCAGTTTTTAAAATTATTTGGTCATTTGTTGATAGGTCTATTCCACTATCATCTCCTGCAAGATTTTTTATATTATTTACTTTTATTGTTGAACTCATGCTATCACCAAATTTCCACTTAGGGTTAAAGTTACACCAGATGCTATTGAAAGACTAACAAAACAACCACAATTATCACCAGATGCTATAGTTGTATTTGTATTTAGTTCTTCTTCATGTGTTCTAAAAATATCTTTTTTACCATTTGTTGAATCACCAGTTGTTCCGTTATCGCCTTGAAAGAACCCTGCACCACCACCTGCTGAAACTTCGGCTGTGTCGGCAGTTTGGTCAAAAGTAAATAAACTTATCCAAGCATCATTATCAGCATTTCTAATTTTTAAAATATTATTGCCACTATCATACCATAATTGATAAGCATATTTTGTACTTGGTTCAGAACCTCCACTACTTTGTGAAACGATTGCTGACCAAGCATTATTTAAATCTGACCTAAAGTTAGGAAAGGTTTGGTTGTCTATTACAAAATCATGTTGAGCCATTTTTACCTCTTTATGTTACTAATTCGCCATATCCTTTAGCCACATAATCAAAAGTTCTACTTATTGCACTATTACTACTATTATAGAAAGTAATTGTAAAACCACTAGCACTTTTTGATGTTATAGCATAATAATCTCCACTAGCCAAGTTCTGTGCAGAAATTCCTACACCTTGCAAGTCTTTAAATGTTGGACTAAATGTGATTGCCTTAGAGCCAGTACCACTTACAACGTCATTATCAGCTATAACTCTATCTGGCATATCTACTGTTACTGACAATGCACTTACACTTGGGGTTGCTTCTGAATCTGATGTTGTTAATTTTGCTCTAAATTTTAAACCTCTTGCTTTGTAATCACCAACAAAAAACTTTCTAAAAGCTGTATAAGTTGGACTTCCAGATGCAGGGTCATCTTCAGTTGTGGCTATTTGTAGTTCAACATTTGTATCGCCAAATTCATTTGCATCACCATCAAATAAACCCTCTCTATCGTCAAAATTGCCAGTAGCATCATCAAATTGAACGCCATAATCTATTCTACTAGTTGTAATATTTGCTGTAACTCTGCTTGTAAAAACACCACCAACATCAATATGTGTGTTAAAATCATAAGTTCCAGTAGATGACACAGTACCACCACCACCATCAAACAAACCACCAGTTGTATCAAAATTCCCTGCACCACTATCAAATAAAGTGCTAGTTCCTAATTTTAATTCATTATCTACAACTACAACATTAGTTTTTGTTCCAGAAAATGTTGGGTGTTGTGTTGAAGTAGCAACTGCATTTAAATCTTTTATATTTTGAATAATGGCAACAGATGATGTTGAATCTAACGATTCATTACCTAACTTATCCACAGCCTTTATAAAATATGTGCCAGTCATAGCAGGAACAACTGCTGTATTTGCAGGTCTTGATACTTTAGATATTAAATCAACTGAATTAGCATAGGTAGCACTTGCAGAAGTATCTCTTGAATGTCTTATTCTATAATGTGATAAATCTAAATCTGGTACTGGTGTCCAACTTAAATGTGCTTCGGTGCTTATTATATTTATTGAAAAATCTGTAATATTAGCAGGTGGTGCTGTTTTACCTACAATCTGGTGGGTTGTGGCTATAAATACAGAACGACTAACAGATGTAACTGTTCTTGCTCTAACATCATAAATAGCATCATCTTCAACATTAATTAATTCAAATCTTCGACCACTAGCTTTACCCATATTAATGTAATTTGTATCTGTGGTCTTTTTGGCTTGAACTTCAAAATCAACTGTAAATAAATCAGAACTAGCAACCTCAACAACTAAAACACTTATAGCTTCTTCATTTAAAACTCTTAATTCATCTGACACTTCAACACTTGGTGTTTGTACTAAAAATGGATTAGGCAATGTTGTATCTGGTATTTCTGGAACAGCTATTTGCAAACCAAAAGCATAAAAACTGTCTTGATGTTCTGAACATTGTAAATTTACTGTATGGTCTGCATTTAATGCTATTCCTTGAACTCTAAAAGGTTTTGCAGAAAAACTTGGTGTTGCATGAGTAATATTTACTATATCACCAATAGACAAATCTAAGGCAGTTGCATCAACTTTTAAATTAACATCTAAACTTGACCTTGAACGTCTTAAAATAATTTCTGCCATCTCTTGGGCTTGGTATGGGCTTGTAAACATAGAAAAATCAAACCTACCCTCTAATAACAAACCACCATCTGCTGTTTTCATAGTGCTATGTTGGTCGGCAACAGCTAAACCAGTTTCATCTACTGGTGGAAATTGTGCTGTATCTGATTGATAATTTTTATCTGGGTTTATAAAATTAACAATAACTCGATTATACCTGGAATTTTTACTTTTACTTGAAACAGATATACCACCAATAATATTATCTTCTGTTAGCGTTATTGATGCTGAGCCAGTAGTTTCAACTAATATATTATATTTACCTGCTGAAAAGTTTAGGTATGACCTTGAACCTCTTACAAAGTCTTTAACTATATCAATAGCTTTTTTAGAAGTATCAACAACAACATGACTATTCATTAAATCTATAGCACCTGCACCACTAAAAGGGGTTATTTGGGTATCACATACATCACTTGCTGTTTGCCAATCTGCAAAATTAGAATCAAAATAACTATTGTCTATTCCCATACCAAATCTGTCATTTCTTAAATAATCTAATAATTGAAGAATAGGATTATCTGAATATGCCCAAGTTGAACTATCATCTTTTCTATGGCTACCACTACCACCAGTAACTGTACTATCTAAATTAGGGTTATATACTTTTTTGCCCTTAACAACTGCTTGAACTGTTGGCAAACTACCAAATTTATCAGCGTTCCACTCAAATTTTAATGCTATATAAGCTAACCCACTTAATTTATGGTTTGTTGTCCAAGAACCTAATTCATCTAATAAATTTGATGCTGTTTGTGAATCAGAGCCTAAATGTGCTTGTACTGTTATTAAACTTCCATCATCATAAAAATTAACATCTGAACTTGCCACACTTCTTTGTGTTCCATTAGTTAAAGCACCAGATAAAGTTACTTGTTGGTCATTAATAAATAAGGTTGGAATACTATCTATTTCGCCCTCACTTAATAATAAAGCCATATATAAATACTGATTATCAGCACCAGATGTTTCTAAAAACACTACATTGCCACCAACTTTTCTTGTTCCATAAGCAATAGGAATATGCCCATTGGCTGTAAATTTATTGACTAATATACCTTTTGATTGTTGTTCAGCAAACTGTTCACTAAAATCTGGTATATCTGGCATAGGAACTAGCCAACCTATTACATCACCTACAAGGTCAACTGTGTAATCTACGGCATCTTCTACAAAATCTACTATTTCTTGAAATGGATTACACATTTAATTTAATCTCCAATTAGAGCCTAAATTTTTGAAACCTAATTTTTTAAAAACTGGGTCAACATTTAATCCAGATGTTATTGATAAATACATAGGTAAAGTTTTTCCTACTTTCTTTATTGAATCAACTAATGCTGTAACTAATTTAAAATTCCTATAACTTTTCTTAACATATATTGTGTGGATATGAATACACTCGCTTTTACTAAACCAGTATTCTGTTTTGTTAAAAATGGTACAACCTATAACTTCATCTAAATCTAAATCTTTTAATAAAATAATTGTTCCTTTTTGCAAAATCATATTTATAAAATTATTAAGTTTTTTATCATCTACGTCTGGATAATTTAAATCTTGTAAATCTTCATTTTTAAAATTTATTAAAAGTTCACAAACAATCTCAACATCTTTTTTTTCTGCTTGATATAAATGCACACTCATTGTCTACCCCATTTAATATCTCTAACAGTAAGTGCTGAAAACTCCATACCTTTATCACCAGTAAAAAATCTTTTTTGTGAATTATCTGTGGTTGTTCTTCCACTAGTTTTGCTAAAGTTTCCCCAGTGTGAAGTAACAGTTATAATTAAACTTGCTCTGGTTGTATTATCAGAAATTTTATAATCGTTAATTGTCCCATAAAACAATAAAAATGGGTCGGAAATCAAAGACAAATTGCTATCTAAATAACCTCTATAAACATGAACATCATTGTTAATAATATTTTCGTTTAAGACTATTGCTACATATGTGAGGTCTACAGCAGATAAACTTAATGCTAATGTGTTCTTAGTTGGGTTATTAGTTTCATTTACACTAGTTATTGATTTTAAATGCCCATTAGATGTATATGTTCTTGATACGCCACTAATACTTGATGTTATATCAAAACTAGCATTTGTTAAATATATTGGTGTTGCAAACCCTAATTCTATCAACAAAACTGGGTCGATATTACCAGTTTCTAATTCTGTTTTAACTGCACTTGTTAAACCTCTGGGCATTATAAACTCTCGATAACATCAAATTCATAAACAAATAATAAATTACCATCTTTATCAACCTGCCCACTATTAAACTCTTGAGCATCATTGACCAGATGTACGTTAAAAGGTACTGAATCATAAGTAACAGCACTATCATTAGCCAGAGCAGTCCTTAAAGGGGGTTCAATCGTTACTGTAGCTGAATTACCAGATGATGTTACGTCATCTATAATCATATAAACTTTATCGTGAGCAAATTTTATTAAATCACCTGCTTTCAATCTACCTGCACCATCACCTGCAAAACCATCTATTGCTATCGTTGTGTCAGTTGCAGAATGTACCCCATTAACCAACAAAGTATTTGTTTCGTTACCTTGTGCATTTAGATAACTTGGGAATACAACTGTAAAATTTTCTTTTCTGGCTCTTTGTTTCATTATAAATGCCATGATAGGTGCAAATTCTGACCTAGTCATTGGTGGATAGGAAATTGTAAAACTAAATCTTTGACCTTGTATTTGTCTACGAAATGTTTTTCCACTATCTGTTTCAGACAATAAAGTTTTTTGATTACTGTTAAAGTTAATCGCATTAAATCTGGTATTTGGTAAAGTTCCACTCATATTATCGCCATATTACCTTTTTCATTTACAGCACTATTAATCATATTGACTATAGTACCTCTTGAATTAACTAATAATTCATTAAATCCTCTAGCATCTACTGTGCTTATATTAAAGTTTACTGTTACTGCCTTACTCATTCCACCTAATTGATGATTAGGGACTACGTTTGATGCTTTATTCGGTACTATTAATTCGGGTCCTGCTTCACCAACCATATATGGCTGACCTTGATTTACTCGACCACCTTGTTTACGACCTTGATATTTTTGTTGGCTTATAGTGGCGATTTGAACAGCACCTAAAGCACCAATTAATATTGCCATAGGTATATTACCAGTTGACAATGCTTTGGTAACACCCTGTGCTGTATTCATAAATGCTTCAGCCATGCTAAGAGCTTTATTTAGTTTAAATGCTTGTTTATTATTTTGTGCCATAGATGATAAAATAGCTTTACCACCTGCAATTATTGTGTCTTTCTTTTGTTGCTCGGTTAAGTTAGTCAATTTTAAATCTTGGAATTGACCAGATTTTAATATTGCTGTTTGTTCGTTTATGAAATTCTGTCTTATATTTCTTTCACCTCTTGCTGTCTTATCAGCTATCTCTAATCTTTTTAAACCAGTTTGTTCTGCAACCATTAATTCAGCATCGGCTACAGCTTTAAGTGCATCTATATCTCCAACTTTGCTCATTCCTTTAGCCATACCAAATTCAGTTTCTGAACCAGTCATAGATTTAGTTACTTGCATATCTCTTGAACCCATAAAATCGCCCATTCCTACTTGCATTGGTCTAGCCATAGGTAAAGGAATTTCTAGTTCTGCTTTTTTTTGTTTATTTAATTTTTCAATTGCTTTAGCTTCATCATTTATGGCATTAGTCACTTGTACTCTTGCATCTGATTCTATAAGAATTGCAGTTTTACTTAAATTTATTTGCTCAATTTCTACTTTTAATGCTTCTATTCTTTTTAAGACTGCCTTTTCGCCCTGCATTATTGAAAAACCAAATTTGCCGTTGGCTTTTACCATTTCTTTGTTTTTTTCAATAAATGTCATTGTTTGTATTGCATCAAGCAATTCAATTTCTTTTGACAATTTAGCAGTAGCTATAGAAAGTGAATCTTGATTTTTTCCTAATTGGTCAACTATAGGAATAATTGTGTTTAATTCACTTAAAAGACCTATTGACCTTAAAAACTCTTTTGTCTGTATTATTGAATCTTTAAGTGATTGAACCATTTTTGATAATGCAGGCAACATTGGTGTAATTGCTTCAACCATAAATTCTTGAAATTCAGCATTTAATGCTTTCATAGAGTTAGCAAAACTTGTGTTTGTTCTTTCGGCATCGCCTTGAGCATCTGATGTACCTGCTATAATTAGATTTAATCTAGCTTGTACTTTTTCAGCGTTTGTAACTTCTTTAGCTGTCTTAGTTATACCCATTCTTAGTAATTCTTGTTTTAAAGTTGCTTCTGTAATTACAACCCCAAATCTTCTTACTGTTTCATGATTACCAACTAAAGCACTTTGAAAAGCTCTCATAGTGTCAACATCACTAGCGTTGTTAAATGATGCTACATCAACTGCTAATTTTGTTAATTGAACTGAAAGTTTTGAAGCTTCTTTTCGAGCGAATCCCATAGGCACAAATGTATCTTGTATTGAAGATGCCATTTCCTCTAGTTCAAATGTACTTCTTCCGACTTCATCTCCAAACTTTTCTAATTGTCCCCTTACATCTGAAACAAATCTGCCAAAAACAACTGAAGATTTTGACTGCATTTCTTCAACAGAACTAGCCATATTGACCATCTGTTTACTGAACCTTAATGCTTGGAAAACAATAACCCCACCAATTACATTTCTAACTGTATTACCTAAAGCATTGAATGATTTTTGTTGTGTTGCTACTGATTGTTGGACTTGACCTTTAAGTCTATTTACGCCATCTGTGGCAGACTTCATAGCTTTCGCAGTCTTATCTTTGGCTAGTATGTCTATGTTAACTGATTTAGTTGCCACTATCTTCTCGCCTTTATAATTCGTTCTTGTCTTTCTCGTTCATCATTTTGAAGTCCAAAGTATGCTATCCACATATTAAACTCTTGAACTGACATTTGCAAGATTTCGGCAACAGTCTTGTGTAGTTTTTCAGCTAACCCAAAAAGATTATGTAATTCTGGGTCGCTATTTAGTTTTTTTTATTGTCGTCAATATTATCGTTGCCTGTTCCCATAATTTTAGTAGCAACATCTGCAATTACATTTGTATCAGCTTTGGTTTTAAAAGCCAAAACATGTGAAGCATTAAACATCTTTTCACCATCTTTGTTCAAAGATTTTTCAATAATTACATCTATTAAAACTATTAAATCAGTTCCAGTAGCACCTTTAAATATCTTTTGTTTTTCAAGCATATTAAAAGGTTTGCAATAAATCGCTTTATCACCTACTAAATCCCACTCTGGCACTTCAATTATTTGAGTGTCAAGGGTGCTAAAATGGTTTCTAATACCATCAAAATAATCCAATTTATCTGTCATTTAAACAGTACCGATAGTAAGGCCACCATTGCCCTGTACAGATACAGTTCTTGTAATAACACCATCGAGAGGTACACTTACTGACATTCCAGTTACAATACCAGTCCCAGAGAATTTTCTATCTCCAGAAGCATTACCCTCTGGTAAAAATGCAAATGTAAGCTCTGCACCTTGTACTAGATTAGTTTGTGCTGTGTCTGTTTCATCAAAGTTCATATCAATACTTGCTGTATAAGTACCTCTACCAACTATATAAGACTTCATTGAATTACCTAATGCTGTATCTTCCACAACGTCATGTGTAGTATCTACAGTAAATCCAGTCGCATTACCTAGTGTATCACTACCTATAGTTACAACTCCTTCTTTTCCGTGATGTGTAGCCATTTATAACTCCTCTTTAGCTTCGTTAGTTTCTTTTATTTTTTCAGTTTTTTTAACAACTGCTTTTTCATTTCCTAAAGTAAAACCATTATTTTTAAAATGCTCAACATGGTCTTCTGAACATTTTATAATAGTTTCGCCTTTTTTCATAGTAACATTTTTAGCCATTATGCACTCCCTCTAGTAAATTCATAAATTACTCTTGCTGTTATCCTTAC
>Ga0098059_1001695_pt1 | contig 10871 bp, 16 predicted proteins | sample 20_taG_FD_92580 | JGI IMG/M metagenome (GOLD analysis project Ga0098059, IMG submission 92580) | Marine viral communities from the Subarctic Pacific Ocean - 20_ETSP_OMZ_AT15318 metaG | ecosystem: Environmental > Aquatic > Marine > Oceanic | place: Subarctic Pacific Ocean | collected 2015-01-19
CATAAATCATACTAATTTTCCCATCTATAAAATATGTGATCTTCTATTTCTACTGTCCTAGTCTTTGTTATTGCCCAAGAAGGAAGAATGTAATCAGCGTGATAGTGTGTAGCTCCGTCCGTTATATCAAGGTACGGGAAGTCAGAACTTAACAAGTCCATAGACAGTTCGTACAACTGTTCGTATGTAACTTCATCGCTAGGTTTGTCCGACTTACCATCGCAGTACCAACTAAACTGACATTTATTCTTTATTGGAATAGTGCCACCGTTCTCACGCCATGACTGTCTAGTTGGACCCTGCTTGACTACACCACAAACAGTATCAGGAAACCTTTCATCGTTCACACGATTCAACACTACGTTGGACACAGCTAATAAACCAGCTGTTCCTTGGTTACGTGCTTCATGATACATGTTCAGAGATAGACATTCAACTTCACCATGAGTCACACCTATAAGCAAAGCAGCTACTGTCAGTTCTTTTATCACAATCTAACTCCACACCATCATTGCGGCCATCTCAAACCTTCATTGTGTCGCTTCTCAGCTTCAATCTCATCAGTATCTTCAGCCTCTTCAGACTCATCAATCATAATGTATTCAAACTCTCCAGCCCCGTCACATACATTACACTCAGTGTCTACTTCAGCATACTCAACAAAAGGACCGCAAGCGTTAACACCATGTACCTGTTGCCAAACAAGGACAGTGCCTTTACCATGACAAGCAACACACTCTTCTATCATAACTTAACTCCATACACTCTACGAGATAACTTGACAACTTTATTGTCTTTCATCAATCGACGTATTGCACCGCGCATTTCTGCTTCACTGACATCTGACACGATACTCATCATCTTGCCAAACGTATTGTACTTCCTCTGTATAGCTTCAAGTACAATTACTTCAATGTTGTTCTTTCGCTTCTTTCGTTCCAACCTAGCCTGTTTTATCTGAACAATCTCGTCTTTGCGTTGCTGACGATCTACCTCTTCTTGTCTGTAAGATTGTAGATCGGGCATCCACCACGGTTCGTCTTTACGTTTAGAGTATTTCTCTAACCATTTGAGCGGGTCATAGTCACGTTGCAGAAACTCAGGTATCTCAAGCAAATGATCTACGTTGTTATCAGTCATCGGACAGACTTTTCATCTCTTAACGCCTTCCACTGTTTCCGTTTGACATATAGGCAGTGACGCCCATATAGGCACCGACAACCCCTGCTTGACCTATATAGAATAATCCAAACAGGTCGGCAAGTGCTTTTATGCGCGTGTCAGGAAAAATAGGTAGAAAGACCAAAATGGTGAACACAATCATAGATATCATGGCAACCCATGCCATTCTTTGTTGTGTTTCACTCTTAGATTCCTCGTTGATTGCGTGGATTGTTTTCATCTCTTCATCCGAAACAATACCGTCACCGTCAACATCGTACTTAGCGTACTTGCTTTTATCTTGAAGGACTTTTTCTCCTTCAGTTACTTTCATACTATTCATGATATTCTAGCAAGTTCTGTTTACCTTGCTACCTTTCTCTGTTGTAAGATTAACATCAAGCATGTCACGCACAGTTTCATATCTGTAACACACCAACCTAACTAAATTTTTATTTAGTTGTTTCTTTGTCATCAGAGATGCTCTCGCCACCTACGCAGAAACACAACATGTTTATTGTGTAGGAACGTGCTTCGACTACTGATTATCTTTGATAAAATTAAACAAAGTCTAAACATGAAACGGTAATAATAATGTTTCATATGATACATGTTACACCAACAATCCATTTGGTAATTTTTTAGGAGCAAAGTGTGTTCGGAGATGATCGTATCTTACTGTAAAGTGATCAAAGAACTTAGGACACTTCCTATTAAAGAATTCAGAATTAAAATAATCTGATCGAAATGTACTGTCAGGTATCACAACGATAGCCCTTTGCAATAACACTCCATTGATGTTATCTATATCGACGTTAAGAGTATATATGATTGGAACGTACTCATCGTCATCATAGTACGAGTCAATACCAGAACCACCAGACCTTTTCAACGTAATCGGTAATCCGTTTGGCACATCCCGTAACATTCTAGAGATGTCATCGCCACCTTTCTTCTTTTCGTTCTCAATAAACAGATAGAACACATTACGATTGTGTTCCACATCATATTCGGTAAGAGTATGTTGGTGTATGATTGACATCAGGAGTACTTCTTACCTCCTACCTTAACGTACTGTATTGTTTCAACATTGACGTTGCGATAACAATTCTTACGTTGTTGTTTGTCAACAGTACGCGCCGTATTCATGTCGAACACAACAAGATATCTGTTCTTATCTGCTGTCTGTTCGCCATCACCACAATGAGACTTAACGTCTAATCTACAAGTCATCTCACGTAGGCTTCCGTCCTTCTTAACAAAGGCAACTTTAAAAACACGATTACCGACAAGTTCGATTATCTTGTTTTTCTTTTTTGACAAAATCTCGTTAACTTCTTGTCTCGGTGCCATATTACTAAACCCTCTGTGTTTGATAAGACGTTTCCACTTAGCATTAGATTGGTGTAACATTTTAGGAGCGGAAGGCCAACCTACTCGTAAGGTATTTGATTTTTTCCTTCCCTTATCCCGGTCCTTGCTTTCGAACGGCATCAAAAAAAGTCCTTGCTGTTGTTCGCGTGATCGTATAATATCAGATCGAAATGCGGTGTCAAGGACTATTTTCACCAATTAAAACAACAGGTTAGACATGGGCTACAAAAGACGACAAAAGGATTTGGAGCGGCAAGAACGTAAACGCCGCCGTGACTTCAAACGCAACAACATGGTCACAGAGATGCGTAGTGGCAAGTATAAATCACAAGTAATTCCAAATAAAAAGAAATACAATACTTCGGATTCAAGTATTGATTACTTACTTAGTGATAAAGAGTAAGTTATGTCAAGAAAGATCATAATAGACATTGAGACAGATAGTCTAGATGCAACTTGTATTTGGTGTGTTGTATGTAAAGAAATATATAATACAGAATACAAAGTATTCAGAGATGCTAAGAGTTTAAATAATTATATACATAGAGACGATGTATTCATTGCACATAATGGTATTACTTTTGACTTCCCAGTACTCAACAGACTATGGGGTACTAAGTTCAAGTTAAGTAATGTTGAAGATACATTGATTATGTCTAGACTGTTCAATCCTGAACGTGAAGGCGGACACTCACTTAATGCGTGGGGGCAACGTCTAGGACACAATAAAATAGAATTTCATACTTTCAGCCAATACTCTGAAGAAATGTTAAAGTACTGTAAGAGGGATGTGTCCATTACTGAGAAACTGTATCATTTACTTACAGTAGAAGGTAAAGACTTTTCTAGACAGAGTGTTGAGCTAGAGTATCGTATAGCTAAGATTATAGATAATCAACGCAATCATGGTTTCTTTGTAGATAAGCGCAAAGCCGTTGCTCTGTTTGCTGAGACTAAGAGTAAAGCTGAAGCAATCAAAGAAGAAGTGCATCAGCATTTTCTTCCTAGAGCAAAACTTATACGAGAAGTTGTCCCACGGTATACAAAGAAAGGTGATATGTCCAAGGTCGGACTGTCTGGTATCGACGTAGACGATGTGGGTGGTTCGTTCTCTCTTGTACAGTTCAAGCCTTTTAATCTAGGTAGCCCGAAACAAATCATTGAGCGGCTAGACGAGTTTGGTTGGAAGCCTGTAATGTTCACACCAAAAGGTTCTCCTAAAATATGTGAAGAGAATCTTAGAACAGTATTCGATAGCGCACCGGAACCTGCTAGAAAGCTGGCAGAATGGAAGATGCTTGAGACAAGATGGAAGACAGTAGAAGCGTGGCTTGAAAACCTAGATCGTAATGACCGTATACATGGTACTGTGTATACCATGGGTGCCGTTACTGGTAGAATGACACACGCTAATCCCAACATGGCTAATATTGTGTCAAACGATAAGCCGTATGGTAAAGAGTGTCGCGCTTGTTTCACTGTACCCAACTCCAATTACCGCATGGTCGGTATGGATGCAAAAGGATTAGAACTACGTATGTTAGCACACTACATGCAAGACAAGGCGTACATGGACATAGTGGTGAATGGTGATCCGCACGAATTAAACCGTATAGCCGCTGGTCTGGAGACAAGGGCTGAAAGCAAACGTTTCATCTACGCTTTTCTGTACGGTGCCGGTGTAGAAAAGCTGGGCAGCGTAGTAGGTGGCACCGCTATAGACGGTGCGATACTTCGCCGTAACTTTCTTCGTAATATACCTTCACTGGGTAAGCTGATTACGAAGGTACAGACTATGGCTGAGAAAGGTACACTATTGGGTTTAGATGGACGTAGGATATTAGTGCGTCATCAACATGCAGCATTGAACACTTTACTTCAAGGTGCCGGTGCCATATCATGTAAGCAGTGGTCTATTTGCATGGATGAACATATTCGGAAACACAAACTCAAGGCGCATCTCGTTAATACCATCCATGACGAGATGCAATTCGAAGTCCACAAGGACGATGTTGAGAAAATAATTGCAGCAGCGGACTTGACAATGCGGAAAGCAGGGCGTAAACTGTGTGTACGGTTGCCCTTGAACGCCGATGCAAAGCTAGGGTTTAATTGGGCCGAAACACATTAGAAAGAAGGAAAACGATATGAAAGAACGTGTAGTGATTAAAGGTAACGCCATGTGGGCTAGCCTGTTCGAACCTAACAGTATGTCTGATAAGTATCAGGTGGACATCTGTAATCTGGATAAGAATGATTGTAAGGCCATTGAGGGTCTTGGAATTTCTGTCCGTGTCGGTGAAGGTGATAAGGCTGATAAGGGAAGTTTCATTACAGCCAAGACGAAATTGGTTCCTAAAGTTGTGGATTCAGCTAAGAATCCTTGGCCTGAGAACATGCAGATTGGTAATGGTAGTGTCGTAAAGTGTTCTATCAGTCCTTATGAGTGGCGTTATCAGAAGAAAGCTGGTATCTCTGCTTCACTTAACTCCATCATGATCGTTGATTACACACCGTATGTTGGTAACGATGAGATTGATGCGGAAGAGGATGGTTTCGTCCTAAGTAGCGATAACATTGCTGCTAACACCATTGACGATTTCGATGGTGATGACGAACTTTAATCGGCCATCATGAGTAAAGGCCGATAGCTAGAGGGGCAGGAAGATACAGTGGGTAAACCCTCACCACAAGGAGAAACACTGTATCTTCACTATGGAAAGCAAGGCGGCTAATGTACCGTTTTCGACAACGTTACAAGGTTGGTCGAGCAACCTAGCGTAAGGTTCGATTCCTTACCTTTCCAGTGTAATAGTAGGGAGAACTATAAGAGGGTAGTTCAGTGATAGTAGAGGGACGGTAGCTATCACATTCTTTAACAGTAGGAGACACAATGTCTAAGAAATCAGTAAAGACTCTAACTACAGACATAGAAGAATTAATACTTAATGGTAAAGAAGAGTTAGATCAGAATAATTTAGAAGATTTTCTGTCTGTAGTACGTGAAGAGATAGAACGGTTTCTTTCACCGTACGAAGGTGAGCGGAAGCGATTACGTCTATCTGCCATTGGTCGCACTGATCGTAAACTATGGTACGAGGTAAACGATCCGGTTCCTCGTAAAATATCTCCAGCATTGCGTATGCGTTTCTTCTACGGTCATCTGTTAGAAGCGTTACTATTATATTTAGTAACAGAAGCAGGGCATGATGTTGAAGACCGGCAGAAAGAAGTAGAACTAGAAGGCGTGAAAGGCCATATCGACGCCGTCATTGACGGTGCGTTGGTAGATGTCAAGTCAGCTTCGGACTACGGTTTTAAAAAATTTAAACAAAATACTCTTGAGAGCAACGATCCGTTTGGATACATTTCTCAGATTAGCGCGTACATGGAAGCACTCGACCTTGATGAAGGCGGGTTTCTCGCTATCAACAAGAACAGCGGTGAAATCTGCATGATGCAGGTAGATGAGTTGATGTTAATTAACGCTTCCGATAGAGTGAAACATCTGAAGAAGATGGTAAAGAGAAAGAATGTGCCTGATCGTTGTTTTGATCCAGTGCCAGATGGAGCCAGTGGCAATATGATCCTTACTAAAGATTGCCTGTTCTGTGATTACAAGGACAGATGCTGGCAGGATACAAATGACGGTGAAGGACTACGTGTCTTTAAATACTCTAATGGATACCGCTATTTCACCAAAGTTGTAAAAGAACCTAATGTAGAAGAGGTACTATGACGAAGGCAAAGAAGACACATCAACCTTGCTTGACTTGCGGTAGTTCAGACGCACTATCTATCTATGAAGATGGTACGTACTGTTTTTCTTGTAATACAGTTATTAAGGACGGTATAGAGATGCATGTTAACGAGTACACAGCTAAAAACCCTGTAGTGAATAACTCCAACCTTACTTCAGGAAAGACCAAGGAGCTATCAAAGCGTAAACTGTCTTCTGAGACTTGTTTGAAGTACGGTGTCACTGTAGATAACTCTTCAAAACATATCTATCCGTACTACGATGAATGGAATCAACATGTAGCTAACAAGGTACGTGGTAAGAACAAAGTCTTTACTGTCGAAGGAAAGATAAGTGACGCTACGCTATTCGGGCAACAGTTGTTCAAGAAGGGTGGTAAGTACATAACCATCTGCGAAGGCGAACTAGATGCCCTGTCGGCACATCAGATGTTTGACAGTAAGTGGCCTTGCGTATCTGTCAAGACAGGTGCGGCTAGCGCACACAAAGACGTTATAGAGAACTACGATTATCTTATGAGTTTCGACAATATCGTTATTTGTTTTGATAATGATAAAGTAGGAACTGAGAACGCCAAAAAGATTGCAGAAGTTCTGTCTCCTAAAGCTAAGATCATGAAGCTTCGCTACAAGGACGCTTCAGCTTATCTCATGGAGAATAAAGCAACAGACTTTGTTAGCGATTGGTGGAACGCAGACACACATACCCCTGACGGCATCGTGGCAGGTTCTGATCTGTGGGAAGTCCTAGCAGAAGGACCAAAGGAATCAGTAGTAGATTATCCCTTTGAAGGTCTGAACCGTATGACGTACGGAGTACGCAAGGGTGAGTTAGTAACTATCTGCGCTGGTACGGGTATTGGTAAGAGTAGTTTTCTACGAGAAATCATATACCATATCTATGAGAAGACAGACGAGAATATCGGCTTGATGTTCATGGAAGAGAACGTACGCACTACAGCTGAAAGCCTAATGAGTTTGCACATGAACAAGCCACTACATCTTCCTGACGTAGTGTATGAAGATCAAGCCTATGAGAATGCGTTTAACGAAGTTCTAGGTTCAGAACGTTTCTTCTTCTTCGATCACTTCGGGTCCAATACAATAGAGAACATCATAGCGCGTGTTCGTTATCTTGTACGCGCCTTGAACTGTAGGTATATTGTATTAGATCATATCAGTATATTGGTCAGCGCACAAGAGAACGCTATGGATGAGCGTAAGACTATTGATGCTTGCGTGACCAAGTTGCGTACGCTTGTGCAGGAACTTGATATCTGTCTGTTCATGGTGTCGCATCTACGTAGACCGTCCAACGGTGGATCACATGAGACTAACTCGCTCAACGTTAGCTTGAGTGATCTTAGAGGTAGTCACAGTATAGGCCAACTTAGTGACATCGTGATAGGTCTTGAACGTAACGGGCAAGCTGATTGCGTGGTAGAACGACACACAACATACGCCAGAGTAATAAAGAATAGATTCAGTGGACTTACAGGCCAAGCCACCAAGTTATTCTACGATTACGGTACAGGGCGTATAACTGAATTAGAGGAGTTGTGATGGGTACAAGATTTAGGTCAGGGTTTGAAGCGGCCTTTGCTAGAGATTTATATGACAGAAGTATAAAAGCATCGTACGAACCTGATAAGATACGATTCGTACCCAATCCAAGGACGTACACTCCTGACTTCTATGTGGAGCAGGAAGGTTTTTACGTGGAGACAAAGGGTCTGTTCTCACCAGAAGACAGAGCTAAACATTTATTGGTTCGGAAACAGCATCCTGATATTGATATTAGATTTATATTCATGGATAGTAAAAAACGTTTAAGTAAAAAATCTAAAACAACGTACGCGCAGTGGTGCGATAAGCACGGTTTTCAGTACGATGTGATGAGATTGCCAAAAGGGTGGATTAATGACGGAAGATGACATAGATGAGAATGAAGTTCTAGAAGCCATTCGCAAAGTTAAACTTTTGTTTAACAACGATGATAGTCAAGAACATGTATTTAAAGAACCTAACGGTGTATTTATTCTTATAGAAAGACAACCAAGTACTGATGAAGATTTCAACGTTAGTGTATTTGACTTCAAGGAAACAGAAGACGGTAAGTTTCCCATTTGCAAGGTGATGGCATTGGGTCTGTTACGGGTGCTTGACGAAGACTTGGAAATGGTCTTTAGTAAGGGTCTGAGCAAATTGATGGACGACTTCCAAAAGGAAACACAAAAAACGTCTGAAGGAAAAGTGGTCAAACTGGAAGACTACAAGAATGTGAAAGATAAACTCCCGTCGCTTTTAACTAAGTTAGACCGAGATATGAGTGGAGATGATGACAATGCAGGATAATGTGAACAGTCCAAAACACTACAAGCTTAACGAACATGGTATCGAATGCATAGATGCCATACAGGCTAGTATGTCAAAAGAGGGGTTTGAAGAGTACTTACGTGGTAACGTATTTAAATACCTTTGGAGATGTAATTATAAAGAACATAAAGTGCAAGACTTGCACAAAGCTAAATGGTATCTTGCTAAACTTATTAGCATTACAGATGAAAGTATCACACAACCTACGTTTAACTTTGATAGATCGAATACTGTCGAGGTAACAAATGGGTTCTAATTACGAAGACTTCATCCACATTAGCCGATACGCACGGTACATTGAAGACGAGAACAGGCGCGAAACGTACAACGATACAGTAAATCGTTGGTGGAACTATATGACAGGTAAGTTTCCATCTCTTGCAAAGCACAAAGATGTCAAACAGGCGATACTGGATAAAGAGGTGATGCCGTCCATGAGGACGATGATGGCGGCTGGTGACGCACTGGAACGTAATCACATTGCAGCGTACAACTGCAGCTATATCACTGTTGACGATCCGAAAGCGTTTGATGAGACTCTGATGATACTCATGTGTGGCACTGGAGTAGGTTACAGTGTGGAACGTGAATTCGTAGATCGTATGCCAGAAGTACCAGAGAACATGACACGCACCAGTGAAGTTGTTACAGTAGCTGACAGTAAAGAAGGATGGGCAAGAGGACTTCGACAACTCGTAATGAGATTGTACGCTGGTGAACATCCCACATGGGACTTGTCGCGCATTCGCCCTGCAGGAAGCCGCCTGAAGACGTTTGGTGGACGCGCTAGCGGACCTGAACCGCTCGACAATCTGTTCAGATTTGTAACGTCTGCATTCTACAAAGCACAGGGACGCAAGCTTTCAAGCTTGGAATGCCATGATATAATGTGCGCTGTTGCAGCTGCAGTGGTGGTAGGCGGTGTACGTCGAAGCGCCATGATCAGTCTGTCTAATCTAAGCGATGATCGTATGCGCCACGCCAAGATGGGCAGTTGGTTCAATGACAATGTTAATAGAAGCTATGCTAATAACTCTATTGCGTTTTCTTCTAAACCTGACATGGGTACGTTCCTGCGAGAGTGGACTGCAATCTATGAATCAAAGAGTGGTGAGCGTGGTCTGTTCAATCGTGTAGCAGCAGTGAACAAAGCTAGAGAAATTGAACGTGACACTTCACACGTATTTGGTACTAATCCTTGTGGTGAAATATCATTACGTCCTAAACAGTTCTGTAATCTAAGTGAAGTGGTGGTACGTCCAAATGACACACACAAGACTATTGAAGAGAAGGTGCGTATTGCCACAATTATCGGTACGTATCAGTCCGCACTGACCGACTTCAAGTATTTATCTAAGAAGTGGACAGACAACAGCGAAGAAGAACGGTTGCTTGGTGTGTCTCTTACAGGCATTTTTGACAACCATTTGACGTACAGTCCTGATGTTAAATTTTTACAAAACATAAGGCACACAGCGAAGGTCACAAATAGAAAAATTGCAAAAGAACTAGGCATTGAACCGTCAGCTGCCATCACCACCATCAAGCCTTCAGGCACGGTGTCACAACTGGTCAACAGCGGCAGTGGTATTCATCCACGATACGCGCATCACTACATTCGTAGAGTACGCGCAGACCTGACAGACCCGTTAGCGTCATGGATGATAGAGAAGGGTATGCCTCATGAGATAGACGTATATAATAATAAGAACTGCGTCTTCTCTTTTCCCATACAATCTTCACCTGAAGCAGTAACACGTAATTACATTAGCGCAGTGGAACATCTTAATCTTTGGTTGACGTATCGTAAGCACTGGACTGATCACAATCCGTCTGTCACCATCTACGTTGGTGAGATTGAGTGGGCAGAGGTAGGTGCATGGGTATACGAGAATTGGGATGAAGTATGCGGCATTGCTTTCCTTCCCCGTGAAGACGCTTCACACAGCTACGTGCAAGCACCGTACGAGCAGATTACCGCCGCAGAGTACGAAGAATTGATGGCTGAACTACCTGACATTGACTACGCCTCGTATCTTGAGTTTGATGATAACACAACATCATCTCAAGAGATGGCGTGTACTGCTGGAGTATGTGAAATATGAGGGAAGCAGAAGCAGTACTATCGGAAGTCAAAGTATATCTAAATACAAAGGGGAACATAGAAGTTGAATACAACCATGTTCCCCCTGACGACTTCA
>Ga0098059_1001698_pt1 | contig 10860 bp, 14 predicted proteins | sample 20_taG_FD_92580 | JGI IMG/M metagenome (GOLD analysis project Ga0098059, IMG submission 92580) | Marine viral communities from the Subarctic Pacific Ocean - 20_ETSP_OMZ_AT15318 metaG | ecosystem: Environmental > Aquatic > Marine > Oceanic | place: Subarctic Pacific Ocean | collected 2015-01-19
CATCATCCAGCAGGTCTGTGACTTGATCCCGTTTTTGGGAGTTATACATTTCCAGTAAACGAGACTGCTGATAAACAGCGTCAGTTATGATGACCCAGTCAAGGCTGTCATAGTTTGCCTTAGCGAGATTGTTGCGCAGTTCTGTAAGACGATGCTCTGTCTTAACGATTTTAGCGCTGAGTTCTGCAATTGAGGCCATAAGAGCTCTCCTTTGAGTGAGACGATAGCTACAACACCATGCTGCAGCCCAAATCCCCGCACGGAGTGCGTTCATGACCTATGGGACTAGAGATGTGGGTGAGAGAGACACACAGAGGCTGAGACGGTGCGTGAAAGGTGTTAAGGGTATTTATGGAGTGAGAGGGGTAGAGACAGGGATTAGGGGAATTAGAATGATTCTAAGTTATCAGGAAACAGTGGAGAATAATCTCTATCTCTATCCTCTATCTAACCCTGTGTTTTAATGTGTTAAAAAGAAATAGACCTGCCCCTTGCGGGACAGGCCTGATGATACGCTTAGTTTGCTTCTTGGAGTTCCTTGAGCGTCTTCTTGTGACGTTCTTTGATTTGGCGGAACAGTTTGTTGAGCCGAGGGTTTGCTTCAAGCTTCGCTTGGATGCGGTCTTGTTCCTCGGCAATTTCGATGGCTTTGCGGTTGACGTAGTTTTCGCTACGATCCATACGGTTGACGGCTGCGTCGAGGATTGCATCGTCCTTCCAGTTGGATGTAGTTGTTACCAGTACGCTAAGCGAGTGGTCTGCTGAGGTGACCACCTTATCGATTGCTCCGACAGCGTGAGTTACGGTGCCGAAGATGGATGAGCCTGCGTTATCCGCAGAGGTGAGTATTTGAGTCATGGTGGATCCTCCTATATCATGACGTTAATGGTAGGTAGCTACTTCCTACCCGGATCCCATCACGGAGTGATTGTGTTAATAGGGGGGGGGAGTATTTCATTTTTCCCCTTTTATCCTTATAACACTGTGATCAGACATAACTGAGCAAAAATCTAAATAGGCGATCTCTTCAGACACTCTAAGTTGTATCTACAACATGAGCCAATGAACCACTTGACTGCCCCTATATATAGGGAGTATAAGTGTATAATCCCTTTTAGAGGTTTAAGAAGTTTATATCTTAAACAAACCCGGCTGCCGCCTGCGGCTTCGCCGGGTTTGTTTATTAAAAGAGAGTATAGTATCTATTATACTCCCAACCCCTGAAGAGATCCAATTTCCAAAAATAAAACCCCAAACAACCACTCTTACGGTTGCATGTTTTTATTGGCTCAAAAAGCAAACTAAAGAATACCTGGTTGACGAATCAAGAAAAGGGATTCACAAATCAGTATAATCATGGGTATATATTAGAGGTCACAGTAAAAGGTAGACCTCATACAATGCTTACAACTGAAAATCTGCTAAACGCGCTGCCTGTCAAATTCAAGTCAGCTGCGACGCAGTCACTAGCAGATAAGTTAAATACAATTTCCAAAGATCCTATTGTTGCTGAGAGTGTTCGGGAGAACTTTATTACCTATGCCTCTGTGCTGCAGACTGGGAAGTACAAGCTTGAAGAATATTTGAACGCTGTAAAATATGTCAGCTTTAAACATATGGGGCTGACGAACCAGAGGTCTTATCAGAACACCTTTCCCAAAAGACATCTAAAGCTGGTGTCAGAAGGGCGCACTGATAAAGAGATCTCTGCATATGTAGCAGCCTATTCGAAGACAAAGCTTGTCACAGCGATCATGGAGCAGAGCTTAATTCCCATGTGGCTGCTGCACACGGATGCGTATAACAAAGCAGTCGAGACACAGGTAGAGTTGATGCTCACTGCCAATTCAGAGAAGGTGAGGAGCGATGCAGCCAACTCTGTGCTGACACATCTGAAGCGGCCAGAAAACAAAACTGTTGATATTAACATCGGAGTACAGGAATCTGACTCCATGAAAGAGCTCAGGGACATGATGGGCTCAATGGCTCAAAAGCAGCAGGAGCTTATTAAGTCTGGCGTTTCTACAAAGCAGATAGCAGAGCAGAAGTTTGGTGGTTCTCTTGGCTCAGGCCAAAGCAAAGCAAACCAAATCATTGACGTTACGCCTGTAAAAGAGCCAAGTAAATGAAAGACAGCGTAAATCATCCTGTGCATTACAAGATGGGAAATAAGGAAACCATCGACACAATCGAAGAGATGTTAGGGCAGGAGGGCTTTACGGCTTATTGCCAGGGAAACATCACCAAATATATCTCGCGCTTTCAGCACAAGAACGGTGTTGAAGATCTCAGAAAAGCAGAATGGTATTTGAAAAGATTAATCATGCTGCACAAAGAAGTTGAAAAAAAGAGGACCGCCCAATGACAAAAGCTAAAAAATCAAAGCAAACCAAAGCAAAGAAGCAACCGAACAAAGCAGCAGGGAAGGGGGCTCATTGGACAAAGATGGAAGTTGCTATGATGCTGGCGCTGTTGAAAAAAGACAACTCGGCTGTTGAGATTGCTAAAAAGCTGGACCGGCCTCTTAAATCTGTTGAAAGCAAAATCTACAGAGAACGCAAGAAGCCTGTTGAAGTGAAGCCTGCACCAGAGCTCGTTGTTGAAAAACCTGTAGAAGAACCCGTTGAAACGCCTAAGCCGGTCAGTAAATGGGAAGCGTTCTTTAATTGGCTCCTCGGCACAGGAAAATAGCACAATGCTGCAGCTAAAAGATAACGACTTACCATCGTTTGAAGAAGCAGACATTGAAGCTGCTCTGGCAGCCACTGGGCTCATACGTCAATCTGTTGATGACTGGCTCAATGACGTTAACTACGAAAAGCTTAATTCTGGCTCTTATGTGCCGACAGAGTTTGCACTGCATTTTGTGAACTTTATTAAGCTGGTCAATGGCACAGAAGGGGAGCAAAACACCTCTCCTGTTGTGCATTACAGAATGCTCGACCAGATTGCAGGAACTAAAAAGCGTATTGCAAATCTCTGCGCACGCGGCATGGCAAAGACCACCTTGATGGCAGAATATCTGGTTCTGTATATTGGGGTATTTGGAGAAATCCCTGGCTTTGGGAATGTCGAAGGCATGATCTATATCTCGGATTCCATGGAAAACGGGGTCAAGTCTCTCAGAAAGAACGTAGAGTTTCGCTACAATAACTCAGAGTTTCTACAAAAAATGCTCCCTGACGTGCATTTCACCGATGCCTATATGGAGTTTAACAATCTTGAAGGCCACAAACTTGGTGTTCGTCTATATGGCGCCAAAACAGGCCTTCGTGGAACTAAAATCTTTGGGAAACGTCCTGTTTTAGCTGTTCTGGACGATCTGGTGTCTGATGATGACGCCAAATCCAAAGTGGCAATGCAGGCCATTAAAGACACGGTTTACAAAGGCGTTGATTATGCGCTCGATCCAAGACACAGAAAGATCGTGTTCAACGGAACGCCCTTTAATAAGAACGATATTTTGTATGAAGCTGTTGAATCTGGCGGCTGGCACGTCAACGTCTATCCGATCTGTGAAAGGTTTCCGTGCAGCAGAGAAGAATTTGCCGGCGCCTGGGAAGATCGCTTTACATATGACTTCGTCTTTGAGCAATACCAGGTGGCGATAGCCACAGGAAAGATGGACAGCTTTCAGCAAGAACTTATGCTGCGCATTACATCTTCAGAAGAGCGGCTTGTCCAGGATGATGAGATCCGTTGGTTCTCTCGGCAGACCTTGCTCGACAACAAAGACCGATTCAATTTCTACATCACCACAGATTTTGCAACCAAGGCCAAGCAAAGCGCAGACTTTAGCGTTATTTCTGTCTGGGCGTATAATGCCAATGGCGATTGGTTCTGGGTAGACGGGATCTGCCAAAAACAAACCATGGATCGCAACATCGATGACCTGTTTAAGCTCACACAGCAATACAGACCTGAAGCTGTCGGCGTGGAAGTTTCCGGGCAACAGGGCGCATTTATCAATTGGATCCAACAAGAAATGATGCGCCGGAATATCTGGTTTAATTTTGCGAGCGGTAAAAACGGATCTCCGGGCATACGCCCAGAGATCGACAAGCTCTCCAGATTTAACGCAGTCGTGCCATTGTTTAAGGCAGGCAAGATGTATTTTCCGACTGAGATGAAAAGTTCAAAGATTATTGGCGAGTTTATGAACCAACTGACTTTGTGCACAGTTTCAGGTATTAAAGCAAAACACGATGATTGCATTGATACAATCTCAATGTTGATGTATCTTAATAGTTGGAAGCCCTCTGAAGACTCTACAATGTCCCGGAACGAAAATGGTTTATGGGAACTGGATGATGAGTTCGGAGACGAAACGCTTAACATCCAATCTTACATTGTTTGAGGTGCTCCATGAACGTAAATCAGCTATTTGAATTTTTGGCAGTAGGGGAGCTCAGCACGCTTTCTGTAGCCGATAAAGACCTTGGAACTCTTAAGTATTCTGAGCATCCTAGGTTCATTCGTTATCTAAATGACGCGCTTACTTTGATCTATACGAAGATGGCGCATAATAAGGATTATGTTAATTTTTCTCTCGTAGCAGACCAGAGTATATACGCTTTACAGCCAAGTTTAGCAACTGATATCCTTAAGATAATATCAGTACAAAACCTCGATTACGAGTTTGTTGAAGACCGCTTTTACGCAATAAACGACTTTGAAGCAGCACATTCTGTACGCACGCTGCAGTATGACACATTGTTCTTCCCTGTTGTTGTTGCAGATCAAAACATCTCTGTAGAGTACCAGGCTGCGCATCCAAAAATACCAACAATAGATTACGGTGCTGTCACAATCGACATTCACCCAATCCTTGAAAGTGCTGTAACATCGAAAATAGCAGCTTCGGCGTTTATGGCTTTGGGCGGTGAAGATGCGATGAGCAAAGCTGCAACTTACATGAACGATTTCAACACGACATTGCAGTTGGCTGAAGCTGAAGACATGGCAGAAGTGACCTCTATTGAAAGCGCAAATCGGTTTAAAAACTTTGGGTGGCGCTAAATGTCAGTAGAAGACGACATCACACAGCTTCAGGCTGATGTAACGGCATTGCAAGGCACGTTGGAGACAATCCGGCAATCTTTGCAAGACCAGATAGATTTAAACGAAGTTGGCGTTACAGACGCAGACACCACTGCTGATGCAGCAGTTGTGGATACAATTACAAATGCCCAGGATATATCAGCGCTCGATACGACGTTACGTTTGTATATCGACAGTAAAGTTGCCTTAATGCGCTCTAATATCACTTCTGATTTTTCCACAACTCTATCAAGCGTAGCGCCTCAGATCGAAAGTGATGTGACTACAAGTTTTAATTCACAAATCACAAGCGTAAACGCAACAATAACCACACAAGCAAGCGCAGCAGCAAGTTCAGCCTATGACGCAAACCAGTCTTACTTAAGCGCAAGCTCTGTGTTTACCAGTTTGGTTCAAACAGACATTCCAGCCCTTCAAGCACGCGTAACAGCGACTGAAGGAGATATCCAAACCCACACAAATGATTGGACATCCCTACTCTCTCAATATGGCTATACGTCAATTCAGCAAGGCTTTGATGCACAGGTCATTTCAACAAACAGTGCAATCGCAACAGCGGCAACTAATCTGCAAACGGCAATTGAAGACCCGGCTGGAACATCTGTGGGCGCCCAAGTTGCCACACAACAACTTGCTATTACGGATTTAGAACAAGGCGTGCAGGCAGGGTTTTTAGTCAAAGCCCAGGTGGATGCAAACGGGAACCCAACGGCTGTGTCTTTGCTGGAACTGATCGCTGCAGACGGAACAAATACGCAGCCGGTGTCTATTGCAAAACTGCAGGCTGATGAAATTTTGCTCGATGGGACTGTCACCGCAAAAAAACTGGTAATCTCAGATTTTACCGATTACGCGCAATTACCCAAGTTTGAAAACGCTGACTGGGATGATCACTGGACATTGGTTCAAACCTATGGATCGGTCAGTTTAAGCGCAAACACCGGGTTTTTAGGCAACAACGCTTTAGAGTTTGCAGCGTCATCCACATCAACTGCGCATGTACGCGCGCAAACAACAATAGATGTAGAACCAAACAAACAGTATCAGGTTGAGATGTGGGCTCGGCGCTCTTCTAATTATGCGCCAAAATCTGGAGGGACTTGGGGTGACAGCTATTTAGAAGCCTATGAAGGTACAACAACAACAGCGCTTACCTTTACATTAGACACACTTGCAGGAACAACAACGACAGCTACGAATGTTGATTTAGACCCACAACAAACCAATCAAACAGATTTTTACAAAATCTCTGGAATGATTGATGTCCCGGATGATGTAAATCAGGTCACTTTTAAGTTTACATCGCCGCATTCAGCAGGCGTTTTAAAGCTTAGTAGCCTCAAAGTTATCAGCAAACTCGGCGGCGAGCTCGTTATTGATGGGTCAATCACCAATGCGAAAATTGCAGACACGATCCAGTCAGCCAACTATTCAGCAGGCTCAGCAGGTTGGAAAATTGATAAAACTGGAGACATCGAGTTAAACGATGCCACCTTTCGAGGAACGCTCGACGTTAGATCTGCAACAAGCGGTCAACGCATGGAAATAGATGGAGATCAAATCAAAGTATACGACAGTTCTAACGTTGTCCGTGTGAAGATAGGAAACCTGTAATGAGCTACGGCTTAGAACTTAGAAACTCTAATGGGGACGTTTTTTTCAGCACAGAAAGCACGACCTGGAATTTTCTGGGCTCTTTTATTGCGAACGCTAACTCTCAAGCGTCCACGACCATTAGCGCTATTAACCTTGTCACTGATACTTTAGTGCAGCGGTTATTTGTCGATCAAGTGCCTGGCAACCAAGAGGCTTATCTTCACGCGGTCAGTATAAGCGGAACAACCGTAACAGCTTCGACAGGTACATCATCTGGAAAAGTTAAAACCCTTGTTGTGGTTCTGGGAAGATAACGTGGCTTACGGTATTTCAGTTAAAAACGCGTCGGGGCACATTTTAATCTCAAATGAGATTGAGTCTTTGCACTTTGCAGGACAAGCAACATACGACAGTACCCCTTACACTGGGCTGACATCGTTTCCAAACTACAGCAGCAGTGATCCGCAGAATGTTCTGTCCGGGAGGTGCATAACCCGTTACCGAATTTACATATCAGGTACTCCCGTATTTTTTATTAAGCCAGATGACTATACCCGATATCATGGGATCATAAACCAATGGGAATCGGGCGGATACTGGTACGTGGATGTTATTCAATCAGGCGGAATAGAAGATCGAGCCGATGTCTATGCTTTTGTAAAGCCTTCATCATTAACACCAAGCGGCTCTTACGGAATACAGACACTCCTTTCAAATGGAACAAGCGCATTTGATAGCCGCTTAAAACCTCTTGCTATAACTTACGCTGCTTCTATGACGCCTCCTTCGATACCGTGCGATGGCGGGCAGCCAACCGCGCAGTCCGGGTACGCGTGGAATGACACGGATCTGGACCATGATTTTACATCTGATGACACGTATTCTGAAAATACCAGTAGCACGCTTAATTCTAACACTGACCTCATGTTTTCGGCCCCTTCTACAGCGCAAGCTGTTTATAGCCGTGTTAAATACGGACACAAAGTCTCCTATGGGTTTTTCAACACGCAACACCACTATTCAACAGCTATCTGGTGGGCGATGTATCACCAGGCATATAAGCTTTTAAGTGGTAAAGTTCGGGCAGGCTGGTGTCCTTACGCTGCAGGGTTCTACTTCTATTCGGTATACCAATCAGGCGGTTGGTTCGGGCAAGGAGGCGGGTCGGCTGTTACTGGCAGTGCGCCTTATAATGACAAAACTATTAACCTTTCGGCTAACACAATAATTGTCGCAAATGCAGGGCATTACACATAATGACTTGGTTAGAAGTACAAAAAGGTCGAGTATTCGTTAACGGGGGCCAAGTTATTGAACAGGGCGCACAGTATGTTTCCGCGCGCGACCCGCAATTTGCAGAAAACGAGCAAAAGCCCGATTTTAAGTACGAAAGCACATCAAACGATGCGGTAATAACGTACGTCATAACCCCGATGAGCGATCCTTTAACAAACTGGGAAGCCAGGATCACAAATACTGAAACGGGGACTGTGACAACTAAGTATTTTGAATCCTCCCGCCAAGTACGACGTGCGGCAATTCGATATGACACTGGCTCCGATTACGAAGACTACGATAAAGCTCCGCAGGTAACGTGGTGGCTTGGACGCAGCTGGATCGAAGGCGGCGAAGAAGAATTGTTTTTCCATATCGACAACCGCGCCATGCTGGACACGGTAGCTGCGCACTATAGTCTGCCTGCCCCCTACCCGACTGAGCTTGTCGATGTGCTAGATAATAATACCCATAAAATTAGGTTTAAGTCTTACGATTTGAACCAGGCAGGAGAAGGAAATTTTGTAGAATTGGTTGTAGGAGGCGTTGTTTTCAGCCAAGGGGCTGCGACAATGCTCAAACTATACGAAGTCACGCGTTTAGCGGAGTCAGAATAAAATGAAGCTCTTAATGTGTTATAACCACACCAAAAACCCACCCTGCCCTAATAAGGTATTTATTTTTTTAAAAGCATCAGTTAAGATGCCCCAAGCGCACCACACCAAATCAAAGCATAGCTTTATAGTTTGGTAGTGCAAAAACCCACCCAGATACACAAAGGAGCCTCTCATGGCCTCAATCTCAGATTACGTGCTTGACGCTGCTCTGTCTAAATTGGACACAGAGGCGAACGCAATTCACATCACTTCCCAGGAAGCAGCCACTTACACAGAAGCCACAAGCACTTACACGCTTGGCTCTGCAACAACCATCTCTATTGGCACGCCTCAAAATAGAACAGCTTCTGGCGGCGGCAGAGAAGTTGTTCTTGCAAATGTCACTGGCGGAAACGTAAGCGCAGGCGGCACTGCAGATACGTTTGCAATCGTAGACACGACAAACAATCGTTTGCTGGCAACAGGTGATCTTGCAACAAGCCAGACTGTCGCATCAGGCAACACGTTTACCTTGACCGGAATTTCTATCGGCATCCCTGACCCAACATAAGGTGTAAGGAGATAACACATGAGTCTTTCAGACAGCATGGAAACAAAAGCCCTAAAGTGGCTTTTTAAACTAGAAGCCGATGAAGGCAATTCATCACTGCGCCCCGTCTCATGGTGGGTCGCACTTTGTACATCTGATCCCACAGATACGGCGCTTGGAACCGAATGCACAGGCACAAACTATGCACGAAAAGAAGTAGCATGGACAGTTTCAGGCAACAGCGCGTCAAACACAGATGACATTGAATTTGCAGAAGCTGGATCAGGCGGCTTTGGAGCAATCCAGGCTGTTATGATCATGCCGGCTTCTACTGGCGGTACTGCCTCTAACATGATTGCTCATGCGCAACTGACTGTCGATAAAACCATAAACCAAGGTGATATTTTTAAGATTCCTGCGGGCGATCTGGTGATCGACATCGATTGATAAGGATAGGCTATGGCAATTCTCACAGACTCTATGGAACAAAAGCTGCTCGATCATATCATGGGACAAGCAGAATATACCCGTCCAGGCAATTTATATATGGGCTTAAGCACCACGGCTTTTACGGACAGTGACAGTGCGTCTGCTGCTTATGCGAAAGAACCTTCTGGTAATGCTTACGCCCGTATAATGGTAGACAATAAGATTTATTATAATTCTGCTAACGAAGATTTGCGAAATACTTCATCTATAGATTGGGCTGAAGCCACTGGAGCGTGGGGAGACATTGAATACTGGGGCATTTTTGATGGCAGTGCCAGCAGTGACGATCTTGTTATGCATGGATCGTTTAGCTCTGCGACCACAGTAAGTTCAGGAGATCAGTTTCGGATAGCTACAGGCGATTTTGAGATTAACTTTCCTGCTGCGATCTATCACGGTAATTTTAACTCTAATACTAATTATGCAAATTGGCGCGAGCAGATTGGGTATTTATTAGGATTTGACTGGAATGGCAGTCAAAATGTCAACGAACAGTTTTTATTCCGCACCAGCACTGATTCTGGTTTTGAGCATGACAGCCTATACTTAGGCGTAAGTGCTGCTGCATTTCCTACATCTGGTCTTAGTAATCATGAAGTGAGTAAGTCTGGAACAGCTTATGACAGAGTTCTTTTAAATAACACTTATTTTGGTAGTGCTGCAACCAGTTCTGGGACAACCACAATTACGAATACAAGTGCAATCGTGTTTCCAGAAGCCACCGCTTCTTGGGGCAATATCAGCCACTTTGCTATTTTTAGAGGCAGTGGCGGTGTTGATGATCATAGGGCTACTGGATCCTCTGTAGCGAGCAGTTATGTTAACTCCATTTACCCTCTCATTTCAGGCGCACTAACAACTACGAAAGCCGTAGGCAGCGGGGACAGGCTTCGTTTCGGAATTGGCGATCTGGTTATCACAGCAAGTTAGGACTAGCGAATAATGGTACAATTTGCAGATCGAGTTAAAGTCTCTACCTCAAGCACAGGCACAGGCAATATAGTTTTAGGTTCGGCTGAATCGGGCTATCAGGTTGTGCCTTCGTCTTTGGATGGTGAGACACTTCGGATAGTGATTGAGGAGGGTTCCGCATGGGAGATATCCTCTGCAACATATACCCACAGTTCGACTACTCTGAGCAGCAGAACTCTTACTAGCTCAAGCACTGGCTCACTGCTGAATCTATCTGGATCAGCTAAAGTATTCATCAGCCCTAGTGCTTCTGATTTGCAGGAGTTGGTAGATTTCTCCTCGACATTTACCCTACCAACTTCCGATGGTACGTCAGGTCAA
>Ga0098059_1001699_pt1 | contig 10858 bp, 13 predicted proteins | sample 20_taG_FD_92580 | JGI IMG/M metagenome (GOLD analysis project Ga0098059, IMG submission 92580) | Marine viral communities from the Subarctic Pacific Ocean - 20_ETSP_OMZ_AT15318 metaG | ecosystem: Environmental > Aquatic > Marine > Oceanic | place: Subarctic Pacific Ocean | collected 2015-01-19
CAAAAGCAGGAATATACCGCATCGGTACCTAAGCTGTTAGATTTTGTTCTAACTCCCGAAAATACCGGTGGTACGTACAACGATATGATAGCAGGGGTGAAGGCAGCATTTGGCGACAACTCCGGACAGGCGCTCCAACTGTTTGTTGACTGGTACAAGAAGAAGAAACCACCACGCGACACGTCCAATGATATGCACGATTGGGACATGCTTAATAAGCTCGCCCAACCTGCTCGGGTAAGACCATCTCAGGGCAGCCCGCTTGATGACTTTGATAGGGACAATGTGCGCAAAGCCTAGGGTACCGTAGGTAAAACATCGCCTGTTGACTACTTACATCTACAGAGGAGGTGCTGTAGATATGCACGAAAAACTAGATCAATGGCTCGGAAAATGGGCATCACGAAAATTAATGGTATGGATGACTTCCACCGCTTTTTTGGCGGCTGGATCTTTAGCTAGCAGCGACTGGGTTGCTGTGTCTCTCGCATACATCGGACTACAGGGCGCAGCCGACATAGCTGCCAAATGGAAGCACGGCTGATGAAATGGTTATGGTACAAGTTAAAGTCAGGATGCTGGAAGTTAGTACTCTGGGTTGTGGTTCTGGCGAGCTTGTTGATTTATTTTTATCGGTTACTCAGACCAACGGAAGATAAATTAAAATACTTGGAAGCAATAAAGACAGAAGCAACTGTAGCCTTAAAGGAATCAGAATTGCGTGGTAGACTTGAAAAAGATAAGATTGGAGCCGTAAAGAGCGTGTTCGAAAATCGTTTAAAAGATACGAAAAAAATAAACGATCGAGAAGAAAGATTAAAGGCTCTCATAAGGCTTCACGAGGAATTAGACATTTGAGGAGAATAGAAAAATGGTAGACATTCCTACACTAGACATTGAGGATTACGATCCTGATCTGAACGAAGAAGAAGAAGCTGTCGAAGATAAATCCGGCGGCGCTCTAACCTATGCTATTGTGGGCGCTGGACAAGGCGGCGGCCGTATGGCGAAGGCGTTTTATGATATGGGCTACACCAAGACGGTTGTGGTAAACACTGCCCGTTCCGACCTTAATGGTTTAGATATCCCCGACGAGCAAAAGTTCCTTGTGGACGAGCACGGAGAACAAGGTGCGGGCAAAGACCAAGCTAAAGCCCAGGCAGCCATTGAGCGCAAAGAACAAGAAGTGTTTAACATCTTCCGTGAGGTTTTCGGTAACAACGTGGATCGTATCTTGATCTGTCTTGGCGTTTCGGGTGGTTCCGGTGGCGGAACAGTTAATACTCTTATTAAAGTAGCAAAGAAGTACTTCACTTACATCGGTGTCGAAGATGTGGATAAGCGTGTAGGCGTCGTAGCATCTCTACCCACTGCTGGTGAATCTGCTTCCCCGACAGTAGCAAAGAATGCTCATACCCGCATTACCCAACTTTGCGGGCTCGCCGAAAAGGGCAAGATTGCTCCCCTTATTATGGTGGATAATGAAAAGATTAAAAAGCTTTACCCAAAGCTGACGGTCAAGAAGTTCTGGACCACCATCAACAACACGGTTGCTGGTTTGTTCCACGTTTTTAACGTACTTGCCAACCAAGACTCAGAATACACTACCTTTGACGCTACGGATTATGACAGTATTATGCGCCAACCTGGCTGTATGATTATGGGCGTCACCAGTGTTAAAGATGTAGAGAGCGAGACTGCTATTTCTAATGCCCTTAAAAAGAATTTAGAGAAAACTCTGCTTGCTGAGGGATTTGACCTGACCACTGCTACGGGGGCAGCCTGCATTGTGGTGGGGGGAGAAGTTATCTTTGAGGAGACTGTAGGGCTGATGGATAGTATTGAATTTGGGTTCGATACTTTGGCTGCCCTGACCGGCGGTGCCATCATCCATAGGGGGATATATGAGGATGACAAGAGAGACAAGCTCGTTACTTATACTTTGGTTAGCGGACTCAAGCGCCCTGCCAAGCGTATTGAGGGACTGAAGAAGTTTCTAAAGAAATAATATGAAAAAAGTAGCTGCACTTATACTGCTCTTTTCGTTCAACGCCGCCGCGGCTGAGGTCACTGTTTTTGACCCACGTCCGGCGGTTGTTGAGCAAGAGGGTAGCACTTATGCGGGAATCCTCTTGAGCGAGGAAGACTTCCGCAAGATGCTGCAAAAGAAAATAGACACTAACGCCGTCTTGTCTGAATGCTCAATAGAGAAGAAAGTCTGCACGCAGATGCAAGAGACATATAAACTATCAGTGATCAAACTAGAAGAACAACTGAAGAAAAACAACTCATGGTTCGATAGAAATCGGGGCACCTTCGGGATTCTCACCGGCTTACTCATTGGGACTGGCGTTTCAATTGGCATTGTCCACGCCGTTTATCAAAAATGAAAAAAGAACATAAATATATCGCCGATCTCGAACAAGCTATAGCCGAGAAATACGGGAAATTAAGTGTGCAGGACTTCCGCAAAGAATGGGACGCGGATAAGGAAAAAGAATACCTAGTCGCGGCTAAAAACTTGCGCCTGAAAAAAGAACAATTACAAGGCGACCCTGAAAGAATACAAATTGGAGATGTTAATATAGTAAAGCGCCGCTCGTTGAAATCCGCTGAGAGAAGTTGTCCGTTATGTAAAACATATTCATTTTCATCAAGAGACGACCTATATATGAATAGGTTTTCAACTTGTCACAGATGTTATGATGATTTCATTTGTGGACTAGAAGATAAGTGGAACGAAGGTTGGCAACCGACAGACGAACAAATAGCTGACGCTTTGAGGAGAAGAAAATAAAATGTCGAATATTTTGGATGTTATCAAAGGACTAAATCAAGCCGCTTCGAAGGGCTATGACGCTTATGATCCAGATGTGGAGATCGGACTAAAGCGCGAAATGGGGCACCCCATTCTTGATTCACGAGTTATTGACGGATTTCGCGTCCGCTTTGCCGCAGACAAGATGATTGTTACATATCAGAGTGAGATGCGCTTAGAGGAGCTTCATCCCCGCAATCGTTTTGAGAACGAAGTTGAGGCAAAGTTTGATGATATTATTAAGTTTATCAAAAAAGAATATAAAAACATCACTAAGGAATCATGCTCCCTAACAGCAGATAGTGATGCTCATATCCTGGTGCAGACAACCTCCCGGATACACACCTGGGTCCAGGCTACCAAGCAATATAATATCGGTGGTCTGGACGATACTGACACAGTGCGTCGCATTTCCATTCGGGATATCGACAAACCTTACGAAAAGAGGTTCAAGGATTTCTTGGAACTTTCTACTGACAAGCGTCCTGATAATGACAAGTCTTCCAAGAACCCGGAGACCCCGGAGGGCTAATGCCGTCAAATAAGCGGGAGACCATGGCGGAGATTGTCCGTTGCGGAAAAGACCCAGCCTATTTTTGTAATAACTACGCCAGGATTTCTCACCCCCTAAGGGGGTTGATTCCTTTTGCAATGTATGATTTTCAAGAAGAGGCCCTGTCTGACTTTAAAGATCATCGTTTTAGTGTCATCTTAAAAGCCCGTCAGTTGGGTATATCCACCACTGTGGCTGCGTATGTCTGCTGGTTGATGTTGTTTCATCGCGACAAGAATGTTTTAGTCGTGGCTACCAAACTAGCAACGGCAACAAACTTAGTTAAAAAAATTAAAGCTATCCACAAAAACTTGCCCGGCTGGTTAAAGATTGCAGAGATTTCCATAGATAACCGCACGTCTTTTGAATTAGCAAACGGCTCACAGGTAAAAGCCTCTTCCACCTCGGGCGATGCAGGTCGCTCTGAGGCTCTCTCGCTTCTGGTGGTAGATGAGGCAGCTTTTGTGGAGGGGATGGAAGAGCTATGGGCCGGTTTGTACCCCACGCTATCTACTGGTGGTCGCTGCATTGCGCTTTCAACTCCAAACGGAGTAGGGAACTGGTTTCATAAAACTTACACTGAAGCGGAAGAACAAAAAAATGATTTTCACACCATTAAGTTGCCGTGGCATGTCCATCCGGAGCGTGACACCGAGTGGTTTGAAAAAGAAACCCGCAACATGTCGCGTCGGGAAATAGCCCAAGAATTAGAGTGTAACTTTAATGCATCCGGCGAGACCGTCATCCACGGCGATGATCTAAAACTTATTATTGAAAACTTAACAGAACCTAGGCACAAGACAGGTTTTGATAGAAATTATTGGATATGGGAAGAGCCCGAGCCGGGGCGTGATTATTTGCTCCTTGCTGATGTGGCACGGGGTGATGGCTCTGACTTTAGTGTCGCTCAGGTATTTGATGTGCAGCAAATGACACAAGTAGCTGAATATCAAGGAAAGATAACGCCAGATCGATTCGCTCCTCATTTACATTCTATAGCCAGTGAATACAACGATGCTCTCTTGGTTATAGAAAATAATTCTCTAGGTATCGGAGTTTTAAGTAGGTTGCAAGATTTAGCCTATAAAAATCTATATTATAGTGTAAAATCAACTCATGAATATGTTGATGAAGCCACAGCAGAAGCAATTGGTGGAGTGCCAGGTTTTACAATGTCCATGAAGACTCGTCCATTAGTTATTGCGAAGTTTGAGGAATTCGTGAGAAATAAACTAATTACTATTAACTCAATGAGGTTAGCAAACGAGATCAAAACTTTTGTCTGGCATAATGGACGCCCACAGGCAATGCGTAGTTATAATGACGATTTGGTAATTGCTACGGCTATTGGGTGTTGGGTAAGAGATACAGCGTTGACGACCAACAAGAGAGAGGTGGAGTATAAAAAGATGTTACTAAGCAGCATTTCAGTGTCCTCAAAAACTTTGAATACAAAAATAGAAGGACAGCACGGATTTCAAGCAGCACGCCCCTCCTTCAAGGGATCTGACGGGCGTAACCACGATTTGAGTTGGATAATTAAGGGATAAAAAATGGCAGAACAAGGACCAAATAACACGAGTGCAGAGAACAATCCGCGTAACAGCAGTTCTACACTCTTTAAACGACTTACTCGACTTCTCAGTGGGCCTATTGTCAACTATGATAAGCCGGGTGTTACAAAGGGCGATCGCCGAGACGTTCAGAAATATACTTTTACGAGCAGTACAGGTCGGGAATTCAAGAAAAAAGAATATTATAATCCCTTTGGATCCCTGAGCAACAAAGTTCTTTTTAATCGTAACCGGCAAATTCGCTATACTGACTTCGACCAGATGGAGTATATGCCTGAAATTGCTTCTTCACTGGACATATATGCCGATGAAATCACTACATCTACTGTCTTTAACCCCTTGGTAGAGGTGGACTGTCGCAATCTTGAGATTAAGGAAATCTTACATACACTTCTTTATACCGTCCTCAATGTAGACTCCAATCTTTTTGGATGGGCGCGGAGTATGTGTAAGTACGGCGATTATTATTTATACCTCGATATTGACGAGAAACTGGGGATTACTAATGCTATCCCGTTGCCCGTGCGGGAGATTGAGAGGATTGAGGGCGCAGACCCTACCAACCCCAATTACATTCAGTTTTTCTGGCAAAATGCCGAGGGGAACAAAGGGGTTACCTTTGAAAATTGGCAAGTCTCGCACTTTCGCATAGTAGGTCACGATAAATATGTTCCCTACGGCACATCTGTTCTTGAGCCTTCCCGACGAATTTGGCGGCAGTTAACGCTTCTAGAAGATGCAATGATGGCATATAGGATTGTCCGCTCACCAGAGCGCCGTGTATTCTATATTGACGTCGGCAACATCCCGGCGGAAGATGTCGAACAATATATTGAACAAGTCAAGACTCAAATGAAGCGTAACCAAGTCGTGGACGAGGATACGGGTCGGGTAGATTTACGCTATAACGCGATGAGCGTGGATGAAGATTTTTATATTCCTATTCGGGGTGCGGGCACCAATACCCGCATCGAAACACTTGCGGGCGGACAATTTACCGGCGATATTGACGATGTTAATTATTTGCGCGACAAACTGTTTTCCGCCCTTAAGGTGCCGAAGTCATATTTAGCACAAACAGACTCGATGGAAGATAAGACAACTCTTTCTCAGAAAGATGTAAGATTTGCTCGCACCATTCAACGTCTGCAACGGGTGGTAGTGGGCGAATTAGAGAAGTTATGTATTGTGCATCTTTATACGCTGGGGTTTCGAGATAAGGATCTACTAGCGTTCAGCCTCACTCTAAACAACCCTTCAAAGATTGCAGAGCTTCAAGAGTTAGAGCATATGCGAACTAAGTTTGATATTGCAGGTTCTGCCACAGAGGGACTCTTCTCTCGACGTTGGGTATATCAGCACATCTTTAAAATTCCTGAACAAGAAGTTCAACGTATCCAGATTGAGCAAATTGGTGATGCTCTGTTTAACACCAGAATTGAAGAAGCTGGAACGTTGCCGGAGCCCACCGCAGGAGGACTAGGCGGAGAGGATGATTTTGATCTCGCCGGCGGCGATGCCTCCCCAGAAGCTCCGGACGCCACCGAACCGGAAGAATCGGGACCTCTTTTGGCAGCCCCTGATGAGGGCGGCGATATCCCCGAGCCGGGACAGCGGAGTGATTATACTCCCGTCAATCTTGATATGAGACCTGCCGGCGCTCGGAAACGTCATATGAAAGGCAAACAAATGGGCAACCGGGAACTATTTAAAGGGTATGATGCTATTCGTCGTCTCGGCAATCTAGGTGAGTCGATGGATCATGATGAAGAGAAATTATTCAAGTCTCATTACGAAGTGCAGCAACTTATAAACCAAATGGAATCTAGGAAAAATGAAGGCGAAACATAATAAAAAAAGAAATACTGTCTTTCTCTATGAGGCGCTAGTGCGGGAGTTGACCAAGGCAATTACTACTCAGAACCCTTCCCGCAGCGCAACGGTGAAGAATATTCTCCAAGAGCACTTTCGTTCTGGAAAGACCCTGTTTAGTGAACTGGGATGTTTCAGCGCACTGTCCGACACACGTGGTTTAGATTCTTATACTGCGGAAAAGATGGTTTTCCGTGCCAAGAAAGCCTACGATGAATTGAGCCCTGAAGATATTTTTAGCGAACAATCACAGGTGATCAAGAAGATTAATACCCAATTGGGGAAAGAGGTGTATGATAACTTTGTTCCCAATTACAAGACCTATGCGACCATAGCCCAGATTTTTGGAACCAAGGCTCCTATAAAAAGCCGCGTACTGATGGAGAAGAAAATTATCGATGTAATGACAACTTCAGAGTCATCAGGCACAGGGACAATGAAACCGGTGGATAGTCTAGTTGTGGGACAGTTCGTTAAGAACTTCAACAAAGCTTACTCTCATCTGCTTCCTGAGCAGATTAATCTTCTCAATAAGTATGTTCTTTCGTTCGGCCCTAATGTCGCCGATTTTCAAGTAACGATGGGGACAGAATTAAAGCGCATCTATGAAGAGGTACAACAATCCCTAGAGTCTGAAGAAGTTCAGTCCGACGCTGAAATGAGAGAGAATACACAAAAAATACTTTCTCAACTGGATGAGTGGGATATCCGGGATATTGACGATAAAAAATTAACAAAAGTTTTAAAATTACAAGAACTAGTTCGCGAGTATCACGCCGATGCCAATTAAGATTACCTTAAACAGTGCAACTTCGGAGACACTAGATGAGAAGCCCATCCAGGCCAGTGTAGGACTAAAGATATCTAAAACCTTGGATGGAAATTTGCTTGTAAATGATCATAAATATATGGATATTTTGGTTATGCCTGATGAGAACCGCGTGGTTACTATCCCCAAGCCGGAAGCTGATCGTGATGTGTACCCATATCAAAAACATTTGATGTACTCTTTATTTAAAGGTGGCATTACTGATGCCCTGATGCCGACGGGGGGACCCGTCTTCGGCATGGTAGAGACGACTTACCCAGCCCAGTCTGGTGTCAATCCTTTAGAGGCTGTGTTATTACAGATTAGTGAATTCTTGAAACGCACATCTGCTGACGAAGAAGTAGCCGACGAATATGACAAGAACATCGAGGACAACTTCACAGAGCCTCCTCCGGATGAGACCACCGAATACGGTAGTATCCCCCCTTACCAAGACACGCCTGGTGCTAACCAGATAGGTGACCCCACTTATACTTTTGCTGGCTATGGCTACATCTATTAAGGGTTAAATGATCACTTTTGTTCTTTGTGCGTATGGACTGACACAGATTCTAGTCTATGGAAGTATTTTTAATCGCCTTCGCCCTGACCACTCTTTTTTCCATTGTCCGATGTGTCTGGGTTTTTGGTCGGGGGTACTTCTTCTCTTCCTAAACCCATTTACAGAACTATTTACCTTTGATGTTTCGTTCGTAAACGCCTTTTTGTTAGGCTGTATAACGTCTGGGACATCTTATGCGTTATGTATGCTCATATCGGACGGAGGATTTCAATATGAATACAGAGTTAAAAGGGATGTGGACGCAAAAGTGGAGACTGAGACCAGTCGCCAGGTGTTGCAGGGGTAGTAGTATCGTGCGGGTTGCGCCCGCATTTACACAATTATATTACAGGGGAATAGAATGAAAAACATACTTCACAGATTGGTTAATCTTTTTAATAATGATCATTGTTGCTGCTGCTGCGGTTGTTGCGCGTGTTCTAGTTGCGAGGGTAAATGCCAATGAAACTCACAAAATCACAACTACGAAAGATTATCAAAGAACAGGTCCGACAAATTCGGGAAAATGTCCTCCAGGCAGACATTTCAAGCTACAACGGAGCAATTATAGGAGCTACCACATCCGACGGGGAAGATCTTACTGTCGGGGAAATGGTCGCAGACCTGCTCCCCAAAGGGAAACTCCCCGAAGGCTCTAACGTGGAAGCGTTAAGCAAACCAAACGAAGCCGCTGGGCCGGTCGAACGCTGGGACGCCGATGTTTTTGCGGAATATTATGGGGTCAACGTACAAGAATTGCTCCAAATATATGCCCAAGAACATGGATACCAACTTGAAATGCCTGAAGAAGAAGCCGAAGAAGAAGAATACGATCCCTCCGCTTATTGGTAGGATTAAATCACGGAGCCCACAATGACTAAGAAATATGTACTACAAGAGTTTATGAATCTGGATTATAGCGATGATCTTCTTACTGAAGATGAACGAGCCGGCAACAAAGAGGGCATTCATCTGGTTGTGGCAGGTAAAATTCAGTGTGCTGAAGCCAAAAACGGCAACGGTCGTATTTACCCTAAGCCTATTTTAGAGCGAGAAGTTAAAAACTACACTAAGCTTGTTAAAGAAGGTCGAGCCATTGGTGAACTTGATCACCCAGATAGTTCGGTCGTCGAACTTAAGAACGCCAGTCATGTGATGACTGAGGTATGGTGGAAGGGCAATGACGTAATGGGCAAAATGAAGATCCTTGACACTCCCGCCGGCAAGATTGCAAAACAACTCGTCGAAGGAGGAGTCCAGCTTGGGATTTCTAGCCGAGGCCTCGGATCGACTAGGCAAGAGGGTGGCATTACGATGGTCGAGGATGACTTCCAACTTCTTTGTTTCGACCTCGTATCCGAACCGAGTACTACTGGGGCTTTTTTGGTGGCGGAAAATAAAATTAAGACCCACCTCACCAAAGCAGACCGAATCAACCGAGCCCTTAACGACGTACTCGGAGACGACTAATGGCTGGAGTAGGTTACGGATCCAAAGATGGCGACGGCTCCTGGGGATTTAAGGCGACGGCCGACGGAAAAGTAATTCTCGGCAACACCTCCGACGACGTAATCCAAGTTACGGGAAGTTTGGAGATTGACGGCGATATTCAGGTAGCGCAATATATCAAACACAGAGGCGATACCAATACATACATTCAATTCACTGATGACAGGGTTCAATTTCAAGTAGGCAATAAAATGTTCCTTGGGATGCATAAAAAACCCTCGTCCCCCCATCAAGTAACTGTCAATAGTAATCACAACAACATTGACTTTGTTGTTAACAGCAACAATAATAGTACATCTCCAATATTGAGGGCTGACGCATCTACCGCCAGAGTGGGAATCGGCACAGCTTCCCCTAGTGCTGACTTAGATGTTGACGGAACAGCCAAAGCGGGCTATTACGTCACTGCGCCCACCGCTACGGATTTGGGATCGGGCACCTCCACCACCTTGACACCCAGCACCAGCCTACACTTTTTAGACGCAGATTCCGTCACTCTCGATTCGGGAAAAGATTATTTTGAGATTACCTTGGCAGACGGAACCACTGCCGGACAACATCTACAGCTTGCTATCACCAACACTCCCAATAATCCCGTTAAGATAATGGGCGATACCGGAGGCTCAAAAGCATCAGCCACTATAACATTCACAGGAATCCCAGCATCGGGTGAGGCACTCACCGTGACGGATACCGACTCAAACACTTATACCGTTACCTACTCCGACGCCGAATCTTGCGGAAACATTGTAGTGGCTGGTGAAAGGGCAATCACCGCCGGAGTATTCGGCTGCACGACCGCCGCCGATGGTGCTGGTCAGTTATATGCTGCCTTTGATACTGGTATTGGTAACGGATGGCCGTTTACTGTTGCGAGCTTTTCCTGGGGAGTCGATACTGAAGTTACTCTCACACAAAACGCAGCGGGCACCGCCGGAAACAACACCATTTCCGAGAACTTGTCTAACGCATCGGCGACCGGCTTCTCCGGCGGCACTGCGTTAGTCGAAGGATCAATCAACTCCACCTATGGGGTCGAATTGTCTAATGCTGGCGGCATGACACAAGGGGCACATTTTGTCTGGGACGCCACTAGTGAACAATGGCAGATAATTGCGGGAACTCAACTAACCTCATAAGAAAGAGAACAATGAAAAAATCG
>Ga0098059_1001701_pt1 | contig 10845 bp, 1 predicted proteins | sample 20_taG_FD_92580 | JGI IMG/M metagenome (GOLD analysis project Ga0098059, IMG submission 92580) | Marine viral communities from the Subarctic Pacific Ocean - 20_ETSP_OMZ_AT15318 metaG | ecosystem: Environmental > Aquatic > Marine > Oceanic | place: Subarctic Pacific Ocean | collected 2015-01-19
GATACTACATGCTATCGCTTCTAGTTACATGTATACGCAACAAATAGTGCCTAGACTTAAAAAAGAAAAGTTCGCGGCAATAAGACAGGCAAAATTAAGATTGTCAAATGTTAAATTAGAAGAATTAACTCAAATACTTAGAGGTAAATCTAAGCAAATAAAACACTAGTACATGCCAGAAATTAAGAATACTTTTCTCCAAGGTAAGATGAACAAGGATCTTGATGAAAGATTAATACCTAATGGAGAATATAGAAATGCAATGAATGTAGAGGTGTCCACAGCGGAGGATTCTAGTATTGGTGTATTAAAAAATATATTAGGTAATCATAGGGTTGAAGATATAGTTTTAGATGGTTTTATTTGTGTTGGAAGTATTGAAAATGAACAAACAAATAAACTTTATTGGTTTGTTTCAAAATATAATAAAGACGCTATATTAGAATACGATGTTGAAAATGATGTAGCAACTCCAATTATAGTAGATACAAAAGCTGGAACTAAAAACGCTGTATTAAAATTTTCTGGAAATATAATAACTGGTATTAATATAATTGACGATTTATTATTTTGGACAGACAATAATAGCGAGCCAAAAAAAATAAATATAAATACGTGTAAAACTGGTACTAATAGTTTTAATGATCACACTCAACTTTCTTTTGAAAACGGCAGTTTTGAAGCTGTAACTTTAGAAAACGTTGCCTCAGGAGATACTCCTGGGTTTCAAATAACAACTAATACCACCGCAGATATTAACTTTTTAAATAGAAGACCAGAAAAAGGAGAGTTTTTTTGGGTTGCAAGAGATTCCTTTAAAAAAATGGTGGGTGGATTTGACACAGAAGGAACTGCTTTTTATTCAATACCATCTCCTTCTGTTGACTTTTATTCTTCTCCCGCAAATGCTGGGATTGGAGGTACCGCCGCTTTGTTTAATGTAAGACATTACAGAAATAATAAATTTCTAGGTCTTAAAGAGGTTTTTTTTAGAGGTGCCGAACGTTACACCTCGAAGCATTATGGCGGTTCTTATGGTGGTATAAATCCAATGTCAGCAGGATCGCCTGATGATTTTTATGCTGGAGACGTTTTGTTTGGCAATAATATAAGTATAGATATTGAAGAACGTCACGTAACTGTTATAAAACCAAAACCTGTTAACACTCTATCTTTCAAAATAAATCACTCAGATAGTTCAAGTGGTGAATATAATATCCCTAACTTATTTGAAACAAAATTCCCAAGATTTTCTTATAGATATAAATACACAGATGGTGAATACTCACCATTTGCTCCTTTTACGCCACCTGTATTTAACCCTAAATATCCTAAAGACACGAGTGCTTCCGCAAATATGCATGGTGGCATAGGAGAATCAAGTATATTTTACAATAAAGACAATGCTTACGATATAAAAGAACCTTATAATAGAGCTATGGTTAACTCTATTCACTCGGTGGAATTAACAAATTTTATTACAGCTAAAACACCAGAAGATGTTGAAGAAATAGAAATATTATACAAGCAAGAAGAATCTAGTGTTATATACTCTATAGAATCTATTAAACGGTCAGACAAAGATTGGCATTTGGAATCTAATTGGGAAAGTTCTAACGTTGGTTATAATGAACAGGGGGGAAGTCCGGTTTTTTCCGCTGCCTACAATGCTATTGGTGGTGACACAAAAGGAAGGTACACGGTAACAACAGAAAATATATATGCAGCTTTACCAGCTAATCAATTGCTTAGACCATGGGATAACGTGCCTAAAAAAGCTTTAGCACAAGAGGTAACTGGTAGTAGGATTGTCTACGGTAATTATGTTCAAAATTATAATTTATCTGAAAACATTGAAATTTCAATTGATTATAATAATAGAAAAAATACTATTAATAGTTTTGAAGCTAAAGGTTTACCATCTGTAAAGTCACAAAGAAACTATCAAATGGGTGTAGTGCTTTGTGATAAATACGGTAGAGAAACGCCTGTTTTTTCTTCTAATGAAGCTGCTTTAACAATACCATGGCAAGATAGGCTTGGAAATAAAAATGCTAGTAAAAGTAATCAACTAACGGCTAGTGTTGTAAATAACTTCCCAGAATGGGTTGATTCTTTAAAGTTTTTTGTAAAAGAAAATTCAAGCGAATATTACAATCTTACAATGGATCGGGCTTGGATCACTAAAAAGACATACGAATTAGATGATTCCGAAGGACACTTATGGATTTCTTTTCCCTCTTCGGATAGAAACAAAATATCAGAAGAAGATTATATAATATTAAAAAAGAAAATTGGAACCGGCGAAGAGCAGATTAACTTTGAAAATAAATACAAAGTTATTGATATAAAAAATGAAGCCCCAGATGCTCTTAAGTATCAATTAATTAATATGGGTGTTGCTAAAAACGATAGTAATAACACTCTTACCGACGGGGCTTTTGATTTATTTTATAGCGACAGTAGTAAACCAGATATATCTGGTGGAGAACAGATTGCTATAGAAAAAATAAAATGGATTAGTCATACTAAATATAGATCAGGATTACACAAAGAGAAATACGAGGCGCCTGCAGGTGGAGACAAGCCACTTATACAAGATGACTTATACGTCTCATGGAGAAGGGAAGATGCGAGTGGCAGTGGTGCAGCTTCAAAGAAGTATAAAGTTACTGGTGGCTATGTTAATGATGTTGCTTATATTTTAAAACTTGGATCGCCGATAACGAAAATTGACGCTGATATTGCCCATGTTGATGGTGATTCTGAAGGCACGCCTAGTAACCATCTTCATCAAAATTTAATTTTTCAAATAGAAAAAAGAGTACTCAAGGATGCTGAAGATTTTTCAGGAAAATTCTTCGTTAAAATATCTAAAAACCAAATTACAGATTTAATAACAAATGGAAGTTTTGTCAGCATACTGGATCAATTTGCTGTGTCATCAAGCGCTAGTGTTTGGTATTGGCAAGATGTTGTCGCTAATGGAAGTGTTATTGTAAACTCAACTAATTATGGTTTAACGAATTGGGATGGTTTTAATATTGAGACATTTTATGATAGTAGTAACGGTAATCATATTCAACACTCTAGTAACAATAACGAGGGGCCCACTCCCGCCGCCGCTGTTGGTGGGGCTTTATATGTCACGGACTATGTTGACCCATGGGAAGGTATTTTTAATAAATTTGCAACAGGCAAGCCATCATGGTTTGTAGACGGCATGCACATGGTTGCTGGACAGAGTGAATCTAGTGATCTAGCTAAATATAGTTGTACTACATGGTCTGGTTGTACTAAAGATGAAGCTGAAAGTGGCCAAGAGTCCGCTTGGAGTTATCCACCTTTAAAAACATGGATATCTGATTATAAAAATATCTCGAATTTAAATACAAGTGATTTAATCTCCGAGGCGCCTGGACTGCCTACTAATCCTGATTTTGATGATAAAAAAATAGACGGTTGGGTTGGACCACTGCAAACGGTTGATAGAGAAAAACTTTCATCACTTACCACTATAGAAAATAATCATGTAAATGGTTTAGAAGGTTTTGTTACCACTTCTCTGACTCATTCTAAAGGACCAAGAAGATGGTTTAGCGGTTTAAACGGTAGTGATTATGGCGTCGGTAGCGATACCATGACTTATGCTAGTGACGATGAAACTGGAAAGCATTTTATGCACTTGTCATTTTTCGCACCTGGAAAAGACTTGCATAACACTGGTTGGGATCTTGATTCTACTAACGCAACTCAAATGATATATGGCCCTAAAAGTTTTGGTGCAAATCTCCAGGGTATATGGGGTGGCGGTGTTTTCACAGGCGAAAGTAAAACCGAACTATTTGGACAAACTAATAATGATGATTTAAAATACCAACACTTTCCAATGGAAGGTAACTACGATGGTAGTTTCAATTATTTACCCGAAGCACCTGGTCCTGGAGTTGGTTTTGGTTATGATCTAAGATATAAAGAGTTACATGAAAGACAGTGGGATCCTACTTTTAGTAATAGCGACGACCCAGATAATAAAATACGTGATTTTATAAGAAACCTACACGCGGGGGCTAGATTTAGACTTCATTTTAGAGATAAAGGACAGTTGACCGGTGCTATAATTGATGACACGGTATACACAATAAAAAGCGTGCAAATAAAAAAATTATATAATCACACTTCTTGGAGAAAACATTACAATAGATATATAAATGGTACTGGCACTCAACACGAGGATTACGGATATATAGATGCTGGTTTAAACACTAGCACACCAAATTACGATGAAATTTACCAAAGCGTAGAGGAAGTGGCAATGAGATGGTTGCATAGTGTGATGGATGGTGGCCTTTTAACAGGGGTAAAAAATGGTAATGATGTACTTTCTGGTATTGCATCGCCAAATTGGGGAGGTGGTGGTCTTATTAAAAAAATACAAGATTTTGGTAAAGCGCACAACAGACGTGTTTGTTATGTAATAGAACTAGACAAAAATCCAACCGTTGATGCGGGTCAGGCTATTGGCAACGTTCTACAAGGGGACAAAATGACTGCACAAGCTTCCTCAGATAATCAAACGGAGATAGAGTTTTTAGATCCTGTAAAAGACGTGCTACTAACTGATTTAAATAAATTCCCAGCTATATGGGAAGTTGATCCTAAAAAACAAGAAGTTGATTTAGATATATATTATGAGGCTAGTAGTAATATACCTGTAAAATTAAACGAAAATACTAATGAATTGCTAGCTCCCATTGGTTGTAAAGTTGAAATTTTAAATTCTAATACAACTTCTACGTCTGTGTTAACGCATTGGAGTCTCTCTACTCATAATATAGCTTTTCTTTCTCCAGGTTTTCCAAAAGGAGATGCGAGTGATAATGAAATAGATTACACTGGAATGTCATTTAAATTTATTAGAGAAGACGGCAGTTACACTGTAATGGAAGCCGGCTTGCAGAATTTAGACGGTGTTAGCGTTGGTAATAAAACTCAATTTGTGTTTAGAGAAGATGTTGCTAAATCGATAACATCAGGACTTTCTTTCAACAATTGCTTTTCATTTGGCAATGGTATTGAATCTAATAGAATTAAAGATGATTTTAACCAACCTTTTATAACAAATGGCGTTAGAGCTTCCACCGTGACACAGGAACAGTACAAGGAAGAAAGGAGAAAAAATGGTTTAATATATTCTGGTATATATAATTCAAACTCAGGGGTAAACAATTTAAATCAGTTTATAATGGCTGAAAAAATTACTAAAGATTTAAATCCAACGTATGGTAGTATACAAAAATTATTTAGTAGAAATTCAGATTTAATTTCGTTCTGTGAAGATAAAGTACTTAAAATTTTAGCAAACAAAGATGCCTTATATAATGCCGATGGAAACACAAACTTAACAGCCACAGAAAGTGTACTAGGTCAAACTATACCTTTTGTTGGTGAGTATGGTATATCTACAAATCCCGAATCATTCGCGTCTGAATCTTATAGGGCATATTTTACTGATAAGCAGAGAGGAACTGTCCTTAGGTTGTCTAAAGATGGATTAACACCTATATCTAAAGCAGGTATGAATGATTGGTTTAGAGATAACTTAAGTAATTATAACTCTTTAATTGGAACTTACGATAGCTACAAGGAAGATTATAATATCACTTTGTCTAATTTACCAGCTATAAATGAAAACTTTATATTAGATTCTTTCTTAGATGTTGGCGAAGCGTCAAGTGATTTAAGTGTTGGTTCCTTAAGTGTCGTCACGAATCCAGGTGTTGCAAACGGAACTTCTTTGCAGTATTTATTTGAGACATACAAAGTTAATGAATATGAAAATTCGAATAACTTTTTTGATTGGAGTGTTTTTAATTATAATGCTTATAATTTAACTACTACTACAGACGTAATACATCATGCAGAAATACCATACGAAAGTTTACAGGAAAAACGTACTTATTACGCGGGAAAGCAATTTTATGCACCGGTTCCAATACAATATGCGGTGTGGCATGCTATTGTTACACACCCTGATGGTACTACCACTACTTATACTGGTTCTAGTGAGCAAGATGCTTTAAATCAAATTCCAGGGGGAACGCTTGGGACAGTGATTACCCAGCAATCTCTTGACGCAGTTTATTGGAAAGGATCAACTGTTGGCTCAACAGCTTTAGATACCTTTTACTATGCTCTTTACAATTCCTCGCAGGGCGATATATTTGGTACTAATGCTACAACTACGTCTTTTAGCATTACCGGTTACGATTACTCATCAAGAGTAAGGAGACATATGAATCATGTTGATTGGCCAGGTTCAGTTTATTGGCCAAACATTAATACTAATAGTGGGGGTAGTTTTGTAAACGAAGCGAGCCCCAATAGTCACCCCACTATTAATCACGCTAATGCCTGGAATAGCCCCGGGTATAGTGCTCATGTTAAGAGAGGCGTAAACCATGTAGTCCAATCATTCCAGAGTGGGCAATACACACGGTACGTATCAAGATGTATAGTTGTGAATTCGAACGGACGTCGGATAGCTTTTGATAGAGTAGATGAGTATGGAGGTGGTAAAAATTTTGTTGAAATTAGAGATGTCACAACTACAACACCAAGTGCAGCTGGTATTAACAGTAATTATAGGACAAATGTTATAAACGCTAATCCTCTCCCAAGTTATTCAGGTTTAACTCCTACTAGTAGTAACATTAAACATAGTAGTATTTATAACGGCGAGGAGCTACACATACAATTGGAATTGCGGTGTTATAAAACGGCATCTGATTTCACGATGAGTTATGACCCTCTTCAATTTGGATATAACGTTATCAAACCAAAGATACAACTATACGATGGTACTACAGCAGTTCCTTCTGGGTATGTTTATTCTCCAGGTGGTGCTAGCACAAGTATTTATGAAAATACCGAGTCAAGTCCAGTTTGGGGTACAACTGGTACAAGTTACAGTTTAACAGCTGCTAACGAGTATACTTGTCATAGGAACCAATACTCGACCGCACCTTACCAAGTATTTCCAAGTACAGAGACAATTTCTGTATTAGCTCCCAAGCTCTACACTTACCCCAGTACCACATTTCAAACTCCCATCACAGTTAAGGTTAGTGCTAGTTTTAAATTTAGAGATCATACTCAGCAAAATCAACACGGCGCGCCTTTGGGTAACCAAATTCAGGAGAAAAGACTTATTGAGGATCTTAGAATAAGAATATCTAATGATCTTCCAGGGGGCGGTGATGATACCCACGCCGCTTGGATGACCGCGCTAGATCCTTATAATCCACCTTCTACTACGACAGGTTCTACCATGACCGCTTTAACGATGATGAGAAGTCCGCTCTGGGAAATAACTAGAATTAAATGCGTGAAAGGACTTATTGTCGATGCGCCATATACACCAGAAGAAACTTTTACTGTTGCGGCCGCTACAAGTAATCCGGTGCTTTATGATGCTAGTGGTGTTGGTAATCCCGGTTCTGGTTTACCTGGTGACCCTGGTCAGAGTTATATAGCTCCAATTCAAGCTGTTGATCCCGTGCCGCCTCAAACAATTCCTGCTTGGACTGAGATTATACATAATGGATTTGCTAATTCTGGAAATCAAAGTAATTGGTCGATATCAAATTGGAATAGTGGGCAATATTCCATGGAAAATAAAATATATTCTAAATTTGGCGAAAATTATAATAGAACTATTCATTATGGTAACAAGGAAAATTCTCCTATCTCCGACCCACCAATAGCAGGTGCTATCGAGTATTCTGCGCCTCATGATTGGGATCAAGGTGCTTCTGGTGTAAATCCACAAGGGGGAGATGGCGTGAGTGATAACAATACCATAAATGGCGGTTCTCCGTATGGAACCTCTGGTAATGGTTATGTCCCTGCTGGTATCGGTTCTCATGGTTACACCTATATTAGAACTAATTTTAACGATAATAATTATTCTGCGACCACTAATAACGGTGGGAAAGTCTCTTATGATAATGACTTTATAGAAATATCATCAGCTACTAACACTGGTATTATTGTTAATTATGATATCTCAAATGATCCTTGGGATACAGACACCTGGTACTTAGTAGATGTTGAGTTTGATAGAGAATACGGTGATGGGCAGCATAGTGGAGATATAAACGATCCTAATTCTTATCCTAATATTGATCCAACTAATTTTTCTGCAAATGTTTTGGGGGCCGGGACAATGTTTGGGAGCGCCTATTTAACATCAGGGAGTCCTATTTCAACGATACTCCAAACATATGGAATTGATCCTAACGGAGTGGGTATACCTTCCGTGCCTTTCAACGTGCCGAGTGTTATGTTGTTACTCACAAAAAGAATAGAATATGGAAATTCCAATGGTTCTGGCGACGGTAGAGTGGTTTTAAGAGGTATATTTAAGCCTGATAATTCAAGTAGTGTTATAACGGGGCTTGATTGGTACGGTAATTTAGGTCAAAATGGTTGTGATTCTAATAAACTTGAAATATATTTTACAGGTGGATCTTCTTCGCTTAAGGTTAATAAAATAATCACTAAAAAGCTATATAGTTTAGGCACGGTTCCGACTCTTCAATGGGCAACTTATACGTCTCTTAGTGGTAACGCATCAGCGTGGACAAAATCAATGCAGCAAACACCACCAGTACATGCATTTCAAGATGTGCATGTTTACTATGCGAGCGGTAAATTACAGTGGCAAGTACCAGCCGCTGACTCTAATGGTACAAACCACTGGATTCAACTTTTTAACACCCCACAAACAAAACCTTCTCCAACAGTATCTTTCGAAGGTTGGGAATTAAGTTTTACAGTTAACAAAAACACTACTACAAATAGTTTTTCTGGTGATTTATCTGGTTTTGTAGCCATAGATGATGGCACTGGTTCCCACGAAGGTGTTTACTTTGGAGGCATACAGCAAGAAGGTAATTATCTTATTAAGTTCAACTTTGACGGGAATACGCTAAATTATATCACGGATCCTAATTCAACAGACACTAAACCTTGGGAATTTCTTAGAGCTGACTTGGTGCCAAATGCTGTTCTTAATGATTTTACAAACAGTAGTGGTATTATTAGTTCAACGCAGGGTCAATCAAACTTAGCTAGTTTGACTGATGCTGAAATAATTGATAGAATAAAATTTGTAGACACACCAGGACAAGCTGCTACAATTTGGACCAATGGCACACCACAAGAATATGCCGTTAGTGACATACAACTTACTAATTCTCAAAAAGTATTTTTAGGTGGTTCCGCTGGATCATGGAATTTTAGCGGGTTTAATACTTCTACGGATAATTATATCTACTGGGATGTAGACGCATTAAATTTAGTTTTTGATGATTGTCCTCCTTTTATAACTGGAGATAACGAATTTATAAATATAAACCAACAAATTAATAAAACTATAAAAAGATTTGAGCAGTATAAAATAAAATTTGTACACACTATATCGTCGCTTAGTGATAATACGCTTTCTCTATATTATTATAATACTAATGGTTATGGTTTTAAAATAAGTGGTATTGATCATAGCTCTGGTGTTAATAGCGGTGTTCAAGACGCTTTAGGTAACGATATAATGGAGTACGATGAAATAATAACTATTGGTGTTGGTGACAATATAAACGTTGAGCCTACATGGAACGCTGTAAACCAACAAAACAATTTATTTGCTCCAAATTTAAAAAATTCTTTTGTTATATCTGTTGAAGGAAACTCTGAAGCAGAAATTATTAATGGTACTATAGATGCTATATCAATGCAATTAGTAATTACCGCTGGTGATTTTGAAGGTAAAACAGTTACTTTTAATGAAAATGCCAAGGGTTGGACTAGTTTTAAAAGTTTTGTTCCAGAAAACGGACTTAGTGTTTCTAAAAAATATTTCACATTTAAAGAGGGTGGCTTATGGAAACATTATGTACCAAAAGTTGATAATCAAACTCATTATATACAAGGTGAAGGTACTCCTGAAGAAAAAGAAATATATTATACTAGTAAAGAAGCTAATAATTACAATACGTTTTATGATATTGTATCAGAATCTTTACCATCAAGTGTGACGGCTGTACTCAACCAGGAGCCTTCTGTGGTAAAAACATTTAACACTTTAAATTACGAGGGTAGTCAAACTTATGTATATAAACCAACTGAAGCTAATTATCATTTTGCCTACACTGATGCTACAGATTCATTTTTTAAAACAGCCGCAGATCAAGTTAATATAAATAACGCAGAAGCCTTTAGATTAAATAGTGATATTTTAGGTTGGCAATGTTCAGAAATAATTACAGATCTAGACGCTGGAACCGTAAAAGAATTTATTAAAAAAGAAGGAAAATGGTTTAATTATATAAAAGGCAAGGCTAGCACTGGAGTTCCAAACGTTAATTTGTTCAGCGTGCAGGGCGTAGGTGATATACAAAGCGTAGTTACAGAGGGTCTAACCGGTGGAGGAACTCCTGGACCTTATGGTTCTTAAAATAAATAAAAATGAAAATAAGTAATTTTATAATAAACACTTCGGAAATGTCTAACCTAGCGGTTACTAGAGAATTTACTATTAGTGGAGATATCGGCGCTGAATTTATGTTAATAGCTTTACAAAATCCAGCCAGTTCTTCGACGCATACTTTATATTACGATTTTAAAAGTAAATCTTTTGAATCTGGACATGGTGATTTAAATAATAACTTAATAGGAGTATTGCGATCTAGTGACTATAAAGGTGTAATTAATTTTCCTTCTGGTGCCGGTGAATATGTTTTAAAACTAATACCTACTAATGGTGCTATTTTAACTAAATCTATA
>Ga0098059_1001704_pt1 | contig 10834 bp, 12 predicted proteins | sample 20_taG_FD_92580 | JGI IMG/M metagenome (GOLD analysis project Ga0098059, IMG submission 92580) | Marine viral communities from the Subarctic Pacific Ocean - 20_ETSP_OMZ_AT15318 metaG | ecosystem: Environmental > Aquatic > Marine > Oceanic | place: Subarctic Pacific Ocean | collected 2015-01-19
AAGAGCACCTGCATTACTTTTTGCTTTCTTATTAAACGCATCCATATCAACATTAGCTGAAGCTGGCATATCCCCAGTATCTGTACCCACACCTACTGTAGATAATTTATCATTCATTCTCCAGACTAGACAAATATGTTTTAAATCGTCTTCTTCAGTAAGTTTAATAGTTTCGTCAAATATGTATTTTAGTGTTTGTTCTCCACCACCTCCATACATATCCGCTTTATGGGTATCATAATCTGACCCGGTACCCATTTTAGCGTTTAACTGAATTCTTGGAAATTTATCATTACATATTTCACACATATCGTAAATTTTTAATTACCGAAAAGTTTATCCATAAGACTCATATCATCTAGTGCTTCAGCTGTTAATGGAAATCCTTTATTAAATTTACCCACTAAACCATCAAAAAACGAATCGTCTATCGCATCTCCTTGTATGGTTTCCATCTTTTCTTCTGCTTGTGCTGTTGAAAATCTAAATATATTCTCCCCATACAAATCATTAAATGCTTTAGGTGTTAAACTATCTACCCAGTTTTGTAACGGTTGGTTGGTGTTAGCTTTAAGATATGCTGATTCAAATTTAGATATTTCTTTTATCACACCTCTTTTAAGACTATACACCTTGTTGTATTCCTCAATACCACTTCTATTACTTGGTCCAGCAATTAAATAACTAGGTATTCGTATTTGAGCGGCTTTTAAAGCTTCTTGAAAATCTGATAGTTTTTGTATTTCCCTGATAGCTCCACCATTATCATATATAATTGCCCAAGGTAAGTTAGCTATAAATGGAAATGCGGTTGTTACTGTTGTATCTGCTTTTGGACCCATTATTGCTGTTACTGTAAATTTTGCTATTTTACCCACAATAGTAGTACCTATGTTTAAATTGGTTAGGTCTCTCCACAATTCTATTTTAAATTGATTTAGATATTCGTTAGATAATTGTGAACCTTCTAGAACACTTCTACATTTGTATAGTTCATCTAATACCCCCTCATCGTCTACAATACCTAACCACTGTCCAGTAAAGAATTCACCAATTTCATTCCAATTTGGGTTACCTTCTAAGCTTCTATGAAAAGCCAACCAATCACTTTCTCCCCATCCTTTGGTTTTATCTTGGATATCTATAATTTCATCCTCCTCTATATTATCTTTTTCCCTAATGTATTTTTCTAATTCTGTGTTAATTATACTATCGTATTTGGCATCAATAGTATATTCACCCTGTAGTAACTGGTGTATCTTTGTTGCTCTAACGGATATTACAGCTGGGTCTGTACCCATACCTTCTTGTGCGTCTTTACTTAAACCTTTCCAGAACTCATTACTAAAAAATCCTGCTACTTTTCTTGGGTTTTCTGTAATGTATTGTGACATCTGTTCTATCCACCCCGACAATCCTCTCCACAAGAAACCTATAGTAATCATCCAACTTGCTAAAGATACTTTACCTATCTTGTAACATAAAACCATTAGAATAGGTGTTTTACAAGAAACGGCAATTAGTTTATTCATAGCGGCAGAACCTAAGTCGTATATACCACCCAGAATTTTAGAAACTTTACTATCCGCTACATAATCTAGTACTGCTTGTACTCTTTTACTATAAGTTCTAAAGTCATTTTCTCTCATTATTACACTAATAAAAGAATCGTCAGCTTTTAAACCTAATTTTTCACCTAAAAGTTCTCTAACCACTTTTGTACCACCACCTTGACTTTTAGGTAGGTTATACAATAGTTTTATATTTTTTAAAACATTACCATCTAGATTTATTAGATTATATCTAAATAAATCGGCCATACCATCATCAAAATATTTTATATATCTAACTAGAGCTTTTTTAATTATCGCGTCATCAACATCTCCCTTAACTATTTTAGCTATAAATTCATCAGGTGTAATTTTTAATGCGTCATCACCCTCACCAGCCATAGCTTGTACCCATCTATCTGATGGACTGCCGTCCGCTTTTACCATATCATCATAACGGAAAGAACCTTTAACATCCTCCGGGGATAATTCTTTTAAATTACGTAAATTCAAAAACTCTACTTGTGAACCTTGTCTTACTTGACCACTAGCTAATTCATCATCGGTAAGTAATCTATACTCCTCTGGATTATTTCTTAGTAAGCTTTCTGCTTCGGAAGATTTAACAACTTGAGGTTTAGGTCCTTCTGGTGTTATTCTTACCACGTAAACTTCATCTCCTTGTTTTATTATTTGTTCAGTAACATCATCTAAAATACTTCTTAAACTTTTATTTATTGCATCATCAACGTTTAATTTTCTAATTATATCATCCGCTTGTTCATTTAACATTAAACCTTTGTTAAATTTTTCTTCACTAAGTTTACCTAGTCCTGATATACTCCTTATACGGTTTATTTCTGATAACAAATTATTCATTTTATTCTTTTTTTATAAATATACATTTATTATGTTAACATCAGTTTATTTAACAACCTTCTAGGTTTGGTGTTAATTTACAGGTACATTCTAATGACCATACCCTATTAAATATAATAGTCATATACTCACCTGCACCTTCTATATCTTCCTCAGCTATCATATCATTTAATCTTTTAACAACATTTTCTACAGCTTCTTCATTAAATTTTGGGTTACACCCTTCTTTTAATAATTCAAACATTTCTACCCACCAGTACTCATGTTCTGAATTACCCATAATTTCATCAGTTGCATTATTTAACACCTCTTTAATTGGTTCAGGTAATTCTTCTATTACCTTTTCAATTTCTGAGTCACTCATATTTTCCGTGTCTAACTTAGATATTTCTTCTAATTTATCTTTAACTATTTTATCTAATTTATTTGCTAATTCTTGATTAAATTTTCCGGTGTTGTCTTTTACGGCTTCTTTATAGGCTGGGGTGTTTTTTATTTCTTCCATAACACCATCATCTTCCATCCAACCCCACTGTATTAATTTTATTTTAAGAATTTGTTTTAGATTTTTTCTTAATTCATCGTTTTGAGTTAGTATGAGTGCTCCTGCTGCTGATAATGTCACAGTCAGAATTCCTATTTCTTTACCGAACCTTCTCCATTTATTAAATAAATTTTTAATCTCTGGCATTGAGTTTAGTCCACCATCCAACATTTCTTTAAATTGTCTTACTTGTGAAGCGGGTACATTACTAAACATAGGTAAATATTTCAATTCCTCTTCAGTCATTCTAGACATTGCTTTTATAGCCTTTTTATTTTCTTTAAAAGTTTTTAATACATCAGCTTCAATTTCATCTAGATTTCTAATAAAATCGTCAAGAGCACCCTTAGTTGTATTATCTGCCGTATTATAAATTCTTCTCATCTGAGGGATTCCACCTTTTTTCATGGCAGCTTCCATTATATTTTGTACTATTTTTACATCAACATTTTTAGCAAACCTTACTAACCTCCAACCTATTCTCGCTACTTGTAATAATTCAAAAGCAAAAATTAACCAAAAATCAGTCGCAGCACCTTCATCACCAAGACGCCATCTAGCACCTGCAAGTGCTAATGCAACACCCCCAGCAACTAATACTGGTATCCAACCACCACCCGCTAAAGCAATAACTGCTCCTGTTACCTCCGCTACAATTTGTGCACAATATAAACCATTTTCTAAACTTTTACCACAATATTGTATAACCTCATACATTGTATCCCCTAGAGCTTTTAAGGCTCTAGCTGGTATAGCTCTAAATTCTTCATTCCAACAAGGGTCACATAGTTGGTGGTATTGACTACCTCTAGTCCAAGTAGTGTATAATTGTCTGTATAGTGATGCCATATTTTCATATGCCATTGCCATTTCTACTGTTTGTGTTACTTTATCAAGTTGACCATCAGACCTTAGTTCTTCCGCTCTATCTCGTTCTTTTTGAGCTTTATTCTGAAATGTCTTTATACGTTTTTCAGTTTCTTCCATTAAAGGTGGGTAGTAGTTTAATCCCCCTATATTATTAGAGCTCCTAGTAAATTTTCTACAAGCATTTTTAGTTAAATCTAATAACCAATCATCTAGTGTTGCGTCATTATATTTACCACCACTTATAACCCCAACAGGACTACCACCCGCAGCAACTTTTCCACGACACATAAGTTTAGGGCAAAATAATACTGTATTTATTGGTGTGTTAGACCCCTCAAACTTATCAAAATAAGTGTTAGCTAAAGTCATAGGAGAAGCTTCTCTGGTATAGTAATATTGATTGTTACTTTGGTCTAATTTTCTTTCCCACTTCCACATTCTATAGTTTTCACCATGAGGAGCACATCTTTTTACTAATTCACCGTCTTTAGTTGAACTGGATGCGTTAGATGCTATTCTAGGCCAGGTTGACGTTACCGTCCTAAGTTGTCTTGATGTATCCCAATTTGGTGGTAGTACATAACTCTCGTCATCCAAATTACTACCTTCGTAGTCACCACTTTTCCTTAATTCATCTTTAACCTGTTCTAAATCTTCATCACTTATTAAGTCATCAACCACATCTTTTTCATCGTCACTAAGTTCTTCAAAGTTTTTCTGGTATTTTTTCTGGGCAAACTCGTCACTTAAAAGTTTTCTAGCGTCAGAATCTAACGCTGAAACTATTACTGGGTCTAAAATTATTGTATCATACCTGAACTCCCATTGTAGTGTTGTTGGGTCAAATATCCACCTATCACCTTTACTCGGTGGATTAGCTGTAGAGTCGTCTATATCACCCCAAGAATCATCCCAAACTTGTATCTTTTCTAAATCTGTAGTCATTTGATTCTGTAGTTCTTTTTGTTTTTCATATAAAGAATCTGTGAATACTAAAGCTACATTTTTTAATTCTTTTCCCGTTGGTGGTAGGTGAAATCTTCTAACACTCTCTATCGAACCTTTTATGTACTCTACCCAATCATCATATTTTTTTTCTTTTTTCTCACTATCTACATAGTCTGGATATTCTTTAAAATATTGGTCAATTACTTGTTGTGGTGTTAGGTCTAAATTAAATGAACCAGCTGGTCTCCATATATTAGCTAAAGTGTTTTTAAAGTTAGGGTGCCATATCATATGGTTTGGTTTTATTTCCCCTGATTTCCATAAGTCTCTAAATTCTTTTTGACTAAATGGCCCTTTAACATCTTTTTTCTTACTAGACGTTCTATAATAATAGTTTCCACTAGCAGAACTTTGTCCTTTACTTAACGCTGGTATTCTTTTTGTTTTTTTATAGTCTTGTTCTCTAAGCAATGTTTCTTTAATGGTTTGTGCCATTAAAGATATTAGTTGTTTTTGTGATAATGTTAACTTTTTATTTACCATAATGGATTTGCTTTGCCTCTACTTGGTTGGTATGAGTCCCCCCATTTTGTATTTGCTAATTGATTTGCTATTCCTCTTGCAATACCCGAATCCCAGACACCCACACTAGCTGTACCTGCACCTGCTCCATCATCAGATTCACCACTTTCAGTTCCGGAATCTTGTTCACCCAACTCATAACTTAGTTCCATACCGTAGTCTGCTGCTGGGTCCATATAACTATCTGTAGGACCTTCACTATCAAAATTAAAACCTTTTTTTATTTTAGAGTAGTTAGTTTCTGGTTCTGTAAATCCTTCGTCTTCTAATTCTGGTTCTGAACCTAAGGCTCCTTTACTAGCAAAATCATAACTATTATCACCATCAGAATCGTCAGGATATCCACCCTGTATACCAGACATAATTTCTTCTTCTAAAGAAGTTATCTTAGTTAACTTATCATATATTTCTTCTTCTGTGTTTTCTCCACCACATGTTCCTTCATGAACTTCACCACAAACTTCACAAACCATTTCTTCTTTACTCTCATCATAATTAAAAGAATTTACAACACTATCTATATTATCCGCCATCTGTGCTATTTTTGACTCCATCCAGTCCTCCAATTTTTCTCCACGTTCCAGTCTATCATGCATACTTTGTGCTTTAGTAGCTATTGTATATAACTGTCTTTTAGCCATATACGAATCACCATGTTCTTTATGGTGGTCATCCATACATGAATCACATTCATTAATTTGATTGTCTTTCGTCTTATTACCAAATATTAATTCTTTTACTCTAGATATTTCTTCTTGTATTGTAGGCATAGTATAATATATTATATATATAAATATAATAAAGATAGACTAATTGCCTATCTATTTTTATCTTATAAGATGTGTGTTCTGGTTAACTAGAATTGTCAACCCTTCTTTTAATTCTAAAGGGTTTATTTTTCTTTGTATTTGCAAGTGATTACCTTCCTCATATTCATCATAATCATACCAATCTACTTCTTCAAATAAATCACATAATTCATCTAATTCTTCAAATAAAATTTCTAATGTGTGTGTGGATTCATAATCATCATCCATTACTGTGAATTCTACCTCAACCGTATCTCTATCTTCATATATGAAAAAAGAGTGTATTTCGTCTACTACCATAATATTATAATCTTTACAGATTAAATATTGTGATGTTAAGGAAAAGTTTACAACCTTCTAGATTTTAACCAAAATATTTCTCTTCCAGCACGAGTTTCTAAAGCTCTTAATTTTTGGCGGGATTTACGTAATTCAATCCCTTCCGCCTTTTCTAAATCACCCATTAGATAGGAGTTGAATTCTAAAATATCGGCATTTAGTTCTTCCATGTATTGGACTCTGTCTTGTAGTTGCATTATTTGTTCTTCCATTAGACCTAATATCTCTTCTGGTGAAAGAATTTGCTCTAATTCATCTTCTATGTCTGACAAGTCTCTTTCCTCTTCACTACCCTCCATATCTTCTTCATCAGAAAATGCCTCAATATCAACTAATCTTTCATCAGTAGCTAAATCTTGTTCTAAAATGTTTTTAATAACATTAGTTAATTGTTCTTCTGATAGTTTAACTTTTTTTGCCATAACTTTTTTATTATAAATATACAGTTCTTTTTATTTGGTCCATTCTATTTATTTTTGTATCTTTGTTTTATGAAAGAAAAATTAAAAAATTATAAGTTAATTGGTGTTGCTCTGAGTGAACATCAGAAACTCGTTTCTCTAGGTAGGTTAAAACAAAAAGGTTTGGCTCACGACGCTTACTGGAGTATGGGTAAATCTTATTATTGGGTAAAACGAGGAAATAAAATTTAAAAACTTTAAAAAACTTTAAAAATGGGACATTGGGAAGACTTTTGGTATGAGACACATCAAACATTAACTGACTTGGGTTTACAAAAAGATTTTGATAAACAGTTGAAAAAAATGCACACTCAAGATAAACACAAGTATAAAGATACTAGGACTAGATGGGAATATGCTCTCACTAAAGTACTCGATAAACATTATAATAGGAAAAGAAAACAACCTGCATAACAAAAAACCCCGAATTAACGGGGTTTCTTGATTTTAAGACGCATATAATTTTTTAGAATTTATATGAAAACCCTAGATTGAAAGTTCCCTCTCTATCTCCAGTTGTTTCATCTTCTTTTAGAGGCATACTGTATCTTGGCTCAACGTTAAGACCTTTCCACACATTGTAAGAATAACCAACTCCAACTGTTAAGTTGTCTGTAGTTTCTTCTGTTGGTGCTTGAACAGATACAAAAGTATTTGCGTTCCAGTTGTATCTAGCCCATAAGTCATAATTAGTTTCACCTTCTGCATCTTCACCTGCTTGAATCAAACCCAAAGTCCACGTATCGTTTAAAGCATACCCAAAACCTAAGTTTTGTGTTACTTTATCCATAGTTTCTTCTTGGTCACCATCATAAGTTCCTATGACCAAAAAGTTTTGAGCTGATGCACATAAAGTTGAGAATGTTACAGCTAATGCTAAAATCAAATTTTTCATTTTTTTATCTTCTTTTAACTTTTATACTTTCTAGTTATTTTTGAGATGTTGGAAAGTCTTCATCTCTTCTCTTCACTTAATTACTATTTTTTAGTGAAAAATGACGCTAACAACACTAATACTACTAGACCAACAAATCCTCCATTACCTAGAGAGTTGATAAGAGCAGTAAGGTTACCTACCACATCCATGTTGAAAATAGCACCGCCTGTTAATACAAACCAAAGAATAGATACTGGGATTACTGCCATTAGAATTGACCCTAATCCACCGAAAAATCCTGTGATGTACTTAATTACTGAATCCATGTTAATTTCTTTTTTTATCAGTTTATATCTCTTTAGTTCCGGTAACTCAAGAGATGACTTAGTTCATTTGGACACCCATTTTTAGTAAGTCTTGTTAATATGTACCGCTAAAATCTTAAAAGTCAATATTTTTAAAAAAACTTAGGTTTTGGGACTAAAATATGGTAAAAATTTGCTTGTATGGTTATTTATTTACGATAAATCGCTGTTGATTTCTTCTTTAATTTGTGTTATTTTTAAGAAAAATGTCATGGGATTAAAGAAAATTAAAGAACAAAATAAGGAATATAATGTATCAATTTTAGATTTGTTAAGATTATTGGACCCTTCTAAAACTGGAAAATTTATGTATGTTTTACTAAATGAAGTGAGAAATATACCATCTCATGAGTATGGTGATTATACCGATAATCTAGAAGTTAGAACCGAACATTTACCCCCAGTAGTTAGAGTTATGCTTAACTATTTAGTGGAGTTAGTTGGTGGTTTACAGGCTGTTAATTCTCTTCATAAATTTAATAATTTATTAGATAGGAAATTGATTGGTAAAAATGACATACAACAATATGCTAGTATGTCAGAAATTGTAGATGTGGTATATAAAAAGGAATTAGAGTTGTCGGACAAGAGTTTAGACACCCATCATGAAGTAATTTTAGATGGTGATTTTTTAATTATAAAACCTTTAAATGTTATATCTAGTAGAAAATACGGTGCGTCTACTAAGTGGTGTACATCGTCTAATAATCCAGAAACATTTTATGATTATTCTCGTAGGGGAATCATTTTGTATGTTATAAATAGAGACACTAACGAGAAGACTGGTGTTTATTATGAACTTAAAACCAATGAATTGTCTTGGTGGGATAGTAAAGATGATAGAATAGATGGTTTAATGGTTAATTTGCCTAAAAACGTAAAAAACTTCATTTTAGAGTATATTTTAGACGAAAAACACCCAAATAGTTATTATTTTAACAAAGAAACTAAAGAATTATCAAATAAACCTACAAATGAAATGGTTTTACCTAACACAACAGGACACTTCGCGAATCCAATACCATTTACTGGTGTGTGGCGTAATAATGTAAATGGCCCTACGTGGACCCCTACTACTACTAACGAAGAAAAAATAGATGAACTTGTTAATAAGACTTTAGAGTACCATTATACTATTAAAGCTTTAAAAGAAGGTGGTGAAGAGATGAGTTAATTAACTCATGTAGTATTTTAATTTTTCTGAATATACTGTCTGTGGTTGTACCCCTTGTAAAGTTTCTTGTACTTCTCCATTTTTAAATATCTTTACACTAGGAATTCCTCTAATACCGAATCTCATAGCTATTTCTTTTTGTACGTCAACATTTACCTTATATACGTTATTAGGGTAACTTTGTGAAAGTTGTGTTATTGTTGGTGTTAACATTCTACATGGTCCACACCATGGAGCCCAAAAATCAATTAGTACAGCTTTTTTATCTGTATCATTAATAATTTCATCGAATTCTTTTGTTGTTGTAATATCCATAGTTAATTTTTTTTAAAAATACTAAGAGTTTAGTTAATAATAAATAGACTTTTAGTTGTTTAAATCATTTAAATTTATTATCTTTGTAGTATGAAAAACATAATAATCATATTACTATCACTATTAACTATAAGCTCTTATGGTCAAAGTGAACTGGAAATAAAAATTTTTAAATATTTTAATGATTATAGGGTAGAAAACGGAGTTGGTCCCCTAAAGTTTGACTATAAGGTTTTTTTAGCTGCTCAACACCATAACAACTACCTAAATGATAATGGATATCCATATAATTATAATTTTTATAACGGTCACCGTGAAAAAGAATTAGTTTATGTTAGTGATAGAGTAAAAGAATATGGTACCACTACTTTATTAAGTTCTGGAGAATGTATCGCATATGTTTTTAGAGCTATTAAACAAAGTGATGAATCTTTGTTAATGGACGTTATAAAATTGTGGGATAAATCACCAACACATAAAGAAATAATGTTGTTAGATAATATAGATATTGGTGGTATTAGTGTTTTACAGTTAGTTGATTCTAAGGGTGATTACTTTTTAGTAACTTTAAATGTGGTTAATGTGAGTGATTAGGTAGTACCTCCAGCGTCCACTTCTTGACGACAAACATCAAAGGTCATTATTTTTCTATATGAATTGTCTCCCCTTCTTAATTTTACATCTGGTTCACCAACCCATTCTTGTCCATCATCCCACCTTAATGTTACCATAGGAACTTGTGAATGAAGATTTAATTGTTCTTGGTCCCATTTATCCCCTTGGTAGTATATTGGTTGTCCTTTATATGTTGCGTGTTCAGCAGCTGCTCCCGGCTTATGTCTATCCATATAACTTCCGGCACGCCCACCTGGTGGGCTTCCACCTTCAATCATTCCTTTTATCCCTACTTCTATAGTTTCACTATTAGTTTCGGACATAATTTTTTGAGCCAACGCATTATCTATTTCTACACCACATACCGCGGTATCACCTTTACGTTCTGGGTTAATAATTCTATAATCTTTAGAATTTAATAAATCTCTATCTCTAAGATTATTTAAATTTACCGTCATAACTTTTATCCCATTTAAAAACACATCAAATATTGCTGAATCACATGT
>Ga0098059_1001707_pt1 | contig 10824 bp, 10 predicted proteins | sample 20_taG_FD_92580 | JGI IMG/M metagenome (GOLD analysis project Ga0098059, IMG submission 92580) | Marine viral communities from the Subarctic Pacific Ocean - 20_ETSP_OMZ_AT15318 metaG | ecosystem: Environmental > Aquatic > Marine > Oceanic | place: Subarctic Pacific Ocean | collected 2015-01-19
GAGATACCACAGGAGGGACAAACGTAGCAGGAGGACCGCTAGCTCTATATGCAGGAGTAGGAACTGGTACCGGCACTTCTATAGCTACAGGTATAATGAATTTTACTGCCAGCCAGACAAGTAGTGGTACAGGAGCACAAAGTCTTGTAACAAATTCGAGATTTTATACTGACGGCGCATTTAATTGTTTACAAATATACAATCCAGGTGATATTAATGATTTTATGGGTATTAATGTTGGGTCTGACGGTAGCACTACAATTTATACTAAAGATAACGCCTCTACTAATGCTACATTAAACGTAACAATTGACGGTGATATAGTTCTTGATGCAACACACCCGACTTCAAATATTACTATAGATGGAACGTCAAATACAACTGAGCCTAGTTTGTATATTAATTGTGATAGTTTAACAAGTGCGTCTGGTATCAGCTTAGATGTAGATGATTCACTTACTACAAATTCTAATAAATCTTTAATTTTAATAGATTATGATAAAGCAGGGAATACTGCCTCTGGGCAAGGAAGTGTTACACTTGGTTTAGATATTGCTATGAATGATAATGCCACTGGTAATGTGGGTCAAATCGATATGATAGGATCAAGAGTTAATATTACTTCAGCTAATGATGCTGGATCTATTTATCATACTGGATATGCTGCAGCTGTACGATCTGGAGATCCTCCAAATACTATTGCATATTCCTCCATTTGCGAAGACGGAGGTATGGATTTTAAAGCGATGAGTTCTGCTGACGCAACAGATTATTTTTCTATAGCAACAGGTGCTAATGGAGCTACAACTTTAACAACTGTTGATGCTGGCTCTGATGGAGCTGACTTAACTGTAGATGCAGATGGTGATATTGTTCTGGACCCGCATACTGGGCGTACTGTTTTTAAGTCTAATGGAACAGTGCTGGCAGAGATTAACTCATTAAGACAAGAATCTTTTGTAGTTGCATTATCAGATGAAACTACTGTACTTACAACAGGTACAGGTAAAGCAACATTTATGATGCCTTATGCATTTACTATACAACATGTTATAGCTAGTGTTACTACAGTTAGTAGTAGTGGAGCTATTACAATAGATATAAATGAAGGTACTTTAACTGACAATACTAATACAACATTTGCTGCAGGTGCTACAATATTATCTGCAACAGCCGCAGAAAAATTAACTATTGATCAAGGTGAAAACACTTCTACTAGTGCAGCGACTGCGGTTGTTATATCTGATGCTTCTATAGCGGCATACTCTCAATTAACGTTTGATATAGATGGGCATGGGACTGGAGCTAAAGGACTTAAAGTAGTAATAATAGGACATAAAACAGTATAATGATAATAAACAGTTATAAATATCACGCTCCACATTTAGATACTGCTGCAGTATGGCTTAACTTAGATCCTACTAATAGAGATCTTACAGGAGGAGCGTCAACTATTGAAAACTGGAGAAATGCTTTAGATACAAGTGATAACTTTACTAATTCTAATACAGCAAGAAGACCTACAGATAGTAGTACTCATATTACATTTGATGGAGGTGATTATATGGAATGCTCAGATAGAACATTTGATACAAGCGCTACGGGATGGACTGTAATTATGAGATATACAGAAAGTAATTGGTCAGATAATTCCGCTTTAGTCGGAGATGATAATAGTAATAATTATTTTATAAAGAATGAAGGTGATAAAATAGTTGTAAAAATGTATAATGGAAGTTCAACGCAACAAAAAGATATTACGCTTAATAATCCTACAGATCTTGTAGATGATACAATTTATACTATAGCTGTAACATGTAATACTTCTGCACTGACCACAGTTTATATAGACGGGGTAGCGCAAACAGATACAGAAACATTTGGCAGTACTGCTTATGATATGGTAGTAGGGCAAATAGGCGCGAAGAATGGAGCTGTATGGATGGTTGACGGAACTATGCAAGAAGTATTAATGTGGGCAGCACCTTTATCAGCAACTCAAGTTCTTGATGTTCATACATATCTAATTAATAAATTTTAATAACAATAAATAAAAATAAATAAAATGGCAACACTTAAAAGTAAAATTAATATTGATAGTAGCGATTTTTTTAGCACCAAATTAAATGTGTCTACCTCTAATAGTACTCTAACTACTGGAGATGACAGAGCTTTTAGTGTTGAGAAAGTTGCTCTTGGAGTACACGCATACTCTACTATCACACAAGCAGAAACAGTTTTATCTAACATGAATGGTAAAACGATGATATTCACAGATAATCAACAAAATAAACATACTATTACATTTAGTACTTCTTACTCTAATTCGACAGGAGGTACTAAAGCAATAGGTACTCTTAATGTTAATGGAGGAACAGTAGCAGCTTATAATGGATTAACTTTAATATTAATTGATAATTACCCTGGAGGCGCTAGAACAGTAACTATTACCTTTAATCATACAACTACAACTCTTGTAAGACAGGCTGGGGCAACCTCTACAGCTATTGCATATGCACTAGGATTAAGTGGATTAGCAACTCCTACAGCAATTAGAGATAAAATAGTAACAGATTTAACTGCTATAAGAACAGCAGGAGATTTAAGTATTACTGCAGTAGCGTCTGCGACAAATGTTGAATTAATTAATTTAACACAAGATACAGTAGGAAGTGGAGGAAATACTAGTATAACTGGTACATCGGGTGGAGGACAAATAACTTTAACTTCATTTACTACAGGAGGTTTACCATATACATCTGCTTATGCGGGTATATCAAATAATGCGGCTTCAACAACAGCTCATTTACTTTCTTTAAGAAACTCTTTAAGTAAAGCAATTTCAGAAGGTTTATTAAATATGTCTGTTGGAGCAGTTCCTACAGCAAGTACCTTTGTAGTAAATATGGCTGGACCATATGTAACTGATAATACTTTAACTATATCGGGAACAGCTATAACTGCCAGTGAGGCAACAGCTACAGCTTTCTCAGGAGCAGGAGTACCAGAGGTATTACCATGCGGCGAGTTTAATAGTACATATAATAAAGTATATCTATATGCATGTAATAAAAGTACAAGTGGAACTGTAAATCTTTACCATAAAGATGCAGTTGCTAGAAGTGAAGGATCAGTTACTATGTCTAAAGCAGATACAACTGAGATTAATGATGGTGGTTCAGGAATTCTTACCTTAAGATCTTCTGAAGGGTATGATTATAATATTACAATTGTAGCTGGGGGTGATATAGAGGTCGGCGACAGAGTAAGTGATTTAGAATATCGAGTAGAAATGAATGCAGCATCTGATGTATTTATACAAAATCTTATAGAAACTATAGATTTAATAGATAATAAAGCTGGAAGAGAAGAAAAGCCTTTTGAGGCCACTGTGTCATCAAATGATTTATCTATTAATATCAGACAAAAAAATGCAGACGGCGGTACAACTGGTAATACTACAATAGCTCAAAACTGGACTGGAGGAACTTTAACAGTATCAGATTCTGATTTTACAGGAGGAGTTGATAGATACCATTTAATAGCTAGATTAGAGCCAGGAGAACATATTTATATGCCGTGTTCAGGATTTCCTAAATTATATTTAGATTCAGAGGATGCTATATGTGATCTTGAATATTTAACACTAGAAAAATAATGGCTACACTTGCCCAAAAAATAGCATTAATGGACCAAAGAATGAATTCTATGGAGAATAAAATTGATAAGATTGATGATAAATTAGATATGTTAACCGAGAAACTTCTTGATCCAGATCGTGGAGTTACAGCAAGAGTTAATAGAAATACTTCTCATCGTAAAATTATGAGTAAAGCCTTATGGGTTATATATGCAGTTACATTAGGTTTAATCGTTAAAATATTTTTAAATGGCTAAAGAGTTAAACGAGGATACAACATTTAAAATGAGCATTAAAACTATGGGGATGATAGCAGCTGGTATAGCTGTTGTTGTGGGTGGATGGTACTCACTTATGTCTGAAATACAAGAAGCAAAAGAAAGTCCTGTGCCTATAGATGTTAATATTATTAAAGAAGAAATTTTAAAAGATATACCTGAAGCTGAAATTACAAGGATGGAGTTTGATATGAAGGATCAGATGATTAGGCAAACAATATTGACAACTCAATCAGATATAGAGGAAATGAAAAAAACTCTTGAAAGAATAGAAGATAAAGTTTATAACAGATGAAACCAATTTATAAGATCTGGACAGCTTATGTGTTACTTATCCTATTTATGTTAATAGCTGGAACATCTTTTAGTCAAGTTCAAATAGCAGTATTTAATGCAGAGTGGAATGAGAGTAATAAGGTAGAGTGGGTTCATGAATTAAAAGATGTTAATACAATATCCTATATAGATGTAAGTAAAGATGTTGAGTTACAAAAGAAACATAAAATAGCAGTTGTACCTACCATCATTATATTTAAAGATGATGAAGAAGTAGCAAGGTTTCAAGCTGATTTAAGTTTTAAAATGGCGGCAACAAGAGAAGAGGTACAAGAAGAAATAGATAACCAATTAATGAGTGATTTTTAAATGAAGAAGATTTTACTATTATTATTACTACCTATAATGACTTTTGCTCAAAAAGAAGTTATTATTCATATAACTACTGATAATTATCCGAGTGAAACAAGATGGGTATTACATGCTGATAGTTTTCAAGGAGCTATATTAGATGAAGTAGCTTACGGGTATTATGACTCTTCTAGTACAGCGTATATGGATACAGTGTATATTCCAGATAGTATAACTAATATCTCTTGGGTCATATATGACTCTTATGGAGACGGTATGCCAGGAGGTAGTTATTATGTTTCTATATGCCAGGATACTATAGTAAGTTATCCTGTACCTACATTTACAACAGGTTTAATACACAATAGAACTGTACCCCAATGTATGCCTAATCCCCCTCCAGGAGTACCTGCTACTGTTATAATCAATTTAGATCAATACCAAAGTGAGACATCTTGGGACATAAAAGACACAAATGGGACAATTTATGCTCAATCAGTGGCTTATAATGGCCATCCTGATTACGCTACAATTATAATACCGGTAAATATACCTAAAGGGGAGTTAATATTTACTATATATGATAGTTATGGAGACGGTTTAAACGGTTCTTTATGGCAAGGACAAGACGGTTCTTATTATTTAACACAGTGTAATGACACCTTAGTATATGGTACAGATCCAGCATTTGGGGATGATACATCGCATGTATTTATATCTGATTCATGTCCTCCTATATTAGGATGTACGGATCCTGCGTATATGGAATATAATATTTTTGCCACTGTTGATGATGGTAGTTGCTCTATTTTAAAAGTATTTGGATGTATAGACACTTCAATGTATAATTATGATCCGTTAGCTAATACAATGGATATGATTGACAGTTGTGATTATACCTTAATATTACACGATTTAATGGGTAATGGATGGGTTGGCTCTTCTTTAAAAATATATGCAGATGATACTACAGAGTATTATAATGTTAATGGTTTTGATGATATTTATAGTGTTAGTTTAAGAGCCCCACAATTAGTAAATATACAATTTTTTATAAGTGCGCAAGCATCTTTAACAACAATAGAGTGTGGTTTTACTTTAATTAATCCAAATGGTGATACACTATTAAGTGTTCAGCCTCCGTTTATACAACCTTTATTCGTTTACAGCGCAATAACTAATTGCGGCAATACTTGTATAGAGAAGGTGTTTGGATGTGTAGATCCAACAGCTATAAATTACGACTCGCTTGCAAATACAAGTAATGGTAGTTGTTATTATACACCAGGATGTATGAACTCTTCTTATTTAGAGTATTATACACAAGGCTTTACAGCAGATCATGACGATGGGACTTGCTTAACATTAGCGGTGTGGGGTTGTACAGATTCTACAGCATTTAATTATGACCCTTTATCTAATATTAGTAATGGAGGGTGTATACCTGTTATTACAGGATGTATGCAACCTTTAGCTTTTAATTATAATCCTAATGCTAATACTAGTGCTCCATGTATAGCTATAATATATGGTTGTATGAGCAATATAGCAATCAATTATAATCCTCTTGCAAATACAGATGATGGTAGTTGTATTGGAGTGATTTATGGGTGTACAGATTCTACAATGTGGAATTATTCGCCTAGTGCTAATACAAACGATACAAGTTGTTTACCATATATTTATGGATGTATGGACGCAACTATGTTTAACTATAATCAATTAGCAAATACTGATAATGGATCATGTATACCATTTATATATGGATGTACTGATTCCAGTATGTTTAACTATGATCCTCTTGCAAATACTGATAATAATAGTTGTATTCCTTATATATATGGATGTGTTAATCCTATAGCTTTAAATTATGATCCTTTAGCTAATATTGATGATTTTAGTTGTATACTGCCCATATATGGATGTATGGATAGCCTTGCGTTTAATTATGATCCTTTGGCTAATGTAGATAATGGTAGTTGTATAGCTATAGTATATGGATGTACGAATCCTATAGCATTAAATTATAATTCAACTGCTAACACAGATGATTTTTCTTGTATTCTTCCTATATATGGTTGTATGGACTCAACTGCATTCAATTACAATCCATTAGCAAATGTAGATAATAATAGTTGTATTCCTATTATATACGGGTGTACTGATCCAATTGCTTTGAATTATTGCGGCAGTTGCAACACAGATGACTTTAGTTGTATATTACCTATTTACGGGTGTATGGATTCAACAGCATTTAACTATAATTCACTAGCAAACGTTGACAACGGTAGCTGTATTCCTATTATCTATGGATGTACAGATCCTACCGCGTTAAACTATTGTGATAGTTGCAATACTGATGATTTTTCCTGTATACTACCTATATATGGTTGTACTGATAGTATAATGTTTAATTTTAATCCTTTAGCCAATGTTGACAATAATTCTTGTGTACCTTTTATCTATGGTTGTACTGACCCTAGTATGCTTAATTACAACGCCCAAGCTAATACAGAAGACTTCTCTTGTATTGCTTATATTTATGGTTGTACCGACAGTAGTGCTCTTAACTATGATTCAACAGCTAATACTGACAATGGTTCGTGCGTGGCTGTGGTTGAAGGTTGTATGGACCAAACATCATTCAATTATAATGTTCTTGCTAATATTAATGATAGTAGTTCTTGTCTCTATGACGCTGGCTGTATTACTGGCCCGGGCATTCCTTATTGGTTAAATGATCCTTGTTATGCTTGGGTAATAGACGTAGACGAATACTGCTGTGAAAACGAATGGGATACTGTATGTCAAGCTACATATAATTATTGTGAAGGTACTTGGGCAGGGCCATTACCAAAAAGATATGCTAAAGAGTTAATAATGATTACAGATATATTAGGTAGGCCAGTTACAAGTTATAAAAGACAATTATTGTTTTACATATATAATGATGGTAGTGTAGATAAAAAATATACAAAATGAAGAAAATACTAATATTAATATTATTACCTCTATTTTCATTTTCTCAAGAAATAGATTTTAAGAAGTACTTTAAATTTTCTACATTCTATGGAGCTGTAAATGGCGGAACATCAATATCAGATGTAGAAACTTTTTCTATAGCAAACGGATTAGAGACATCTATTGTAAAAACTCCATTTGATTATTCAATTACTTTAGGGGTAAGAAAGATAGCTAGATTTGGATATGAAAATAAAGCTAACACATTCTACGATGGGACTGAATCTTCTTGGGCAGATGCTTCTACAGTAGGTAAGGTAAAAGGTTTTGAATATTTGTTTGAAATAGATTATGCTAGACAACAAGGTACAAATTATTTAGATCAACATCATTTTATTAGATACAGTTCTAATGAGGATTGTGAAGGACCTTTTTGTGTAAATCATCTAGCTGGAAAGGTAGAATATCTAAAAGACGGTTTTGCTGATGTTGAATATTTTGAACTGTCAGAAAGATATAGATTTAAAAAAAGTAAAGACTTAGCTTTTAATGTGGGGATTACACACAGATTAGCAGAACCATATGGTTATGACCCTCTAGATCAGTGGGCACTTTCAAATGGTAATTTACATTATACTTACTTAGCTCTACAAGAAGGATATAATGTAAATGTATATAAAAGCGAATATACAGATCCATCTGGGAATATTGTTGCTACTTCATCTGAAGTTTGGGAAGAAGTTGTAATACCTCAAGTATTAGCTAATTATAGTGAAAAAAAAAGAAATGAACTTAAAAACATAATACAACATTCTATAGTATTAGGTTTTGATTATTATAAATATAGTAAAAAAACATGGTTACATGCATGGGGTAATTTAATGCCGTGGCATTATAATAATGGTAATGCATTTTCATATCATAATTATATAGTTGAAGATCAATGGTATGACTACTCAGCAGGATTAATTTATGGTATTAAATATAATAAAAATCTAGGATGTTTTATAGAAGGTAAATATAATAAGTATTGGAATAAAGAGTGGTATGATTTTAAGTTTGGTATTAATTATGTAATATTTTAAAAATAAAAAAAATGAATTGGATAAACAGTTGGGCAAAAGGGAATAAAAAAGAAAAGTATGAAGTATGTATAAGATTAGGTAGAATAACCGTCTTAGAAATTAAAGCTTGTTTATTTTGTGAGAAGGGATGTTCTGCAAAAAGAGTAAGATTTATAATACTAAACTTTGGATTTGAATTATAGGAATATGAAGTATACGAGAGAAGGTATTCAGAAAGTAATGGAGGATAAAGGATATAAATACTTTACTAATGATAACTATGATGTAAATATTATTGGTGTTAGAAATTCTAATACTAATGGTAAAGTAACTAATAAGTTTGATGATATAATGACTATATCCTATAAAGATGAAAATGGTGAATGGCAATATCATGAATATAATTGTACTACAGATCCTGGTGACGATTGGATGGAGAACCCGTGGATAGATAAAATAGGTTGTGCAGTATTAAAACCTGGACAATATAGAGGTTCTCATAAACTTAGATTACATGGTGGTAAGTATTTAGCATTAGGACAAAAAGAACCTGTAACAGTTTATAGAGATAATAATAGAAATGATAAATATGAGTTTGATGAATCGTCTTGTGATACAGGTGTATTTGGAATTAACATACATAGAGCAACAGCGTTAGAAGGTAAAACTTCAACTAATGTAAATAAATGGTCAGCAGGATGTCAGGTAATAGCATCTAATAGTGATTGGCATGAATTTTTAGAAATTTGTCAGGCTGCTAGAGAAGTGTGGGGCAATTCATTTTCATATACATTAATTGAAAGTAAAAATATAATATAAAAATAAAATTATGAATATACTAGGTAAAATATTTTCAGGTGGTGCAACTGAATTAGTAAAAGGTGTAGGTGGGGTTATAGACAATCTACATACATCTAAAGAAGAAAAACTAGCAGCAGAACAAAAGATACAAGAATTAATCGCCAGTTATGAGACACAAATGGAAAAGGAAATATCATCAAGATGGGCAGCTGATATGGCAAGTGATTCTTGGCTAAGTAAGAATGTTAGACCTTTAGTTCTAGTATTCTTAGTAATATCTACAGTATTAATGATTTTTATTGATGCTGGAACTATTAACTTTGTAGTAGAAGCTAAATGGACTGATCTACTACAGTTAGTATTAATCACCGTAATAGGTGCTTATTTTGGTGGTCGTTCACTTGAAAAAACCAAGAAGTCGTAACTAATAACTAGATATATGACCAAAGATCAGATTAAGGCCTTTTTGAAAGACAGGCCTGGCTACCTTAAAGAAGGTGCTGAACGTCTTTCTGAACGCTTAGATTGTAGCGTTGAAGCATGTAGTAACGCTTTAAGAGAAGCTAGAATTGAAGCAAAAGGAAGTGATTTTGATTTAGATAATGTAAGTAAATCTGAAATCACAGAGTTTAAAACGTTCTTAAATAGTAACGGTATATCAGAAGATGATGTTAAATCTGTAAAGTTTTGGCAGACTATGACAGGAGAACATAGATTTTCTGTAGTTACAAAAGGTGAGGATAATATAATGAAGGAGGTTAAAGAAGATATTCTTAAAACTCTTACAGAATATAGTCCTAAAGTTGAGAAGAAGTACAAAGCTGTAGAAGATCCTATAGTGTATGAAGTCTCTTTACCAGATATTCATTATGGTAAAATAGATGGACAAACACTAGATGAGGCAGAAGAAGCTTATATGAATACGGTCAAAGATCTTATGAATAAAGCGGCAGGATTAAATATAGATAAAATACTTCTACCCATAGGTAATGATGGTATGAACTCTGAGGGATATTCTAGAGCAACTACTAAAGGAACCTCTCAACAAGATAGTGCAGGATGGCAGGAAACATTTGTTGGTTATTGTAATTTAATGGTACGAGCAATAAATTTTCTAGCAGAAACGGCACCAGTAGATGTGATTGTTATACAGGGTAATCATGACTATGAAAGAATGTTTTATTCAGGAGAGTTCTTAAGAGCTTTCTTTTTAGGGCATGAGGGAGTGACAGTTGATAACAACTATAACTCTAGAAAGTATTATGAATATGGAACAAATATGATTATGTTTACACATGGAGATAAAGAGAAGCCTGCTAATATGCCGCTTATAATGGCGACAGAAGAGCCTATGATGTTTGCAAGGACAACTCATAGAGAGGTACATTGTGGACATGTTCATAAAGAGATGGTAAACGAATACCGTGGTATAAAAGTAAGATTTATTCCATCA
>Ga0098059_1001708_pt1 | contig 10818 bp, 12 predicted proteins | sample 20_taG_FD_92580 | JGI IMG/M metagenome (GOLD analysis project Ga0098059, IMG submission 92580) | Marine viral communities from the Subarctic Pacific Ocean - 20_ETSP_OMZ_AT15318 metaG | ecosystem: Environmental > Aquatic > Marine > Oceanic | place: Subarctic Pacific Ocean | collected 2015-01-19
GGAACGCCTAGTGTATTTACCCCGGCATCACCATCTTCAATTCTGATTAACCGATTAATGTATAAAGCGTCTGTACTGTTTTCAGCCGCTGGCCAAAAGTACAATCGAGGCGTGATTTGTTTGTCTAAATACCATTGGGTAGGCCGAGCTTCCGTAGTCTTCGTAGGTATATTCCAATACGCTGACCTGGAAATTTGCTCCATCTGAATATCAGTAGTCGTACCACCAGAAGTAGTTCGAATAATGACATCCAATACATCAATAGTATAAGCATCTAAATCAAAGTAAGTATCTGATTTAGTTAGTGTTGTGTTCGTATTATTCACCGTCCACTGATTGAGGCCACGATTAGCCCAATCAGCAAACAGTAAGTTCAAAGAACGTCGAGCAGTGACACCGTCATATCCGGTTCGATACTCCAGTCCACACCGCTCAAACGCTTCTTCTACATACTCCGCAACGTCTGGTTCAAAGTCTCTAGACCCTGATGTCGCCATAACTTCTCCTATGAAACAAAGATAGTTACACGATCCACATTGGTTATATCTGCATAAACACCATTAAATGCTTTTACTCCCTGATCAGGAATATTGAGCGTCTCATTGGTATTGGCATTAACTCCTAGAGTTAATAAGACAGTTCCACTAGCTGCACTCGCATTATCATAAAAGATAACGGAGCCATCGGAACTGCCTCCAGCAACAATGAGACCGCGCAATCTGCAGGAATGGTCTACTAATGCGCCATCAGCGGTAACTGTTGCAGTTTTTACATCATTACCTGTGATACGAGTAGCCATATATCAATTTGCTCCTATATTAAGCGTCAGCAAAAGGAGTAACTATAGTGCCTGAACCAAGTATTAATCCTTCTACTGCATATTTAGCGCTTGCTATAGCAGTAACTCTAATAATACTTCCAGCTAATCCACCTTTAGTAGAACCGTTTTGAGTGATCACATCATTAGATGAACCAGAAATAAATGTTTTACCTGTAGCGTCATCAACACCAGTATAAATTCCACCAACAAACTTGTCAGTGCCATCTGTTTTGATGTCCATATCAGTAGCCGCTGTTACGACTATGAAAGTAAATTGTGCGCCAAAGTTACAAGTTTGCCCTGGATCGCCTTTATCAGCAGGTTCAGTGGTCACAATACTAGGGAGTGTAAATACACCATCTGCATCGTTACAAAGAAGTGGTCTGCCTGCATGAGCAGCCACAGTAATTGAAGTATCAGCAGTTAAGCTGACGACTCCGTTGTATCCTGCATTGATAAGACCAGCCAAGGATCGAATTGGGCCAGCAAAAGTAGTTTGTGCCACCTAAGTACCTCCTTACGAAAGGGTTTGCCCTAGAGTCTTCGTAAGCGTCTGCTGGGTCAGTCGCTAGGGCTATTTTTCCCAGATTAAAAAAGTGGGGGGGGAATAACCCCCCCAAAGCTTTACGCTCCTTGAGATCCGTATACGCAACGGGGATTTGACCACCCGAAGCTGTATCTTTCTCTCGCTTTGTAGCGAACATTACCCGTATCGAAATCACCTTCCATTGAGGTGGATATGGGTGAACGCTCAAAGTGCTTGAAGCCATCAGGACAGTCGGTCAAGAGAAACCATGCATCCGTATCTGTCAAGAAATGGTTGACTGAATAACCTTGCGGTAACAATCCCATATTCCTTACAGCGTTGATGTCATTGTCTGCCGTACCAACCCTTCCTGGGCTTTCGAGCAATCGATCAGCAATAAACTGAAGTTGAGGAGGAACAATCAATTTAGTCCCTTGAAGGGCCAAAATCATGTTTCTGTCATCAACAAAAGTACTAATACCAATCAGTGCATTTTCTAACGATGTCTCATTTAAATCAGCCATCGTACTTGCACGATTTGCCCAAGTACCACCACCAGCAAGCGTATGTGCAGTATTGATCAAAGAAAGACCATCACCGCCCGTATAGCTTGATGAAAACGCATTATTCAATACGTTAGCAGCTTTAACCTGCTTGGTGTGCGCCATACTTCTAGCCAAAGCTTTCGTATAACGTGCGCCGAGTCGATCATAGAGATTGTCTTCGACAGCCTCTTCAGTCAACGCAAACGCTAGGGCTACAGTTTCGTGAGTATACCGAGCCGTAAAACCTTCACTCGCAGAGTCATAATCAACCCCTTGACCTTCAGTTTTGACTTCAGCATTACCGAAACCAACGATTAGAACTTCTTCTTCAAATGCTCGATCTGAAGATTCAGTGTCAAAAATTTCCGCATGCTCGTTTTCGTAACGATCATACTCCATACCAAATAAAGCATTGAGTCCAGGCTCTAGCTCTTTGGCTAATTGCGCTCTTGAAATCGCCATTAGTTATCCTCTTAAGCTAGACCGACTTGCTTCTGACCAAACAGATGATTCTGAATGGTGACAAGCACGTTGGTATTGGCTGAACTTACATCTGAATTTTCTGGGTCAGTAGAAATATCCAGGGCTTTTAATGGAAGGGTAGCTGTAGTAGCTCCCGTAGTAACGTCTAGTTCCATATAGGACCATCCGCTATTGCTACTTCCTGTACCGCTATTATCGACAATATCAAAATTGCCAAATAGATCAGCGACAGGAAAGGCTGCATCCGCTTGCACTTCAAAGACATCAAAAGGATCGTCATAAAGGAAGGCAATTGCGTCTGTAGCTGCGTTACCAGGCCAGTAATTACTCCACGTAGGCTTACTCGTGGTTGGGTCTGTATAGAAACAACCGTTGAATACACCCACGATAATATCGCTTGTCGCGCTTCCACCGTCTGCTCTAGCAATACGAGTCACAATACCAGCGGTGTTTTGCGTAACAATGTCACCTTGGTAAATATTAGTCGTATTGGTTTGATCGCTAGTGGTTATACGATAACGAGATTGACCGGAGTTATTGGGCTTACCTTGTAGGTTTCGCACATAGCGGAGTCCAAAAGGGGAATCATTATTCGCCATCTTTTATTCTCTCCGTAAACACAATCAAAATAACGTCCAAAGCTATGCTTTAGGACTGCCAAATGAAACCTGAGTCTTCCTATCCCTAGAGATAGGCATCGCAGGATTCTCTTCTCGCATCAAATCATTATCAACAGCTTTCATCTGCTGATCCGTTTGACGCTCATAATGAGAGTTCCTTTCATCCACCGTTTCCTTTGGAATCTTGCAGAGAATCAATCCACCAACGCCTATTGTGCCAGCGTGTTTTCCCTCATCGATTGTTGGCAAATCATAGCCTTCAACCTCTTTGGGACTCACAGGCTCAAATCCCTCGCGGAATCGCATGTGAACATTGGTTTTATCATCCTCTCCTCTGATGTGGGTTCTCACCCATCGATACACCATTCCAGGTGGTGGTTCAGGAGTCTCAAGCACTTGAGGTGGAGTCCATGGTCTTCTTGCAGTCTCTGTGGACCGAGAAGAAGCATTCCTTGGCGTTCTGTTAGAGCCGTTTCCTGTTTCTTCACTCATGATCTCTGTAACCTCATTTTTTGTTTCGCGTATTCTTTGAATGGCACTCCTAGTTTTTTAGCAAGTTGCTGTTCACTAGGACTTAATTCAATCCTACGATTATTTTGATTGCGTCCAGTTCCTGTTGTGCGCGTACCGGAAACGACCGTTTGGACGGGTTGGCCTTCTCCTGCGTTAGTAAACTTATGAGGAAGTTCTTCCCTCATACGTTTATTTATTTGAGAGTAGTATTCATCAGACTCTAAGTCAATTCCACTACCCTGCAATTCATTGTGTATAGCAAACGCCACATTGGTCATAACAGTGTCTGTTCCAAACCATTCGTTTTCACCAGCCCATTCCTGTGCCTTAACGGAAGGTTCCTCATAGACAGGTTCTTGAGCAGGCTCTTGAAAATCTTGAACCCGCTGTTCTTGTTGCGCTTGTTGCTCTTCAGCCCAATTCTGATATTGGGTTTTATAGTTTTCATACTCTTGTTTATAGCGATTTAAAGAAGATCGATCCGCTTCGGCCTGCGCCAACATCTGTTGTGCGTCAGCCATAGTCTCAGAATCTCCAGCATCATAAGCAGTTTTTAATGCTTTCTTCGCAGCTGCTGCCTGAGCTTCCACTCTGTTCTCAAACTCATCTTTATAGCCTTCCTGAAGTTTCATGTTCTCTTCAGTGGATTGCGTTTGAGATTGAATTAACTGACCGGAAAGCTGCTGGTTTTGTTCATGCAATTCTTTTGCATACTGCAATGCTTGGAGTTCTCTACGCTGATACTCCTTAGCTTGTGCTACCGCTTGATTAATTCGTTTTTGAGCGCCTCTGGCTCGTTTCTCTGTCTCAGAGATTTCTTCGCCTTCTGGCTCTGGGCTACTGTCTTCAAAGTCTTCTTTAACTTCATCGTCTGTTATCGGAGATACAGACTCCACATCTTCTTCAGACAGATCAATAAAAGTAGATTCTTCCTGAGTCTCTTCTTCTACCCGCCTTGGTTCTGGAAGAGCAGCTTTTTGGATGTTTTCATCATCCAGCTTTTCTAAAGCTTCAGTTAGTGTTTCTTCAGCCATGTTTTCACCTATGCAGATTTAATATCATTTGGGTCAAGAATAGTTCCGATTACTTCATCATCGTTGATAATCCGAACTTCATGATTGTCCTCAAGTTGAAATCGAGCTCCTGCATATCTGCTAATCAGTATCCAGTCACCTTTCTTACACCAAGGAACCCCATTGAATTTAGATGCGTCCTCATACGCCAAAGGTCCAACCTTGAGAACGTAACACACTGATGTAGATAGATTTTCTTTATCCATCGTGGATTCAAGTAATTGAATCCCCCCATCAGTGACACCCTTACCCTTGTACGGAAGAACTAATAGTCTCCATCCAGAAGGTTCTGGCATCCTTTCAATTAATGATTTATCTAACACGGCTGGGTCTAAGACCCTTTCGTTTTCGCTTATATATGCGTCTGTTATAGACGATGTTGCGACGGTGTCCACTTGTGGCTCACTCATCGATATCTCCTTCAATATGCAACGCTTCTTTTAAGTCTTGTCGCAGGGTGCGAAGCATTGATAATTCACCCATAACGAACTTGTATTCCTCCATATCTTTTATAGCGCCAGAGGACAAATACTGCATATGGCCTTCTTCGTATTGTCTGAGCTTCTTATTGATATAAGAAGCTAATGCAACTGAATCCATTAATCTTTTGATTCAGGAGAAAATGGTACGAACGGTTGCCTTGGAGCCGCGAGTCCTGAATATGGAAGCAATGGAGCGGTTGGCATTGGTTGTCCATACCCACCAAATTGCGTTTGAGGCGTAGCCATTATCGGCATTTGATGTACCGGGTATTCAGATCCCGCTATGTTTCCACCAGGTTGCATCATTCGTGCTCTTATTTCCTGCATCTGTTTTTCGTAATCCTCTCGTATCGAGGGATCAAAAGACTGGCCTATAATATTTCGGGGTATATAGGACGAACCAAATCCTTCAAACGGGTCCACTTCAACCAAAGGGGGAGGTGTAAAGACAGGAGGTGCAGGAGGAGGTTCAGGAGGCGGCTCTGCAGGCAGAGTGCTTATAGGCGGAGTCTCCTCTGCTTCTTCTTTTATTATCTCCTCTATACGTTCCTGACCTTCAACAGGGTCCATATACCCCTCTTCTACGGCCCTACGTGTCTCAGCTACTCTTTGTCCTGGGTTATTAATAGTATCGCCAGTTATAATGCTTAACCCACCCATGTCAGGTCTTGTTGGAGCAGGTCCACCCATACCACCACCACCACCGTAAGCCTGTTCTTGAGTCGCTATTCTTTCTCCAGCCGCTCTTCCTGTAAGTGGGTCAGCTCCAGTAGTACGATCTAAAAAAGGATCTCTTGTTCTTTGCGCTCGTTCTGAAGCTTTATATCCCTTAATACGCGCTTGTATTGATTCTGGCGAAGCAGTCTTCAGATACACATCCATATCACTGGGAGTTCCCTCTTCTGGATCAGCTTCACTTTTTTTATTTGTAGGAGCTTTGCTTCCATCTGGCTTTATATTCGTCCCAACTATATTTCCTGTATTAGGGTCAATCGGAGGAGAAGGTGGTTCTGGTTTCTCTTGAGAGGGAGGCGCAATTTTTCCACTTGCTACATCGTCTATCATTTGGGTCAAATCAGATTTACCCGGAATACTCTTTAGACCTTGCTCTATCAATAGAGCAGATGCTGGGCTAACAGTCCGTATAACGGTTAGAAAATCATCTCTATCTAACCCTTGAAGCTTATCTCCTGCCACTTCTACTACACTTCTTAATGCATCCATGCCTGATTGCAGAGTTTTTTGCCAAAATCCAGGTTTATCAACAGATGGAGCAGTTGGAGCAGATGAAGGTGGAGCTACTGAAGTGGTTGAAACCATCGGAGGAGGGGGCACTGAAGCCGCAACATCTCTTATATTTTGTAAAGATGGAACCGATATAGGAGCTGAACCACGGCGCGCTTGCTCCGTTACATCTTGTAAAGTTTGCCTATCTTGATAACCCTTTCTCGTAAGCCCAGGATCAGCACTAGTAGATCTTGCAATATTAGGAGGTATTGGTGGGCCAGCAGTACCCCTTTCAGGATCAACCACTTTTTGTTGCAGTCTAGCAAGGTCTTCGTCCGTTACCGTCTTTCGCAGGCCGGGTGGAGCAGGCTTCCCCCAATCTTTTTCAGGTATGCCTATACGGCGTGTTGTATCGCGAGGTCTAGGTTGTTGCAGTCTATCAAAGTCTTCATCCGTAAAACCTCTACCAGTAGCTCTTTCTATAGGAGATATACGACGTATTATATCGCGAGGTCCAGGTTGTTTAGGCTTGGGCTTAGGTTTAGGTTTCGGCTTTGCCTTCGGTACAGGTTTAGCTTTTCTGGTAGCTTTTTTGGCATCACGAGCAGGAGGTCTTGTGGGCCTTGGATTTTTCGGCTTTGTAGGCGCACGATCTTTTTTAGCGGCTTTTTCTTGAGCCGTCCTTTTTCTCTTTGCTTTTAATGCAGCCTCCAGTTGTTCTTTGATCGATTTCGTATCCAGCTTTGGCGAAGGCTTAGTCTTCGGCACAGGTATAGGCTTAGGTCTAGGCTTGGGCTTAGGCTTTGGTTTCGGTTTAGGTGCAGGGGGAGGGGCCGGTACAGGCCCAGGAGCAGACTGAGTTTTCTTTACGCGCTTTTTTTTCGGCGGCGCGTACTTTTTTCTTCTAGGCCCAGATCTATTAAACATACTTTTTAATAACCACCATAAGGAGAAGATGTGTCTCTAGCGGTCCTCTTCCAAGGGGCTTCCATTTGGCCTACTCCCACGCCGCGCATGGGGCCACCATAACCGCCACCATAACCGCCACCATAACCGCCACCATAACCGCCACCATAACCGCCGCCTTGGCGGCCTCCCATACCACCACCGCCTTGCATCTGCTGAAACATCTGCATCATAGTTTGCATAAATTGCATGAATTGTTGCATGCCTCCACCGCCACCCATGCCGCCGCGCATGCCACCGCCAAATCTATTACCCATTGGAGGCCTTGGAAACATCGGTTGTTGATGAGGATTAAATCCTCCACCGGGCCTGATATCCATACGACCCATAGATAGATGAGGAGGAACTATTCCGGGTGATGGATTCAACATAGGAGCTTGAAAATCTCGTTGAGGGGGAAAACTGCCTCCTCCAGGTAATCGATTCGATATGTCTACATCCTGGGGGTGTGTCCGACGCACGGCCTGGGCAAGATCTTTAGGAACGTCTGTCTGAATATGGGGACGGACTGCTCTAAGCTGACGACCTATCTGGGGCTGCATCTGCCCACCACGGCTTATATCCGGTCGCGACATCATGGTGGAACCGTCAGTTACAGGCTGAGGTGCAGGAGTATTGGCATTGGCTTGTGCACTACGCTCCATAGCATCATGCATTTTTTGCCTAGACTGCCTTTCAACCTCTGTAAGTCCTCCAATCATTTCATTAGGATTTAGCCATGAGTCGTTTGGATCAAATCCAAGTTCATTAACTTGACCCAGTGACAATCCAGATTTACCCGTTAGTCTGTCATAATATGTTGCGGGTGGTGTTCCTCCATGGTGTACCCTTTGAGGCACAGCTCCTCGCGTAAACCTCGCTTGCCTGTTATCACCAGCCTGACGAAACATTTGCTAGAAGATTCCCTCAAACTTAGTGCCGCGTAATGCCGCTCCACCACCTCGAGACTTACCCGCACCATAAGGTTTAGGTGCGCCAGGATTGGCTACGCTTTCTATCTTTGCGTAATCAACAGCGCCTTGGTCTTTTATGCTGAACTTATCCACAGATACTTTAGGATCTTTGAATGAAGTCTGGCGCTTAATGCCATTAGAGCCTTTCTTTAAATTGCCATAATCGCCTCTGCGCTTCTGGCCTCTTCGAGATGCTCTACCTTCCGTCAATCCGGGCATATCTCTCTCCGGTTATTTAGATTTTTTTTGAGCTTTAGCTTTTGGAGCCGCCTTCTTTTTAGGCGCAGCTTTCTTTTTAACTGTTTCTTTAGCTTTTGGGCTGGGCGCTGATTCAACATCGTCAACTACCTTATCAGTATTACCGCCTTCCACTCGTAACTTTTCTGCAGCTCTGGCTTCAGCTTTGTGAACCTCTGCGCGCTTTTCTCTGACGCTACTCATCTATCTCTCCCAAAAAAGTTTTTGGCCATATTCTCTGCTGTCTTGGCCATTTGCGCTTCACGCTGTAACCTGAGTCGATCTTGCGCAGTATCGTTTTTCATGTCAGCAATATCAACCTGAGTTTCCAAACGATCTTCAGCCATATCCATGTTGCGATCTAATCGTTCCTGCTCAATATCAATACGCTGTTGCGCCTCACTGGCTTTACGATCTACATCCGCTGCCTTGATGTCGAGTTCTTCTTTCCTCAACTCAACTAACGGGTCTTCGTTCTGAACTGCAAATTGAGGAGCCAGATCATTCAGTAGTTGCGAACTGATCTGAGCCACTTTGTCCTCAAGAATCGGAGCCATTTGTTGTTGCATCTGTTGTAACTGTTGTTGCATCGCAGGATTCTGCATGGCCTGCTGCTGCATCTGTTGCATTTGCTGTTGCATCTGTGTCATTTGAGGATCTTGCATCGCCATCTCTCGCGCTTTGAAATCCACATGCTGATAAACATGACCCTGAATGATAGCCATAGCTGCTGGATTGTTCTGCACAATAGAGCTTTGATACAACGACAAATGCACTGCAATGTGTGCGTCATGATCCTGATCTTCAAACGCCTGTGCGGGTTGTCCCTGAAGCATCGAAGCATTTTCTATCGTAGGTGGCGTAGGCTGTGGCTGTGGAGGAGGAGGTAATATCTGATCTACCTGCTGAACCCCCATCGCCTCATACATTCTGCGATACGCATTATGTATACCCATTGGTCCATGAATCTCTGGATTCGACTGAACCATCTGTAACATTTCTTGCGCCAGCATCACGCGCTGACTCATAGAGAATATATTCGGGTCACTAACCGGAATGATGTCTATACGATCATCAAAGTCCGTTGCCATCAGCTGTTGTTGACCATTGGCTATCATGTAGGGATACGCCTTAATCGGGGAGTCCCTGAATACCCGTGCCAACAAATTAAATTCTATGCGCTGTGAATAATGCATGCGCTTGTGGATTGCACTCATCACACGGCTACCACGTTCCAGTAACGCGATGGTCGTTCCTACCGGCGCTTCCTGATTGCCATCCCCCACCTGCATATCGCCAATCGAAGCAAAGCGCTTGCCTGCTTCCACCAACATACCCAGCAAAGAAAGCAATGTGCCGCTGGGTTCTTTAAAGGGTAATGGCAGTAACGCATCACGTAAGGAACCGCCCGGAGCGTCCATGTCTCTGAACTCACCTGGCTGTAATGGCGTGTCATCATCACGTATCCGAATGCCTCTGGCCTTAAAACCCGCAGGTAAATTCGCCAACGTACCCGCGTCAATCAACTGCCGTAAGATCGAGGTCGACGCTCTCGACAATCCACCAATCATGTGGGTTAAACCAAACCCATAAAAACCTACACCCGGAAGAAACTTATAATGCACAAAGTAATCAATGCGCATACGCATGGGGTCAGCTTGAAGGTAATTCCTGCGAATCGATAATACCGAGGATTCTTTCGGGAACAGGGTCACAATGTACGGCAACTTAATGCCCGTCTCTTCTCCCTTCGCGTCTACATCCTCAAATCCGGGGATATCCAGCTCAACATGCATTTCATACAGTTCTGCTTCGTAATCAGTCGGACCAGAAGGTTTTACGCCCTGAAGCTCATCAATCTCTTCTTCAACTTCGTTGTATCCGTCAACATTACTTCCTCGGCCTGACATCGGAGTCTTTCGATAGAAGCCCACCTGCTGGAGTTTTTTCACCTCATTGGTCGGCATATCAATTACATGCGTAATACGCACTGCGCTATCGAGACTGGATGTACCGTAAGGAACAATCAGCTTTTCCGAAGGGATAAATCGAGATACGGGTCGCCCCAACGACTGATCAAAATGCACTTTACGAAACGCACTGCCCGACAGAGGCAGATAAAACAACATCTGATCTGTCTCAGGATCGTATTCTTTCATCTGCTGAGTCAGCATATAGTTCATGTACTCTTGTACACGCGCTGCCTGCAGATCTGTTTGCGGTGTACCCAACCCCACCGTTTGTGTTTTAACCGGACCACCCGGCGGTAACATTTCTTTATAGGCTTGTGCCTGAAATTGGGTAACGGATTCAGCAAGTAAAGGGTGAATCACACCGGATGCACCCTCAAAAGGTTCAGAACGGTCCTCAAAC
>Ga0098059_1001710_pt1 | contig 10815 bp, 9 predicted proteins | sample 20_taG_FD_92580 | JGI IMG/M metagenome (GOLD analysis project Ga0098059, IMG submission 92580) | Marine viral communities from the Subarctic Pacific Ocean - 20_ETSP_OMZ_AT15318 metaG | ecosystem: Environmental > Aquatic > Marine > Oceanic | place: Subarctic Pacific Ocean | collected 2015-01-19
AACATAAATTGCTCTTGGTCTAAAGGAATTTGGTCTGCTTGTTTAACTAAATCAGCTTCAAATAAAGTTGCTCTAGTTTCTATGTTATTTAATCTTTCAATAACTCCAAAGTAAGCCCACACCCCGACTGCTGTGGCTCCGAGTATACTGAGAAGATTTCTCATAGGCATACTAATCGAAGTATTATCTGATATTTTCATTATCCCGCAGTAGGCATAAACAACGCTTTAGATACAACAAATAATGTTATTAATATAGCCAACACACAAACTATTTTTTTAGCGTGTGTTTCTAAAAATTTAATAAGTTTATATGTTATTCTTTGTATTTTCATTATTCTAAATTTGCCATTAATTCTGCCATTTTTTTACAGCGATTCGGAGTCTGCTTGGCCCAACGTGAATCAAGCATCTCAGCTGCGGCTGATTTATACTGAGGTGGTGCAGATTTTAACGCACGCCACATAGCAGGGAACTTTGAGACACCTGTTTTTCCAAGCTGGAAAACCATTTCAACAATAATTTCCTTACATTGATCTTCCACTACACAATCGCCCAATAATTCTTCTGCTCCTGATATAGCGTTTTCTAAATCCTTTTCTAATGTTTCCATTAAAAAATCTTCTTCATACTCTTTATCGTCTTCCCAAAAATCTTCTACACAAAGGTGGCCCACTCCCACAGTTCTCTTACCCAGACTGTCTAAATACACCATATTGCGATACCCTTCATGGTCACGTACTGATTTTAAAAGTCTTGTCATATCCATTATTTCTTAATTTTTCCTTTTTTATCTACTTTAAATTTTTTACCACGAGGACCTCTGTAATTTCCCTCAGGTAATTTTTTTAACATCTTACCCGTTTCTTCATCTTTATATTGTGGTGTTTTTTTCGGGTTGCCAAAAGTTCTTCTCAGAGCTTTACCAAATCCTTTTAGTGCAATTCCAACAACGCTCATATTAAAACTCCCTATAATTTTTAATTAAAAACTCTTCCATCCAACCCATTTTATCATCCATGGACTCAAGTTGTGATTTAATAACAGCAATATCTTGTTGCATTTCTGCTACACTATTTGCTTTCTTTTCAACAGCGTTAAGTCTTTCACTCCACATGCCCCATGTTACACCAAAACTAAGAACTATACCTGCTAACCAAATAGCGTCTTTACTGTTGAATTTAAACATTATATTCCCACTGTTCTCCATCTTCAGGATCTTTAAACATCATACCATCCATGGCCTGCATGTCCATAGAATTTGACATACCACCCTGGCCTAGTCCTATAATACCACCGTCTGCTATATTGATAGGAAGATTATAATTACCATCAGGATCTTCAGGGTATCTAAGCATTGGATCGTTTGTTTCTTGCCCTCTAAGTATTCTCATTGGTAATTCAACTTCTTCCATTCTAGATCCAGGTAATACTCTATCGGCTCCAGGTATAGAGGTAATACTAGGTTCACTTGATATAGGTCCTTCGTTTCTAATTATTGGAAAAGATGTGTCTTTCATTTGCATATTTTCCATATCTTCATCATAATATCCTATATCTTGTATTCCTTGTGTTCGCATATTTTCTGATCGTGCAATGTCATACGCTTCTTGTACAACAAGATTTTTACCATCTATACTTAAACTATCATATGTTATAGGTCTTCCTAAATCATCTGTAGGTTTTAAAACTCCTTTAGCAATTAAATTGTTTAGTGCTACTTCTTCAAATGAAGCTGCAGATCCTTCTCCAATATTAGATCTAAAAAGTAGTTCTAATGGTGCATTTTTTATAGAATCCCAACCTTTAGCAAACAAGTTTAAATCTTCTCTATACAAATTTTCAGGGCTTTCTTCTTCTTTAAGTGTAGCAAGTTCTCTTTCAGCAGATGTACCAACTAAAGGAAGAACACCTGATCTTTCAATAGGTGTAGAAGCATTATTATTCCTATTTTGTAATTCATTTATTTTAGCATCAATTTCATCTTTATTACTTTCATTTCTTGCATTCAATAAAGCTGCTATTTTTACTTTATCATCTACAGCACCACTTAAATTATTTAATGTATTATCTACATCTAAATTTAAAATACCTTCACGTCTCATTTGTTCACGAACAAATCTTTCATCAATAGAATCTAAAAGTAAATCCTCTACACCACGATCTTTTAATTCACGTATGCCTGTATTATAATCTCTCATATCTTCAGAAGATACATAATCACCTTCCTTATAGTGCTGTATGATACCTCCGTCTTTTACTTGAGCAAAAGGCATATAATCTGCGTAAGTTCCTGTTACATATTTACCTAATTGAGGATTCCAATAAGTAATCATATTAGTAGTATCTAAAGTTGGTTGAGTTCCAGGATCCGTGATTCCACCTCCACCTCCACTTCCTCCACTTCCTCCACTTCCACCTTTATCAGGATCGTATTCATTTTGTCTATTTTCAGGTTGTACAAAAGAAGAAGCATCAGGTCTATCAACAAATGGTGATCTGTTTATGTAATCTTCGTGTCCTGCAAACGTGTTGGATGAACCCTTTGTAGGTGAAAAATAATCTCTTATTCCTGTTCCTAAGTTTTTTAAAAGCTCCATGCTCATTCCACCTGGAACTAAATATTGTCCAAGGCCTTTTTGAGCAACCATTTTTGGGATATTACTTGTAGGATCTGTATACTGTAAAGTATCATATCCTGTAAAAGCTCTTTTTACATCTCCTAAAAATTGTCTACCAGTAGGAGCCATGGCAGTTATTCCTGGTAATTGTTTTGATAAAATAGTTCTACCTTCATCGTCTTTAATTCCAAGATTATTATAATTTAATCTTGTAATACCATCAGGACCAACAAAAGTGCTAGCACCAGCGTCTAGCCCTTCTGCAATTTTATTTAATTGATCTACATACCTTAGTTTATCTGCAGGCCTTCTATATTTAGAACCTGTTTCGCCAAAGGATTGACCTAAAGATTGAAAGTCATCGGGTCTTTGGCCACCTGTAGCTTCGTTTAATTTTTTATTTGTGTTAATTATAGTATTAACTTGATTTTCAGTTAATCCTGCTAATCCTGTATTACCTGACATTGCTCTAGACATGCCTGGATCCATTGGTTGATTTTGATTACGATCTCGTTGTTTTTCAGCAGCTCTTTTTTCATTAAATTTTTTATCTGCAGCTTTTTGTTTTTTTGCTGCTGCTCTACCTGCTGGGGTATTAGTAAATCTTCTATTTGGTGGTGCCATTAGGGTCTTCTCCTTCCTGGTATACTCATAATACCTTTATTGTATATCATACCACCACGTTTAGCTGTTGCAATAGCTCCGTATACATTACCACTTGCTAGAGCTGCCCGTTGATTAGGGTTTAATTGACCTCTCATGGGTCCACCTAAAGGTCTAAAAGGAGAAGACATTCTACTTGCTACAGGTTGAGTTTTAATTTCTCCTGATACATTATTAGATTGATCATTACTTCTAGGAAAAGTAGGTGTATAAGTTTTCGGAGGTTTAATTTGTGTATTGTTCGGTGCCCCTGGAGCAGGAGAAATTTTCTCTTCAACAGGCATTGTAGGTTCTGATCCTACATTTCTATTTGTAAATAAATAAGTTAATACTTCTTCATAATCATCAAAATCTATACCTTTCATTTCGTTTTCAAGTTCATGGTCAGAAAATACAACTCGAGATAATTTAGACCAATTACTTCTTCTTACTTTATCTTCAACTGTATCATCTACCATTGTAACCATCCATTTTAAATATTTTGGGTTGGATAGAATTTGCGATTGTTTTTGAGCAAGTAATGCTATTCCTAAACCTGTTAATGGACTTACTCCCATGCTTGTTGCAAGAAATGCTCCTCCTACACCAGAAAAACCTGCTAAAGCTGCACGACGAGCAACAAAAGAAGATGTTTCTGCCATTTTATTAGCATATCCTACTTCAGCAATTCTAAGTAAATCATGTAAATTTTTAACAGCGGCATTAGCACCTTCTTCAGTTAATTTTTCACCATTTACATGCATAGTATTTTTCCATATCTGTTTCATAAAATCTGTTCCAGCTTCACTATCTAATCCTAATTTGGCTCTAAATTTTCTTGGATCAAATATGTTAATGGTAACTATGTCTGGTTTAAAACCACTTTGTGCGGTGTCTATTGTGGCATCCAAAGATGCTTCAAGGCCAATTTCTTTAGTAATATCCTGTCTACCTTCTAAAACAGCACCTGTTTTTCGATTATAGGCAACAGGTACAGCAGAATCTTCCCATAGTTTATTTAAATATGTTCGAGTGTTGATGTTAATGACATCTTTTGCCGGGTCTTTGTAATTTCTTACAACAATTTTAGATAAATCTTCTAATGCTTCTTTACTTGGATTACTGCTATAAAAAGTATCAAATAAATATTTACTTAATTGATCTGAATACATCCAACCCTCTTTTGGCAATGCTCCCGCTATAAACATATTTTCATCAACTAAATTAAATGCTTTAGACATAGGAGTTTTATAGGCATTTGCCCCAAACCCAAAAACCTTGTTTGCTCTTATTAAAGCAGTTTGAACAAATTTCATTTGTTGTTCTAAGGCAGGATCAGCAACTCCTCCTTGAGCAACAGGAAGTTTCCAGGCCTTGAGATCGTTCATTCCTTGTTCTAATGCATTTTTAAAATGTCTTGCTTGAGTCGCTATATCATCTCCTTCTTTAATACCATGTTTTGATGCATACTCGGCCCATTTTTGATTAAATTGTTTTTGTATACCTCTAAATTCTAAAGCACCAATATAATCATCTGTTCTACCTAAATCTAATAAAAAGTCTTCAAATGGAGTTAAATTGGAACTCCCTCCAATTGAACTTTTTGCTCCCGGTCTATTTGACCATTCCCGCAACTTAACTTCCATTTTTTCTACTTCTGCTTCCTGTTTTTTTGCTAATTCTTTAACTCTAAAAGTAGGGATATATCCCTGACCCCCTGGTATAGCAGAATCCAACGCCACGGCTTTTTTATAAAAATCTTCATACATTTTTGCAGAAACTTTTTCAAAAATTTTAAACTTATCTCTAGCTGCTTGTGTTACTAGCATACCTGCATCCATCATATTAGATATAGGAGACAGTTCATTTAAAGTCTCAGTTACACGTTGATCTAGATAATATTGTACGTCTGTTTTACCTTTACGAATAGGTGTACCAATAAAAGGAAAAACACCTGCTACTTTTGGGTAAGCTTTTACCCAATTCATAAAACCTCCGTCAGAAACGTCTTTAATACCAAATGGTATATTTTGGCTTAATGCTAATCTAGCTAAGTCCTCAGCATTGCTTCCTTGTTTTATTCCATAAAAAGCTTTAATAGTATTTTTTCCATATTTGAATATAGGAAATAAACCTGCAGCTCCACCTGTAAAGAAAGCAGCGTTTCTAGCGTGAACAGCATTTATAACTCTTGGATCGGTTGAAGTATTTGGATCTTCAATACCTTCTAATTCTCTAATTATGGCATTAAGACCATCATAAGCAACAGCTGCTGTATATGCTCCTACACCAGAAAAAGCAGAAACTTCTGCTACTGCAGTTTTTTGTGCTTTTGGGTCAAGACTACTTTTCAATAATTTTTTGTTTCCAGCCCACAGTAAAGGAAGAATTGATAAAAAGTCACCAAATACACCCGCATTTTGTTTATCAACTAGAGGTGCTGCTCTCATAGCTGTGTTTGATATTCCCATAAAAGAGTCATCAAAATAATCTAAAAGTGCAGATTCGTTTTCAGGAAACCATTTATCAAAATATCCTTGGGGTCCTTCCTGTCTATCAAAATTTCTATTTTTACCAAAAAGTGTCATCCAATTTCTTTTATCTGCTTCAATTTTTGCCCTCCACGCTTTATTTTTTTCTCGCAAAGGATCTTCAGCGTAAAGTCTATCTGTTTCAGTTTGTTCTTGTGCTTGACGTATGGCGGCATTTGCGGCTAACTGTTCTTCACTTGCCGCTGCGTTAGGTATATTTGTTAAATTTAAAGATTCCCTAATAGCATTAACAGTATCAAGGATTAAAATTTTGTCTGCTTGGTATTTTTCTTGTTTTGTCATTTTGTCACTAAACATTTCAGTATTACCAGCAAATTCTTTATTTAAAAAATTTTCTTTATCTTCTACTTTTATAAGAATATCATTTCTACCAAATATTTCTGTAAGTGAAGTAGCATCTAAACCCCATAAGTCTTCAATATTTGTATTAGGATAATGTTCTTTAAAACTAAATACTTCTTCAGCCATACTAACTTCCTTTCCTTACATAACCAAATTCTGTTAATTTATAATTATCAAAATCAGGAGAATGAGAAGCATCTCCCCACATAGAATCCATTGGATCTACCCAAATAAAATCTAATCCTTCTGTTTCTTTAGTATCTTTTGGTTTAAAATTAGGGTTTGTAGGGCGAACTGTGCGTCTTTTTTCATATATATTAGGATTTCTTTCAGACGGTGGCCTTTCCATATATTTTTTATAAGGCATGTGATCTTTCATAAGTTCCCTTATTTTTTTATAATCTGGTATGGTTTGAACAGCTTCTCCTTTGTCATTATATGTAATTGTAGATAAGGCACTTTCAAAAATTGCTTTTCTATGCATTTCTCTTTCTTCAATGTCGTTAGGTATATTACCTGTACCAAAAGCATATTTAATTCCTTCATAAACAGCACTTGCTATGCCTGCGTATCCTCCAACTCTAGCTACTTTACTTATTGTAGATAAATTTTTCCATGGATTAGGGGATTTTTTAAATTGAATAGTATCTTTAATTTTTCCTCCATATTTTTTATAATATTCATTAGGATAATTAGTTTTTAACCACTTTTTATATGATTTATTTTGGCTGTCTATCCAGTTAGATTTATAATCTTTTGGAGTAGATTCAATTTGAAGAACATCTTTTTTTATAGCTGAACCTATATTTTTAGTTTTTTGTATTATAGATTCTCCTTTTGGAGGTACATAATTTTTAGGAGGCCCATATCCTGGAAAGGGTTCACCAGGATTTTGTAAAAAATAAGGTCTAATTCTCATCAGGAGTTGTCCAATCTACTAAACTATTGTTGTCTGTATCAAAAACAACGCTAGCATCAAAGGGAGCAGCTTCAGACACACTTTTATAATCAGTACTATCTAAATATGTTCCTCCATTATTTCTATATAAAGATTTAAGATCTCTGTTTGCTCCTGCTAATTCATTTCTTACTTGTAATAATCCTGCAGTAACTGTTTTTGAGTCAATAAGTCCTGTTATCTTTAAACTTTCATAAGCTCTTTGAATATCATCTAAGTTTAAACGACCAGATGATTTACGAGAACGTGCTACTGCGTAAGCGATAGCATTAATACGTACTCTATTTTGTGCAAGCTGTGGTTTAAAATCACCCCAAAATACTTGTGATTCTTTACTATTTGAATCAAATAATTGATTGATATTGAATGTTTCTGAAGAACCTTCACTTTTTAGAATTTGACCATCAGGTATTGATCTTTCTACTTGACTTCTAACTCCATCTACAAGAGCCAATGCTCCATCATTATCAGCGGCAATGATATCTAATAACATACCAACAGCTCTTTGTCCCACATCTTGTGCAAATCCAGGGAAACCTGCTAATGATTTATCATCTAATAAAGTTTTTACAACGTTATCAATACTTTCTATGTTTCTGTCGTAAAGAAGAATACCACTTAGTTGTTCGTTTAATTTTGCCGCAGGATAAACATCTTCAGATGTTATAGCCACATCCGCACCCACAATTAAATCACTAATTCCTGATCCAAGAGGTACCCATTGAGCATGACCGTTTTCTTGTAAAATTGGTCTACCTTCTGATGTTAAATTAGGAACTAAATAATCCCCATTTTTTAATCTTTTAACTTGTGTTCTTATAACTTTACCTGTTACAGGATGTGTGTACATTCCATTTTCTACATCTGAAACTAAATTTACCTCAGGTTGTATAGGTTTGTATAGGGTTGTATCTAAAGGAACATTTTTAGGATGAAATTCTAACTTACCTGTTTTTTGATTTACTACTTGTAGGTATTCTATATTATCAATAGGTGCATGTTGACTTGGGTCTAGTTTAGATTCTTTTACAAAAACATTTCTACCTAATAATGAATCATAGACATGTTTCCATTTATCTTCTGTGGCTGTTTTTTCATTTGCAAATCTTTCAGGAAATTCGTCATTTAATTTTGCAAATTCTTCATAACTAGTAAAGACACGATTATCGTCTATGTTTTTATCAAACATAACAAAAGGTTTATCAGGGTTAATTTCTTTACTATATAGTCTTTCTTCTTCAGGTTTTGCCATATCAGCTAACAGAACATCTAAAGTTACCTCTGTATTTAATCCTGTTGTGTTATTTTTGACAAATTGAACTTTAGACTGTAAGTCTAAATTATTTTTATGTTTTTGTTTTTGTATTTCTTGAAAAAATCCTAGATTAGAAAACATTGCTTGACTTACAACGTTAGCTCTAGCCATTGCATCTTCTTGTTGTTTAGTTAAAGCGTATGATATTCTTTTTGTTTTAGTTTCTGCTTCTGCTTGTCTAAGTTGTGCTTCTTGTCCTCTTGTAGCACGACGCATCTTAGATAGTTCAGGGACAGTTTCCTGAGCAGCAGTTGCGAATATGTCAAGAGCCTTACCTCTTCCTGTTACTAATCGAGAACCAAAATTAATTAAAGAAGCTGCAAGGTCTTCTTTTTTTTGTTTTTCGATTAAATCACGTTGACCAGCTAAGTTATCTGGGTACAAAGACATAGCTTCTTTTTCATATGTCTCTTGGTCTTTAATAGGAAATAATTGATTTGCAAATGATTGTGCCATTGGTTCAAATTCTGTCATACCTTGCAAAATTCCTTGAAGTTGATTTGTTACTGAAGAAGACCTGTTTTGTTGAGGCATATTACTTATAAGTTCACCTGTCCCGTGGTCAATAGATGGATTTCCACCATGCTTTAATTTGACTACCCCTCCTCTAAATAATTTACGATCTAATACACTCATTATCCCTGACCGATTAATGCACTAGCTCCTGAAGTATCAATTCCTTTATATGCTCCGAGGCCCATGATCCCTAGTCCTGCAACCTGTAGGAATGGGTTAGTAGAAGGTTGTTGCTGTACAGTCATTTGTGAAGCAGGGGTACCGGTTAAAATACCAGAAGCAAAAGATAATCTTTGGAATGGCTCTTGATTCTGTAATAATTGTGTTTGTCTCATAGCTTCCATTGTATTTTGTTGTTGAGACTGTCCTAATGCTCCTGAAGTTAATAAGTTAGTAACATCTTGACCATATAAATTTTGACCAAGTTGACCAAGACCTGCTTGTTGGCCACCAAGTTGACCTAACATTTGTCCAACATTAGCTTGTCTTCCTTGTTGTGCTTCAAACGATTGTTGTGCTGTTTGTTGTGCCTGTTGAAAGTTTCTAGACATGTCTTCAAAAATTCTTTTAGATTTAATATCTTGTAGGTTTCTACCTAATTCAGCTTGTTGTATACCTCCACGTTCAGTGCCAAACGCACCTACATCTACTTGCTGTGCACTTATACCTTGTTGTTGTAACATAGCTTGTCTATCTAATTCAGCTAAAGCACCTTGTGTTACATTTTGTTGATAAGGATCCATATAAGATTGAATACCTTCAGCAGTTGGAGCAAACATTCCTCGTGCTCCTGCTAAACTTGATACACCTTGACCTAAAGTGCTTGCAGCTTGATTTAAGTAAGGTTGATATTGACCAATGCCCTGGCTAGTCATTGCCATAGCTTGTTGTTGTTGAGGTGTTAGTCCTGCTACTTGAAAAGCAGGAACTGTTTGAGCAACACCTGCTCTACCTAATTGTCTTGCTTTAAAATCTGCATCAGATTCACCTGGCTGTTTAACAGCGTTAGGATCGCCAAAAGTAGCTCCTAATAATTGTTTACCTCTTTCTTCTATGTAAGGAGCAAGTCTACTATAACTGACTATTTCTTCAGCCATTACATTACTCCTCTTGATGATTCTGGTTCTAATCTATTCATTAAATTGTACATGGCTTGTGGCCCTCCTGCATTTTCTACTGCTCTCGCAGTCATTACAAATTCTCCGTCACTTAACATTGCAGGAACTAAATCTTCTTTAGGTCCGCCTGGCCCAGAGATCTGGCCATTCATTCTTGGAAACTCATCTAAGCTTGACAGGCCTCCACCTGCATAAGCATCTTCATATTCAATATCACCACCACCTGCATATTTATCATAATCAATTTCACCACCGTAAGCTGATCTTTGAACATTGCCAAACTGACCCATCCATGTAGCTTCTGGATTTGTTTCATAGAAACTTTTATCTAACTTTGAGGGCTCATCTTTGTCAAAATATTGACCTATTGCACCAATAGCCATAGGTGCTAGGGTAGCAGTTAAAGCTCCGCCTGGTAATTGAAATTCACCTGCCTTCATTGCCAATTGTTGTCTCATTTCTTCTGGATACCTTTCATACCTTTCATAAGCTTCTGCAATTTTATCTTGTTTTGATTTAAACATATTTGAAAACCAGTTTCCTTTATTTCCTTCTGATGAAGATTTAGATAAAACTGGGTTAGTTCCTTCTCCTGTTCCTCTAAAGGATCCTTTTGGTCTATCTGCGAAAAAATTATTTCCGCCACCACCACCACTACTACTTCTTTCTATATTCCCACTAAAAACATCGGTTGGAGATTGTCCATATAAAATACCTTTATGAGGTGTTACACCTGGTAATTTACTACCAAT
>Ga0098059_1001714_pt1 | contig 10809 bp, 22 predicted proteins | sample 20_taG_FD_92580 | JGI IMG/M metagenome (GOLD analysis project Ga0098059, IMG submission 92580) | Marine viral communities from the Subarctic Pacific Ocean - 20_ETSP_OMZ_AT15318 metaG | ecosystem: Environmental > Aquatic > Marine > Oceanic | place: Subarctic Pacific Ocean | collected 2015-01-19
TTAATTTTTCATCTGTTGATAGATAACTTAATGGGTTTCTTGAATCTTCATTTATTTTTAATAGATATTTATTTTCTGTAGGGTGTTTAATTATAATTCCCCATGTATCACCAACTAAATTATCAACATTCTTTCTCATATTATTATTAATTTTTTTATTAATCTTTTCTAACTCTACTTTAGAATTTGATTCAATGCCTCTCATTAAGATAATCCCCACCTATCTAAAAAATAATTTTCCATCTCTGTTAGTTCATCACCCGAAACTACTTTTTCATAAACCGCGACTTCCATTATTTTTTGATCCCAAAAAACACTACTTGCTGAATTAGTCCCACAAGAGACACCCGCCCAAGAATCAGATCCGACATTCCCTGTTTTTACAGAAACACCGTTGATTCTAATATCGGTTGAACTTCCATTATAAATACACGTTAACAAAGCATTGCTTTCATCTAAACCTGTTACAGTTCCGCTATCTAAATTTGCCCCTGCATTACATCTTACTTTATCAACTGCAAAATGATTTCCGTGATTAATTCTATTACTCGCACCAAATCCATCAAGTATTACAGCGTCTTGGAATGAGGATTGATCACCGAATTCAACTAATGTAAAAACTGAAAACGGTTGAGAAATTGCAGTTAGACCACTAGCAGTTTTCATAAATCTATCATCATCAAAGTCAACAACACCTAAATTATTTACATTATTTGCAATAAATAATGGTTGATTGCCTGAAGTTGCTTGGACTAAATCTCTTGCAGAAGTACCAAAACCATCAGTTACTTTAGACACTCGATTACTTCCATCCATTGTTATAGTAGATTGTTCCCCTGCAAAATCATAATGTAGATATTCGTCACTAATTGTTGGAATTGTAGTTCCTGTTACTGGAAATTCAATATATGAATTAACTAAAAAATTACTCAAGCCTTCACGCCAATGATATACACTTTAAGTCCTTTGCCTGTTGTTGTATTTCCTACAGCGTCAATATCTATTGTCATTTGAGCGTCATCTGCTAAAGCGGTATCTGATATTACTGGGGGTGTAGCTGCTGTAGTTGACGTACTTTCACTAGCGTCTATAGTTATTTTTGTACTTAGTATAGTTGTTCCAGCTTCGTTAATATCTACAGTAAGTAAAGTAGCTCCTGTAGCAACTGTAGTTAAACTAGCTCTAACTGCTGACACGGTGAAGGCGTATGGCATTCTAAAAGTCAACTTGGTTCCTGTTGTCAAATCAGTTGTTTCATCTGAACAAGCTAATACAAAACTTTGAGTTTCATCTGGAGTAGCCCATTCTAAACCTGTAGCCTCTCCACTAGCTGCCGTTAGGACTTTTCCGTTTGATCCAACTGCTAATCGTGCTAAATCGCTTGAATTTCTAGATAAAATGTCTCCTTTAGTATTTAAAACATCTCCAGCTACTGTAGCTTGTTTCTTTAATGTAGATAGAAAAGTCAACTTTGAATAAACCTCTCAGGATATGCTTGTCTTGTTATCTCTCTTAGTTCTCTAAAAATATCACTCATTATCTCTTTTTCTTTTACTAATTTAGGAATAAAATATTTTCCTACAATCTTCCAATTACAGTATTTAGATATTTTAATTACTAATTCTTGTTGATCTGATAATTTTAATTCTAAAATTTTAATTTTATCGTCTATCGTAAGTTCCATCATCATTACTCATAACTCCCGTACCTTTACATAATAAACATTTTTTAAATGTATATGTATGAAAAACGCTAGACTCAACTGCTACTATTCTTTGTCCTCTACAAACTCTACAAGTGACAATGCTTTTAGGAGTTTGAGTTAATTTTAAATGCTCAATCTTTGGGATCTGTCTCCATAATGGTTTTAATTCCATTTTGGTTTTTGTAATTATTGTCAACTTCTTTTTCTAGCTCTTTGTGCTTCCTTTATAGCTGCTTTTTCTGCTTTACTGCCTTTTGGTTTTCCTTGAAATCCTTTTCCTTTTCTACCTTTAGACTTTTTCTTTGGTTTGTAAGCTTTTCTTGCTGTCTTTCTTACCTGACCTTTTCTAGTAGATTTAGCTTTTTTACGCCTTTTTACTTTACTCTTAACTTGACGTTTATCTATTTTAATTAAGAATTTTATTTTTGCTGATTTGCTCATTTTTGAAAACATTGACATGATTAAATTTATCAAAAAAGTTTTTGATCTAGTCCTAAGAACTGATTTTATCTTTTTAATTGTAGGCATGGTATAGCCTTTTCTTAATTCACTACCAGCAGAAAATAGCTTAGTTTTAGTCCTAGATTTTTGACGAGCCAATTAACTTACCTTCTTTTACTTCCTAATAAAGCTAGTGTACCGATTAAAGCTGTTACTCCCATAAATTTACCAAGTAAAGAAGTTGTTCCAGCTACTTGAGGATCATCTGGAACGCATTTATTATTAAAATCTCTATGTTGTCCTATTGGACATGGATCTAAACCAATTTCTTGTGCCACTATTTCATCAATCTTAGGTAATGTGAATGGTATAGGCTCATTAACATTTTTCCATACATAAAACTCTATTTTTACAGCATTTAAATCTCCTACTCCTTCATTAATTGTTATAGTTTCATCTCTTTGAGTTTCTGTAAAGTTTAGATTATTAGTTTTTAATTTTATTGTACTACCTGATTGATCCTTTATTTGAACTACTGAAGTTACAGGTTTATTATAATAATATGAATTAAAAGCTGATTCAGCAATATAAATAATCTTTCCTGTTACTTTACCATCTTTTAAAGTAAAAGCTCCTATACTTTGAGAGATCATATTAGTATCAATGCTAGTATCTACAAAATTATAAAAGTCTCTTACTTCATCATCTGTAGGTCTAGGTTTATCACTTAATACAACTAAGAATTGATTCTCTAACTCTAAGAGTTTATTTCCTTTTATACCGTAAAATAATTCTGAATATACTCCTCCAAATTCATTTATTCTTAATACAGTAACATCATATTCCTTTTCTACTGGAATAGTAGTTTTATCTATTATTGTTTTTTGATCTAGTAATTGATTAATAGTAATTAAAAATTTTTCATTACTTAAAGATCCATTTTTAACCAAATTTATTAAAGCTGGTAAATCTGTATATGGATATTCATAATCATTATTATCAAATTTAGTTAATATCGCTTGAACTTCTGCACTAATTGGTATTATATCAGGTGGAGAATCAGGTAAAATAACAGGACTTTCATCTATAGGAGTTGTAACTACTGGAGTAGTAACAACTGGAGTTGATCCTAATGTTTTAAATGAAATACTGTTTTCAGGAGAATTACCCATAGCATTTTTCATAATAATATATGCCTTATAATTAGTTCCAGAATCTAAATTACTTTCAAAATAATTTTGCTGACCTGACATTAAATTTTTTTCTCTTATTGTTTGATTCGTATCTAAATTTTTTAAAACATAGTGAGAGCCTGTAATTGGTGATCCTCCTGTACCTGTAGGATTAAAATTTATAGAAACTGATTTTTCAGTTAATTGACTTGTAGATATATCAGGAATGTTAGGAGGAGATTTAGACATTACATATTCTATTGATCCAGTGTAAGGAGGTAAATTATCTAAAGATAAAACATATTCTTTAGCGTGTTGCATATTATTAGGACTTCTATAATCTTGATTGTAAAAATGTGGTTTATTTGTAGTATATGGATAACCTTGTGATATTGCTAAATTCCAATATTGAAAAACTTCTGCACTAGGAGGATCTCTATCATACTTTTCTTTTTGTCCTAAAGGAACTGCCATTTTATCTCAATGCCTCTAGATTAAAATCAGTTCCTTTTACCCTTTGTATTAATTCAGGAATTGTAGTTAAACCTAAAGCCACAATAATTAAAGTAAATATTCCTATAGTCATTGGACTAGATTTAGCTCCTAAAGCTTTGTTTGTATTTACATATCTCATAAATTCAGCTACTACTAAAAGGATTGAAACTATTTTAATTATATCCCAAAACTTGAAACCTTTAACTCCTTGCTCACTAAATAAATCTTTAAATGATTGAGGTAGTTGATCAGCACTTGGAACATTATAACCTAATGTATTGGCAAGTATGACAAAAGCTCCTCTAGCGAAAATTATAGCTTCCATTACTTTAGCAATAATAAGAGCTACTCCATAAAATACAACTAGCTTTAAAATTAATCCTACAAAGTCATATCCAAATATTTCTTTAGATACTTGTTTTCCTGCTTGAATACCTGTAGTAGCTACAGCACTAGCTGGGTTTAATTTTGTAATTGCTGACTTTCCTAATATATTAGATACTTGTTGTAACGTAAGTTTTGCCATGTCAATTACCTATCTTTCCAATAAAATTATTTAATATCTTATCAATAGGTTTTAGAAATGGTTTTGCTATATCTCCATATTTGACAGCATAAGATAACATGTCTCTTTCTTGCATTAGTCTTGATAGTAATACTTTTTCTTGTTCTGGAGTTACATTTTCTAATTTACATTTTTGTTGTATAGTTGCAATTTCAGAATCAATTTGTTTTAATTGAGAAGGGGCGTCACTAATCATTTTACTAATACCACCTGATATTGTTTCCTCTTTCTTTCTTTCTTTACTATCTGTTTTTAATTGCTGAACTTTATAATTGGTTCTAACTTTATAAAATGATATTAATCCTATCATTGGGATTATTAACCAAAAAAACGGAACTGCAATATCAATTATTTGTTGTTCATTCATGGGGAATGACTCCTATCAAAACCTTGTTGTGTTACTCCATCATAATCCAAAGCGTCTTGTACTGATTGATCTCTAAATACTGGAAAAGCGTGATCTAATGCTGGGTGTAAATGCATACCAAGAGTTGACTCTACCATTGTTTTAGCTAATGATGATTTTTGAAAGTAAAATAGTGGCATTATACCTTCAAATGATGTAGCTGTTCCTGTATCTGTTCTATTTAGTATAATTTGAACGGTTAATTTATTTCCTTGAGCTACTTTAAAAGGAATATTACCCTCAAAGGTCATAATAACAGCTTGATTTTTTACTGCTGTAATATTGGTCATTCCTGTATCTTTTGTAAAATTAGCTACTTCTCTAAGTTCTGTTTCATCTGCTAAAGTTTCCTTGATAATTACTTGAACGCTATCTATACTATGGTTACCACTTGTATAAGCTGTTACTGATAAAGCTACACATAGAGTAATGTTAAATTTATATACAAAAGCTGACATGTCAGATAACCATTCATAAGTTTGATCAAAGGCTACTCCATCACCTTCATTTAATATTCCTAAAGAATCAATATCACTTACTAGTCTAGAGTAATTTTCCATATCAGCGTCTACTACTAGTAATTCATCTAAAGTACTCCAAGTAATAGCTTGTAAATCTAATTTTTTAGTTCCAAAAGGTAATTGTAAATCTTCTCCATAACTGGAAATATCATAAACGGGTTTTTGAAGTAGATCATTAACGTTGTATGGTGGCATGATTAGTTATGAATCATTAGTTATTTATCTTTATTGTTCTATTTGAGGTAACCAATACCTGTAATGAAATTTCCTGCCGTTGTAACAGCATTAGCCATATTGTAACTTGTGTTTATAATACAAGTTGATTTCATACCCATGTTGACATTCTTTCTCATATTGTTTTTTGGTTGCATGGTTGTAATTGTAGATCCAAGACCTTGAGCTACAGGTTGACAGGCAATTTCTAATCCTTGGGAAGAATCAAAGTTGTTTGAACTAAAGATCATTGATCCAATTAACGGTTTTGAAGCTACTGCTGTAGTTTGAGCTACTTCAGCGTATAGATTTTTAAGCATAGTGCCTCCGTTAATTGTAATTGAGTTACCAGCAACGGTAGTAGCTGCTGTACCTGTACTAGTTTCATTATCAGGTTTATCATAGTACATTTGAGGCATTGAAGGAGCTGCGTCACTAAAATGAAATTCAATTCCCATTAATGGAGCTGCTGTATTTCCTACTTGTGCTTGACCATATCCTGTTATAATATCATTAGATCCACCTTGTAGAGGTGTATTACATTCAAAGGAGTTCAAAATCGGTACCATAGTGCCGTATGTAGCTCCTAACCCTGCTTGAACTGGAGCATTAATTACACGTTTTGGCAAAATATCTTTTACTGATTGAGATTCGATAGCAGTTTCAGTTAAAAGAGATTCAACTGTTGTTGTAGTTGTAGGAGTTTGGAAAGGAGTAAATTCAATTAAGCATTGTGATTCTGAAGGTTTGTTAACAGTTCCTAGAGTTGTTTTTGCTACTCCAGTACCTATACTTGTTGGATCTATACATTGAAACGAAGTCATTAGAAGCTACTCCCTGTGGTATCTTGTCCACTATTATACGTTGTGGTTAATGCTCTATTAGTAGAAGGGAAACTTTGTCTAGTGAATGTTTGTGCTTTTGCTGGAGCGTCATCAAAGAATCCACCTAAAGCCCCACCAATTAAGACCGATTTTCCTATTGATCCGATTTTAGCTGTTTCTGGAATAACTGATCCCATACCCATATCTTTAGACATTTTATTAATACCACCACCTAATAATTTATAACCAATTCCAATTAATCCCGCATTAGTCCATTTATTAATAACTCCTGAAGGGTTTATTGTTTGTGGAGCTGTTGGTAACATAGTTCCATCTGATAATTTGTGAAAAGGTGTAATTCCTGCTAACCTTCCCATAACAATATTTGACATTATTTTTAATTGAGTTGTATATCCAGCTTGTGAAAAACTATTTCCTAAGTCCTGTCTATCTTTTGCAGTTATCTGCTCTAAGAAAGCTATTGGAGCTGAAACGGCTTTAACGAATGGAAATAATCTATTTTTAAAAGATCCAAGTTTAGGCATTTTACCCTTTCTTCTTAATCTTCTTCCTTTCATAGCCATATAGGATATGTAAGAAAGGACTACTTAATTAACCTTTTCAAATTATATTCAATTTTTTTCCTATTTGCTGAATTATTATAAATCCAAATATTCCAGCTAATCCTTCAAAAAATGTTTTTCTAGTATTGTAAGTTGGAGATAATGGATCTCCAGCTATTTTTTTAGATATATTTTGTACTGTTTGAAAAAATTTAGCCATGATCTAATTGTAGCTTATGTTCTATTTTTGTTAATCGGTTACAAATATCTGTACTCCAATTATTTATTTTACGATAACCGAATATGCAAATAGGAACTAATACTGAATTAACTAATAATGTAACATATTCTATCTCAACCATTTTACCTAATCTTTGGATCTAAATGTTGATATTTTATTTTTAATGAAGCTAATAATTCAGGATTATTTTTTTCTATTTCTTCACATAATATTTTAAATTTTTGACTCCAATTATGATCTCTACCAACTGATTTTATATTACAAAAACTAAAAAATTCTTGTTGATAAACTGCACTACTTTTTTTCCCTAAGAATTTAGGTTTTGATTTTTCATTAGAAATTTCTTTAGATTGTTCTCTAGCAGATTTATTATCAGATGTTTTTATTAATTCATCTAAAATAATTTCTGATTTTTTATCTTTTACTTTTGTAAAATTATCTTTAAATTTATTTAATCTAGACAGAAGGAACGACTCCTGATTCGCACAGTAAGTACGTTAAGATAGCTGTAATTGTAATAATTCCAGTTTGTAGTTTCTTATTAATTCCCTTATCTGCCATACCAAATTCAAATAATAATCTTTTACTTAAAGTTTTGTTTATTCTTCACAGTTTGGACATTGTGTAATCACTTTACCATTCTTGCAAATACTCTTAAACTTGTTTTCGCAATTCGTACACCACGCGACTCGTCTTTTGTAACGTGGTCGAAAATATTTATAAACATAATATGTGATGGTTTTGATTCTTTTTTTATTGAGAGAGCCACTCGGAAGAACATAAAACGCCATTTTACCGTTCTTGGATCGGTTAAATGGATTATTTCTTTTAGATACATTGTTAAATGTTTTTGAAACGCCAACAAAATACATACTCAATACATGCATTAAAGACTTTAGACTTATAGACTTTTACCAAAAAGAGTTAAAAAGAAGAAAAATAAAAGTAATTTGAGCAATTACCGATAATTTAAGGATAAATACGTTGTATTTAAGATTATTTTGGTAGATTTAAGACTATTATTAGTATAATAAGAAGATCGGATTAATCAAGATTTTACTAAACCCAACATTGGATCTTTCAAAATTACTCGAAACTATCATTTTAACCCAAAGAAGTTACAAATAACTAATTAATAAAATTTTTCTTGTATATACAATTTATTTACTTGTTGATTCATAGATATATCAATGACGAGACCAAAGACTCCAAACCAATGTGATATATGCCAAGAAGATATTGATCCAAATATGATGTCATATACTGCACAGTTCTCACAGAAGCAACCATACGGAGAAGGAACAAAAGGTAAGTTTGTATCTAGTACAAACAAAGCTGACTATTGTAAAAAATGCTTCCTAGAAACTCAACATGGAAACTTTAAAGTTAAATGGAAAACTATGCAAAAAGACAAACTAACGGACAAATGGATCGAAGTAGATCCACAAGAAAGGATTCTAGAGGCTTAAAAATTGCCTAGTACAAGCTTTTCAGTACAACTGGAGACAGCTAATGCACTAGATGATTTTATAAAATCACAAAACCTACAAAGTCGAACAGATGGGATCAAATTTCTTTTAGAGAAATTTCACTCATCTTGATTTCTTTTTTTTCTAAACAAATGTTAAGTTTTTCCTCAGCAATACCTAAATATATCGATATCGTGATATAATCATGTTGAAAACAAAACTTGAACAATACAATGAAATAGAACAAGCACTTGAAGAATTAAAAGACGATTTTAAAAGTCAACTACAATATATTCAAGAAATCCAAGAAGGAAAATCTATATTAGAAAATTTGGATTATCTGATCCGTGATAATTCAAAACTAAAACACAATCACACAACAGAAACAAGACTTAGAGCAATCCAAGTTTTAAAAAACTGGGAGAATGAAATAGAGGGGGATCAAAATTGAATGATTTTATTTGTTCTAACTGTAATGAAAGACAAGATATAATTTACTTAGTTAGATCAATAGGAATCTGTTATAATTGTCATAAATCAGTAGATCCAAGAATAAAAGCAATACAAAGAATTGAAATGGACATTAGATTACTTGAAGGACAAAAAAGGGAATTAGTATTTAGAGTACAACAAGAAGCTCACTTATTTCCACAAGTAGGAGATCTAAGTTGAGCCGTTACGATATGGATCAACAAGAAATGTCAAGGATCTGCTTTCATACAAACTTGACACAAAAAGAAAAAAATAAAGCCTGTGCAATTATAGAAAGAAGAATGGAAAAAGAATATCAGCTAGAACTTGACGGAAAAGGAACAGGATATTATGACTGATATAGTTGATAAAATATTAAATGATAGTTGGATTGAACAAATGGCTAAACATTCAAAAGAATGTATAGAATACAATGAAAAATTTTTTGGAGATAAAGCAAATTTAGGAGAATGTATTTGTGTTGACTGAAATAGATTTAACAGATAAAGGATTAAAAGAAATTATTAAAGAGATGTTATTTTATGACGTTCAGATTAAAATGTTTAGAGCTAAACAAATAGCAGGATTGGAAAATTGACTTTAGTTAATTGTCAAAATTACACAAAAGGGTTAGTTAATCAAATCGATAAAGATAAAAATAAAAAATTATTCTTTTTTGAAATAGACTCACACGACATAAAATTAGTAGATTTAATTTTATCAATTTATCAAAAATATGAATTAACTGTTTTATTTCATAAATCAAAAATGGGTTATCATTTTATTTCACCAACTTTGATTAATTTGGAAAAATGGAAATTAATACATTCAGAATTAATTTACATAAATCCTACATGCCCAATGATCACTTTGAGAGTTATGGGAAATAAATATCCAAATGAATATGAATATTTTTACAAAGCTGGAATAAGAATTAATTGCGATTCATCTAAAAATGTTAAATCTATTTGTTTATTTCTTACTAAAATTTTTGATTTTGCAACTCCATTAAAAGGAAATATTGAAGGTGATCTTCAACTAGTTTCTTATCTACCAAAGAGAGAAAAATAAATTGTCAGGTTACGAATCAATAAGAGATTGGGCTTTTGATAATTACGATTTTAATGATTATGATACTTTTCAAAAATGGTTAGACGCAATAGAAAGCGATTTCGATTTAAACGGTAGAGGCATACCATTAAGAAAAATATTTGATAATCAGGACTATATAGATTTAGAAAATGAATGGAATGAAAGAAAAGGAATTGAAGAACTAGAAGAAGAAGAAATAATTGAAGAAGAAGAAATTGAAGAATTAGAAGAACTTGAAAAAGAAGAAAAAGAAAAAGTAGAAGAAGTAGAAGAAGAAAATATTATAGAAGAATTTGTTAGAGAAAAAATAGTAGAGCCAGTAGTTAAAACAGTAAATAGGATTAGAGGTTTCTTTGGATTATGATCAAAAATCTTTGTAGAAAATCATCAAAGTCTTATTCTAAGAAACATGTTTTTTTAATTAGCCATTGTGATGAAAAAGGTAGAGCTAAATGTTGCTTTTGTCAAAAGGGATTTGATGAAGAATGAAATTGCCAAAATGGATCAAATGGGATAAGAATAAAGGCAAGTATGTATTAAAAGAGATTGATAATTAAAATGTCAAAAAAAAATAACTTTTACAATACCTGATAATCCAAACGTGGGAGATATGAGCAAAGCCATAATTAAA
>Ga0098059_1001715_pt1 | contig 10808 bp, 22 predicted proteins | sample 20_taG_FD_92580 | JGI IMG/M metagenome (GOLD analysis project Ga0098059, IMG submission 92580) | Marine viral communities from the Subarctic Pacific Ocean - 20_ETSP_OMZ_AT15318 metaG | ecosystem: Environmental > Aquatic > Marine > Oceanic | place: Subarctic Pacific Ocean | collected 2015-01-19
CACCAAAAAGGTGTAACGCCAATGATCATGGTGCATGATGAGTTGGACTGCTCCGTGTCTTCCCTGGCCGAGGCTCAGGAAATAGCAGACGTCATGGTCGAGGCGCTGCCGTTGGAGGTGCCTTCAAGATGCGACATCGAAATCGGCCCCTCCTGGGGAGAGGCCGTAGAGCCTTAGTCGCCGCTATCTAAACCCGCAATGATCTCATTTGTGGTCAGGACGGCCTGTGGCACGGGTTTAAGGCGGTAAGGTTTACCGGGGTTGCGGCGCACAAACCCGCCGGAGGTGGCGTCCCATGCACTATCCATCGCGCCCGCCGCAACGCCCGCAAGATAAAGCGCCATTTTGTCTTTGTCGCCACTGCAAGCCTCATCTGCATCCGCGAGCAAAAAATTAATTAGATCTGCATCCATCGAAAACCTCCTTCAAGGTACGGGTTTGTTCTTCAGGCGTGAATTGATCAGGCGGCAATCGCCAATGAATCTTGCCGTGCAGATCATCGACGGACATGGCGCGGCAAACTTGTTTGTCCAAGGCGACCAACATAATGACGTCGCAGTCTTTCCTGGACAGCCGCCGCCGAGCCTTGACGCCGCCGATCTTGCCGGTAATGAGAAAATCATAGCGTATTGCGCCGTTGTATTGAGTGGAGATCCGGCGCGGGTGCAGCGTCGATTTCACCTGGACGCGCACCACGGTTTCGCCACAAAAGGCCACGAGATCGATCCGCTGCACACCAGCGTGTATGACATCCCAACCGTTCATACCCTGGATCACCGAAGCGGCCAAGAACTCCCCCTCGCGCCCGTTGTTGATTTTCAAGTGTTTCCCCTCAAGAACCCTTGTTTTTCGGCAGATATTCGCATATATTCTGTCCCACCAGGAGGTGCCAAAATGGACACGAAGAAATGGAAGTCAATCCTTGTTCCCCGAGAGGTGTACGAGGAAGTTGTAAAAATCGCCCACTCAGAAGGACGAACCATCAGCGGGCAATTAAGAGTGATATTCTCGCAATGGTACATGGCGCTGTACAACGGAGCCTCGAAAAACGAGAGCTAAGGGTTTGGCGCAGACCAAGCCTTCACGAGACCGTCTAAAAGACGACGCTGTTCTTGCACGTTTTGCTGGATGTGCAGAGTGCGCTCGTCTATGCGCTCTTGCCGACGCGAAATCTCCCCCAGGCTAATGACCGCAGACTCGACTTTGTGGATGCGGAGATCTTGACTCTCGTTCTGTTGAAGAAGTTGACCCCACGCCACGGCTGCGCCAAGGGCAACGATGCCCGCCGGGAACAACGGGAGCCATTTCTTACTCATCGTCTTTGTCGTCGTCTTTGGGAGGCTTACGGTCTTCCGGCGCGACATATGGCCCGCCGCCGATGAAATCGTGGAAATTCTCCTCCAAAAATTCGTACACAGTTTCCGTTGGGATGCTCCACCCCATGTGCGTGATGGCCTGGAAATGCGCCGCCGACACCCTCGACGGAACCCCAATCATCTCGTATCGCTGTCTGTCGTTCGAATAGGCAAAAAGCGCCCCGCCGGAATTGCCGAAGATGATTGGCGGTGTCGCCAACTGGTACCTGTAGCCGTTGATGATTTGCTCACTGAAGGCCATCTCGCCCGACGTCATAAAGGGCGGGTAGCCCAGTCCAGCGCCCACGGCCCAGACTTTTTGCCCCAGTTTGGGAACTTCGTCTTGGGGTAGCAAGCGGGCAACCTGATCGACGCCGCGCTCAAAATCACGGAGTTGCAGCAGGGCCAGATCTCTCTGCTCATCATGCGCCACGATGTCGGCAAGGCGTCCACGAGTGCCAACAGACCGCGCGCATCGAACGTAATCGAACCAGAACGCCGTGACCGGTGACCGCGTTTCGCGCTTCACTTTCCGCGATTTCCGGGGGGACCAGACCTCCGTGATCGAGATGCTCCGGCCTATGACGTGGTAGTTGGTGAGGATGTAAGTCTCGTATTTCTTCGCGGGCGCTACACCGTGGTCTTTGGAATAGATCACAGTTCCTGAGCCACTCGTATCGATACGAACCGCTGTGTTCAGCATCTCCGTATGCTGTGGGCCACAATCAGCGGCAGCAGTGACAATCCCAGCGCATAAAATGAGCGCAACCAGGGCGGCGGCTTTCAAAAATAACAATTTCACGATGCGTCTCCTTTATTTCTTGCCTGAAGCAAAAGCTGAACCTGTTAATATCGCACCCATACTAAGGTGGAAGAGTCCGCCACCCATCAACGTAAAGGGACTATGTTGGCCTGTGAGTTTTTTCATTAGTTCCATCTGCACCATGGGTTCCGGCGTACTATTGATGATTTCCATAAATAGGCTTATGTCGGGTCTGTTGATCCCGTACCAAATCGGCACAAACATGAAGTCGTAGAAGCAAATGAGGAGGTATACGATCAGCGCCGTCCAGCGCCACGTCATCGTGGCTTTTTCCTGCGTCGAAAGTTCTGTGGTCATCTAAATACACGGCGGTGTACATCTCATACCGTTGGCCATAACGAGGATCGCCGTCGCCGCTATCGCTACCAGACCTAAGATCAACATTGCCCGCTTCATTTATTTTTCCTCAGAGTAGAACAGCAGGGCAGTCCAACGCCACGCCATTCATCGCTCTTTCACTTCTCATTTGGACGATTATACCGAATTTTCCACCCGTTGCCAAATCTCATATGCGGTCGTTTCGGAGCATGGTTGGTCCCACACGCTGACGGCCAGGGCCCTGTCCGGGCTCCCTCCTTTTTGCAGATAGTCCTCCCTCCAGGTCAGGTTCGCGAACCGTGATGGCCGGTGCCGGAGTAGCTGGTCGTAGCCCTTCTGGCAGGCCCACAGACGTTCCGGCGTTACCAGGACCATCTGCTCGACGCCTATGGCGAAGGCATGGTCGATGAACCGTCGAATGTGCTTGAAGGGGGGATTGGTCACGATGACCGGTGCCTGCGCCGACTTCCAGTCAAAAAAGTCGTGGCCCTCGTCAATGTCGTGGCTGACGACGCGATAACCGGACTGTTCGAGCGCGGTGACGAACCGTCCGTCCCCGGCGCACGGCTCCCATACCGTCGCGGATTCTCTCAGTTTCACGTGAAACAATACAGAGTCGATTATGCTCTGGGGCGTGGGGTAAAAGTCGTTCTCGTGGCGCTGCATATGGGGTAAACCTTTCAGTTGACGGAGGACGCATAACATTGTATACCTGACCCACGGTGCAGGTCAAGTTGGACAGCCTGGGCCAGACGGGACACTGACTCCTTGGTCCCGGCCCCCCGCCGCTCACGCCTCCCGGTGAGCGGCGGGGGCACGGCAGTCGCGATGCGGCGGATGGCCGCTACCCAGGTCCGCTTGCATACCTGGGAAGCAGCAGGGTCTGATGAACCTTGCCCGCCGCCGCGACTGCCAATTTTCCCCCCAGGGAGAGGAGGACCCCGCCGATGGAATCGATGAAATCAAAGCACGAGTTCGGCGCACCGCCGTGGGCAGTGCCGCAACTGGGCTGGTTAGAGGATCAGATAGGTCTCACCAGCGTCGTCTACCATTGTGGTTTTTTGGCGGAAGACTGCGACCAGAAGATCGCGGATCTCATCACCGGAAAGGAGGTGCTGTCCCCCGCCGCAAAATATCTGCGGAAAATCCGCGCCGTCTTTTACGCCGCGCAGGAAGACGGTCTTGTCCATCTTGTGCAGCGGCGACGCCCGAAAAAAGGGAAAAAGAAACTGGCGCGGCAGGCGTTCGAATATCGGGCCGAACCGGTGCCCGCGAAATGATGATCGTGGCCGTCTATATCGTCATCGTCAGCACCGAAGCACGGTTCGTGGTGCTGAACCAACAATACCAAACCATGGCCGAATGTGAACGGGCCACGGCTCACGATCCATGGATCATCTGTGCCGAAACCCCGGCGCAATAAGAGGACCAAGGCGCGCGGCGGCGTCAGGGGCGAGCCCATGCAGATTCTCCCTCGCACAAAAAAAGGCCGAATGGATAAATCCGGCCATCCGCCGCACCGTAACCCCATCGCCAAATTCAACCCTCGGGTGAACCGCCCAAAGGTTTTCGTCTCCAAGCGGTTCCAGGGACCGGAAAAAGAGGAGTGGGACTGGTGAGATGCAACTTTTTCCCTACACGCCCAGGGGGCGTGTAGGGAAAGCAACCCCAAGAGGACATATGATGACTGAATTTAACTTGAGAGCGGCGTTAAACCTCCCCCTAACTGGAGAAGAAAAATGAAAACCCTCTTCGATGAATTTATCCGTTTTCACCAGGACAATCCCGAGATTTATGATCTCTACGTCAAGTACGCCTTCCAGTTGCGGGATGCAGGCAGAGAGAATTACGGCTCAAAGGCCATCGTCGAAAGAATCCGATGGCACGTTAATGTCGAGACACAATCAAAGGACGAATTTAAGATCAATAACAACCACACGGCCTACTATGCCCGGATGGTGATGATGGATTATCCAGAACTGAAGGGGTATTTTCGACTCCGTTCAGCCAGAAACGATATTGAACTAAAGTACTGGATGAGCGTCCCCAAAGGAACTCCCCCCATGGCGGCAACGTGACCCTCATGCACTTCAATTGCACCAACTGCGGCAAATGCTGCGTCGATTCGCTGTACATGGGCACCCTATCCGCCGTCGAAGAAGACCTCGCGCGGTGGGAAGACGCCGAGCGATACGACATCCTCGACACCGCGTACATCTTCTATTGGGGCGACCACCGCACCGCCGATCTCTGGATGGACCCCAAAACAGGCGACGAAAACATCTCCGACACCTGCCCATGGGTCAAAAAAATCGGGGAAGACCTCTGGCACTGCAGCATCCACGAGCTGCGACCTAACGTCTGCCGAGACTACCCAGTAGATGAAGAGCAAGCGGAAGGTTTTGGCTGTCCGGGATACCGGGCATTGTCAGTCAGATCGTCGTCGTTGGGCCCGGACGGAGACCATGGGTAAATTCTCAAATTCCGGCATGGGCCCCGGCCAAAACATGTTTTCGGTGGGGCACATCCCGAAGGTCAGCGGCTACAAGCGCGCGCAGCCACTAAAAAGCCAAAAGTCAAAATTACGTGCCCTAAAGCTGTACGCCGCAGAATATGGCCTCTTCCTGAAGGTCGGGCCGCTGCTGTATAGAGCGGATAACCCGGCAGAGTTTTTCCGTCGCCTGGACGCCGCCGCGTCCGAGCAGGAAACGGGCGGCTTCGCCAGGAAAATCCTGCACCAAATGTACGCCGGGATGGTGGGAAGGGGGCGGCTTCAAGCGAAAAAAGGCTCCGCACGGAGGCCCCTCTGGGTGTCCGCGAAGCAAAAAGCGGCGATCTTCAGGGGTGGAAAATAAGGTGCCGGTTCGCGGTGCAAAAAGGAATGGCAGAAAACCGCGATTCACGGCTCACGTCCCCCCTGTATGTTCCAGTTTCCCAGATATTTTTTTGAGAAAAAAATTTTACAGAATCGCCGGTACAGGCGGTACGCCGGTACGCCTCCAGAATCTGGCAGATTTCCGGGCCAAAAAAGAGGTGAGTTTGTACCGGCAGTGTACCGGCGGTGTTTCTACAGCGGTACAGCCGCTGTGTTGGTTTATTTCCCCAAATTTTTTTTTGTAGAAATGTTATTTGTGAAAGTACAACATACGGGGGCATTTTGGGGATTGCCCAGGGAACCCCTATGTGGGATAGTCTGCGCTCACCCAACAAAGGAGAAATAGAGCATGAGCACCCACGATAGGTTGCAGATAATGACCGAAACAGACCTCCTGCGCCGCAACGTTGCGGATATGGAGGAACAGATCCATCGCCGCAACACGCGTGTCGTTGAACTTCTTGCACAGCTTGAGGAGGCCAAGCGGAAAATCGCGGCGCTTGAGCCCGCATGGCAAATTGAATCGACGTCTCAAAACGCCGAGTACCTCGACATCGACTGTGTGGATGGCTCTGCCAAAGCAGACCTACGCGCATGGCGCATCACAATTGACTGTGTAGATGGCGCGGTCTACGGCGTTTTAAGGCGGTCGAAAGACGCAGAAACGCCCTTCGACGACGGCGTAGACTTACCGCAAAAGATGGTGGGCCTCATACTAGGTGTAATTGCACCTCGCACCTTGGAGGTGGGCCCGTGAAAGCCTACAAAATAGTCGAGCAACATGGCCTTCATTTGAAGACCTTATTCCATGGCCTGGACGGCACCAGAACGCTGCCTTACGGAAAGTGGCTTACGGCGGTAAAAAAGGACGTCAAGGACGGTACATCGAAGACGACGTACCTTTCTGGATGGCACGTCTTGATGAGCCGAGCCGCTGCCGAGGATTATCTGGGAGCCTTCACAAAGCGCCTGGATATTTTGAAGATCGTCCCAGTCGATGTTCGAGGTGAGGTGAGGTTAAAGGAGCATTCGAGATCGGAGGTGTACTTGGCCGACGAAATGCGGGTACACATGGACATTATTCGTTATCTAGACGAAGGTGGTGAGCTTTAGATGTTCTGGCTGATCGAAAGATTCATGCGCTGGCTCGCGGAGCGCGAGCGCCGAGCCCTGGAAGAAATGAAAAAGGGAAGAAGGAGAAAAAAATGACTAATGTGGTTGAGTTTCAGGTTGCCCGCAACACGGTGGAGGAAAAGCGGCGGGCGGCGGCGGAAGCCGATCTCACCGTGGAGGAGGCCGCTGCCTTCGTGCGCATGGGGGAGATCACGGACGATCTAGCAGATCGCTTTGCGGCGTGGAAATCCGATTCTGATCCGGAACTGATCTGCTGGTCGATGCTGGCATTCGCCGCTGGCATCGTCCGGGAACATCTTCCGCGCGAAGACGCGCACTGGTGGATTCGTCTCGCGACGTCGATTGACGATTACGACGATGACGATGACGACGATGACGATGACGACGATCTGACCGACGATGACGACGATGACGATCTGACCGACGATGGCGGTGAACTGTAGGGTTTTAAAGTTCGCACATGTATGCGATAACCTGGGTCATGCTGGCGTTGGGTCAGCGACATTAAGGAGATTGACCGATGCTTAGATTGACCAAACCGCAACAGCGTTCTCTCTTGGATAAGTGGCGGTACGCCGACCAGGGGCTGTCGTTTCTGGCGTTCCGGCGGACGGCAGTGGGCATGTTCGGTAGCGATGACTGCATCTTGGTGCCCTGGTGCGGCATGTGGTTGGGTATCGAAACCGACGGTTACTGCCATAGCTAGATCGCGCGGCCCCTTTAACCTCCGGCCCCGGCCCCTGCGCCGGGGCCTTTTTTTAATCTTTTTCCCCTGGACAATATGCGATAGCCGCTATATAAATTTTCTCATGGCTGTATTCCCAGCTTTTGAGGAGAGAACGATGAGGATCGAAAACGAGAAGAAAACCCTAAGTGGGCTGCTCGCTGTATGTCAGCAACAGGCTGGCCGAAAAGCGGATTATACCGCTCCCACCACTGAACTGGTCTGCCAGACCGTTCCGACGAGCGGGGGCAATCGTACCCAGGTCGTGCTGGAGGGGAATCATGGGGATCCAACGAAAGTTCTTGAGTGCAACCCCACGGCCTTTGAGCAGCTTTGCTCTAAGGTCAACATAGACGTCCGAACCGCTCGTAGGTTCCAGGAGCATTATCCCAAGGTATTGGATCATGCTCTGAACGCCATCCATACTGCGGAGCCGCGAACGGCATTGTTGCGGACGTTTGATGTTTCCACCGACCATGTTCTGAATCTGGACCCCATGGTCCGCCGGAAATTTGCTGACGGCAGCTTCATAGAGGCACCTAGCTCCACGGGCATGCTCCGCGCCGTCGTAACCAACCGGTTCAAAAGGTTTGATCACCCGGACCTGTTGGGTGCGGTCCTGCCGGTTTTGAGGGACAGCGATGCTGATTGGGAAATCGTGAACGCGGCGGTCACAGATCGGCGTCTGTACGCGCGCTTCAGGAGCCGGAACATAACCGGCGTTGGCGCGGCAGTCGGTGATGCGATGGCCCAGGGCATCGTGATCTCCAACTCGGAAACGGGACACGGTAGCATCAGCATTGCCCAGTTGGTCTGGACGTTGGTTTGCCTCAATGGGATGGAGACCGCGAACAAGTCCCGGTCTACGCATTTGACGTCGGCCCTTGCTGACGGCATTGTCCACATGCTGACAGATGAAAGCAAGCAATTGGACAACGCGGCGCTGAAATCCAAACTGGTGGATATCACGGCGGCATATGCTTCCCGCGAGATGTTCGAGGAGGTTCTTGAGCAATTCCGGACGGCGGCGGACGATCATGTCCGCAATGGCGTCGCCGCTGCCCAGCCCGCCGTGGAGGCTTTGGGGGGGGTACTGAAATTGACCAAGGCGGAGACCAGCAGCGTGTTTGCTGGGCTTTTGGAGACGGTACAGCAGGAGGGATACCGGGGCGAGCCGTTGTCTCGAGCGACCCTGGTCAACGCGGTCACGGCGGCGGCGAAGACCGCCCAGCCTGACGATGTATCCGGTTGGCATCGCCGGGGCGGCAAGCTTTTGGAACTCCCCGCCAATCAATGGAAAGCCATCGCGGAAGTGCCCTTGGCCGTCGCCGCCTAGCGCCTACCTAACCGCGCCGCCCTGGCCCTCCCCCGGCCAGGGCGGTTTCTTTTTGCCTAGACTCCACCGGCGAATAGCGCATAAGATCGCGTATAGGCCCCGCCGTCCTGGCGTGGCAATAATGGGAGTCAAAACAATGTGTGAAAACAAGGTTAGTTATTACGTTTCGAGAGGATGGTACCCTTGGAACGGGTGCACAGGCGCAAAGCCGTATGACTACCGAGAGGTGTTCGTTCCCTGCGGGCGCACGGATCCTCACGGGGAGCGGGCCATATGCCAGGACTGCCAGGATGATCCCGATGTTATGCGTGACATCGATGCTCATGAAGAAACTATTCGCCTAGACAACCAAGCCTCGCATAGTGCGGGTTGGGGAGACTGGTGATGACGGGTTACGCTTGGGACCTCGGCATGTCCAACAATGCGGCGGCGGCATATGAGTCTGGACGGTTCCCGCTATCAAAAATAAGCTTGCATGATTTGCGGCGGGAAGGCTGGACCGAGAGCCTTAAACTGGCGAGGTTCCTAGCCAAGGCGTCCCCGCCGCTCTGGCGCACGTTCGAGTGGCACCATTCCGGCGGCGACTATTTCAATAGGGTGGATTTTTATGACCCGTGCGATTTGGTCGCGGCCTGGGCTGCGTTGTCGCAGGACGATCAGGCGGCATGGCGCGCCAAGGCGCGCGCCCCTGCCGTCGTGGAACCTGGGCGGCGCGTGTCCGGGCATTATCGAACGTTTGATTTTCGGACTCGCCGTCCGACCGGCTGGCAATCTTTTGAAGGTGTCAAGGCGGGCAATTGGATCACGCTGGACTCGGGCCGTCGTAAAAAGTCTACAGGCAAGCACCTGACGTTTCATTATATAGACTAGCTCGCCCGCGCCTATTCCGCCGCCCAGGCCCGCCGCCTGGGCGGTTTTTTTTATTCCTGGACTCTGCTTGCCCCCGGCGCATAAGATCGTATACCGGGCGGCGATTTCCGCCGCGCCAATACAGGAGTCAATCATGGAAGATTTAGCCGCCGCGATTGCCGCGTTGGAGCAATATAAGATATCGTTGTTATTCGAATCCGACGAGGCAACGGATCCGCTGGAGCCAACGCACTTTGCCAAGCACCATTATTTAACGGCGCTGGCACAAATTGAAACCGCCATACAATCCTTAAAATTAGCGGATATTTGGCTGACTCGTGAATTGGGGGACATGCAATGTTAAACTTGATACCCAAGAGTCGCGGATCTAAAACACTAGGAATCGCCGTGACGTACCATTACGAAAGCGGCGCGAAGTTCGCGACGTGCCCGCCTACGTGCCCGTTAATGCCCGCCGATGTCACGGCGGCGGCGGCGGCGTTCGACTCCGATTATGCGGCGGCGGTATCTGTCGCCGTGCCCCGCGATGGATTCGCTTTCACTTTTTCCCACTTTGAGCCGAATCTATGGGCGGACCTATACCGCCCCGGTCGCACGGTGATAAATGCGTCCGCCTCGGGCGTCCGCGAGGCGGCGCGGTATCATAAGAACGGAATCCCGGCGGTCATGGATATAGAGCCCGCCGCGCCTCGGCGATTCAGTTATGGCGGCGTTGACTTCCGCGCCTGCCCAGCAACCTTGGCCAAGCATATAAATTGCAATAGCTGCGGCGGGAGTCGCGGGCCGTTATGCGCCCAGGCGGACCGCGATTATGTCGTAACCTTTCCATGGCACGGCCCGCCCGCCGTACTGGCCAAGGCGGTCGCGACCGGCGCGCCTAAGTGTTACGGGGCCGACGGTCGCGTTGGGATGCAATGGCAAGCAATGGCCAGCGGGCCGGTCAAGCATTCCGAATCTGATCTAGAGCCCTGGGCCGCGACGTTGAGCCCGGGTAGCAGGTTGCGGCATCATGTTGTTGGCGACTTGGGCCGCGCCGCCTAGCCCGCCGCCGCCCAGGTTGCCCGCCGCCGCCCAGGCCCGCCGCCTGGGCGGTATTTTTTTGCGCCCAGGTTGCCCGCCGCCGCCCAGGTGCCCGCCCTCGAACCTGCCCAGGTGCCCGAATCTGGCCTAGGCTACCCTACCCGAGGGGTCCGAGATTCGCTTGTGCGGGCTTCTCTGGGCCTCCGATTTTGAGAATCTGACTCGAATCCATCGATTCCGTGTTCCTCGAGGCCGGAGATCCTCGAGGCCGGAGTTAACTAGGCCCAGGCCCGTGACGCCTGGGCCGCTCGATTCGTACGGCGCGCAGGGGCCGCCGCGCCTGGGCCGCGCCG
>Ga0098059_1001717_pt1 | contig 10803 bp, 22 predicted proteins | sample 20_taG_FD_92580 | JGI IMG/M metagenome (GOLD analysis project Ga0098059, IMG submission 92580) | Marine viral communities from the Subarctic Pacific Ocean - 20_ETSP_OMZ_AT15318 metaG | ecosystem: Environmental > Aquatic > Marine > Oceanic | place: Subarctic Pacific Ocean | collected 2015-01-19
CTTTTTCACTCTTTGCTTATTGTTTTTATTTGGCAATCCTGACAGAATCAGTCACAGTGTGAGACATATCTATTTATATACTATGACGTATCGGTATATATTAATATGGGGAGAAAAAAGGCAAATAACGATCGACTTAAAGAAATAAGAAAGTTACGAGAGGAATACGGAATAACATCTCCAAAGGTAATTGCCGAGACTCTTGGAATATCCGAGCGTACTGCATACAGAGCATTAAAAACCGTACGTTCAGAGGCAAGAAATATTTTGGCAGACTTGATGAACGGGGAGTTTATTATAGAGTTCCACAACACATTACGCACATTCAAGACTACAGTAAACAGATGTAACCACGCACTAATTCAACTTGAACAAAACTATGAGAGAAACAAGGAACTGATGATACAGGAGTTGGAGTCAATAGATCCTACCAAGCACATTGCACGTGTACAAATGTTACAGGCTATATCAGATTTGGATACAAAATATCACACTTCTAAACTTAACTATGAACGAACAATAAGAGATACGGAAAAATTGTCAACAGATATTCAGTCAAAGACCGAGGTTGTATGGGCAATGGATTCATTTATAAGACAGAATAGCCCACAGCCATTACAGGAGTTGGACAAAGTTCCAGCCAAGGAAATACAGGATCTCGTTTCCGAGTATGAGAAAAAGACGGATGAAATTACACAAAACAAGGCTAACGGACTAGTGCCTGAACAGCCCGTGCCTAATGTTATCACTGTAGACGAGACACCAAAAGTATATAATGATACAAACAAGTTATTCCTTGAGGCTCAGGAAGAAGACTCTAAAGAGGGTAAGAAACTAGTACCATGAGTTCTTTTTTAAGAGATCTGGAAAAACAGTTAGAACCTTTTAGGGCAAGGCAAAAAATACAGTTGCCTACGCTTTCAACAGATCCTATACAGTGGATCAAGGAGGCTAGACCTCTTGTAGAAGGCAGACCACGTTCATTTTTAGTAGCACCTTTTTGGGAGCACATATACAAAGATCCCCAAAATAACAAATTTATCATTGGAGGAAGACAGATTTTCAAGTCAACATATACCACGGATATTCTTGCACAAGAGGCAACTTCAAAACAAAACGTACAAGTCTGTTATGTTACGTTTGATGACATTAACAAGTCAGGTTTTAGTAGACAAAAACTGCAAATAGGCACGTTTGAGGGCAATCCTATTCTAGCACAGTTTCCACGTTTTGGTCGTGGTAACGTGGGGGAAATTTCATTAAAGAACGGAAGTACAATTTATATTACCACAGACCATAACCAATACAAGCACGTAGAGGGAAAGTCACTAAGTCACGTCATGCTTGATGAGGCTCAGTATCAGGACATCCAGCATTTTGACCGTGTAGTAATGACCTTAATGCAAACCCACGGAAAAATTACCGTGTGTGGAATTGGGGGAGAGTCAGGCTCACCATACGAGGAATTATGGAGAAGAACAGACCAGAGAGAATGGGTATATGATGATCCAAACTGGAGAGACCATCTGCAATTCGGGGTGGTTGACGGTCAACAACAATTATTAGTGGGAGAATACCTAACAGAAGTGTTAAAGGGACACTGGACACAGACAAGTCCAACAACGTCACACTGGCACGGATACCACTTGCCACAGGAGATATTCCCTACAATTCCGTTAACCATGGATTCTGCAATAAACCAGTACGGCATTGATCCACAATTTTCAATAGAGTACCAGAGAAAACATTCAAGTCAGTCAATGTACTTAAGCCACGTTGTGGGGGGATTCTACAAGGCACAAAGAAGACCAATCACGGTGGAAATGGTACAAAGGTGTATGAAGCCATACCGTTATATGAAACTGTTAAAGCCTTATGAAATTGCACAACTTAAGGAGCAGTACGGCAACAAGGTAAAGATAAGTATGGGGGTGGACTTTGGTTCAGGAAACCCATCACAAACAGTAATCAGCATAATGATAAAATGGACAATAACACCTAACGAGGAAAGAAGCAATTCAGACAGATACCAACTTGCATTCATAGACGTGAGACCAGCAGAAAACCAGTTGGATCAGGCAGAATACATAAACAAACTGTTCAAGGACACAAAGTGCGACATAGGCGTGGGTGACTTGGGTTACGGAGCAATTCAGGTCAAACTGATACAGGAAGGAGGATCAAACAGGACAACAGGCAAACTGTTTGACGGTGTATCCAGTAGCAAGTTTTACGGAGCACGTTCAATCGGGGATGATACAAAGCCGTTGCTAGAGTTTGCAAAAAAGGTGGATGAGCACGGTGAAGTAAGGGAATCAATAAGACTGGACAAGACAAACAGTATACAGGAGTTTGTAGACTTTTTAGACGAGGTAGCATTACACCCAGCAACTCCACTAAACGAAAACACACAAAGACCACGATTCATGATACCATACCACCCTGATCACGAGGAAGATGTGGACTTTTTAATACATGACCTCACTGCACTTACCAGAAAAGACTTGGACAAAATGGAAAAAGGGGAGGGTACTGATCCCAGACAAAAGGCACGTAAGGAGTTCAATCACCCTAAAGACAGTCTAATGTCACTGATATATGCATACCAAGCACAGAAGATAAAACAATACTGGAACTATGTATCAATATAACCCGTTGGATATAGTCAACGAGTGGATAAGAATAATATATGAAATATTGTTACCCACTGTTTTTGTAACGTTTCAGTAAATACGATCAATATTTTACTTTCAATTTTTTCGTCATGTCGTGACGGCTTTCTTCACATTGACACGACTAAATTTTGTTCAGGGGTAACAATGAATACCATACAATGCCACCCAATATAAACTTCATGAACGGGAATAAACACTGTTTATTGGCAATTTTTTTTCACTCCATGAATAACGTTTATTAGTATAGTACACCTTATAGTATATGATGAGGAAACAATTACTCAACAATGGAGAAGACGTTCACTGTTTCTGTGAGTCAGGTCATAATGTTACATTATGCAGATTGACCACCAATCAATTGGAAACTGATTCAGTTGATGAAATAAGTCATGAATGTCTTACAGGCAGAATCAAAGTCCAGTGTCCAAAATGTCCCAGAGCAGATGGAATATTTCTTCAACTTGATTTGAATAAAATCACTTATGATGATATTCCACTACCAACTGGAAATGTATCACAAATGGTCAACCAAAATGCTCGTAGAGCAAATGGTACTTCCAAAGAATGGTTCTGTCAATAATTTTTTTTACATTGCAGACAGTATACATATTATACATACTGTGTATATAAACAGGTTAATATAACGTATCTACCATATAGTATATGATGGAACAAGAACAAATACATATGCAGAACAGAGTCATGTTTGAGGCAAAACAAGACATGCAAAACATGGTTCATGATTCAGGCATGAGAGTAGTTTCCTTTGGCAACGACAAATTCGTCATCTTTGACGGAGAAGTAAAAGTCATTGAAGGATCAATCAGGAAAGCCGAGCCACGGTTTGAAAGATGGAGCAGAAAAATAATGAACCCAAACTCGTTCGCAATAGAATTTGGATCAGTCATTGGCAGAGCCAAGGCATTCGAAGACAGAGTGATGATCATTTGGGACAAAAAAGTCTTCATTGGTGTGGTGAACTCAAGCAGACAATGGAGAATGGAAAAACATATGTCTGAAGCCTCAATGAACAGGTCTGCCGAAATAAACAAAGAAGCAATGAACAAGTTCAAAAATGAACAAGTACCACAACATCCAAACATTGGACAAGTTATGGGCAGAGGATTTGCAGACGAAAAAATATCCATTGAAATTGGAATGCCAGTCAAAGAAATAGACATCAGAATGATGGGTAAAGAAGCAGTTGTTGGCAAAGAAATCATGAAGATCATTGGAAACTCTTCAGTTGAAGTGCATGAAATGGGCAAAATGATTGCCAATGAAAGCGTTCCAGTTGAAGACGAAGAACACAACAAAGTCAGCATACCAATGATTAGAGTAGTAGGAAACAAACAAGAAATCATAGACATAATCAACCAAATCTATGATTGAATTTTCTTTTTTTATTCAATAACTTAATATTACAGTATATCATTATACATAGTATGGAAGTAAAAACCTGTAAAAACGGACACACTCATATCAACGATCCGTGCTGGAACTGTGAACGTGACAGAATAAAATCAGACATGCACAAAAGGAGAATAGAGTGGAACAGATCATCATCCAGCACAATAAACATAGAGGAAAGAATAGAAAAGAAAATGAATGACATAGAATGGCAAAAAAATATAATGCGTGGAATAAATCATCCTAATCCAAGAACTCAAGCAAGAATAGAAAAAACGGGGATTGAGGAAAAGAAAAAACAAATAGAAAGAATGAAGGAAAAAATAAGAAAAAGAAGCATTTAATAGGGGGATTAACATATTATAATCAGATGTAATACGACTGCCTTATGAGTAGTAATTATGTCTAAGGTGTAGGCAACTACGGATTGGGAAAGGATAAGATCACCCCTTGCAAAGTACCTTCGGGGAAACCGAGTTGTTGAAAAGAAGCAAAGTGACGACTTTGCAATTACCTCATTTTAAATTATCTACTGACCAGTGCCCATATTTTAAACTGTACGGAATAACTGTACGGTTTTTAACAGTTAAATATGATGTTCGCCCAAGTATTGGGTGGAGTAAAAGGATCAGTCTGGAATATCTGGTTTGGAACAGTTCTGTGGTTGGCTTACCTTTAATAAGCAGAACATTCCTACTCTATACAATGTATGAGTACAAGGCAATTGTAACACGTGTAGTTGACGGGGATACCATGATTTGTGAGGTAGACTTGGGATTCTCAATAACAATAACAGAGAGAATTAGGCTTCGGGGAATAAACACGCCAGAGGTAAGAGGCACACAAAAAAAACGGGGATTAGAGGTAAAGGAAATAGTAAGGAGCATAATAGAAGGAAAAGAAATAACACTACAGGTATACAAGAAAGGAAAGTATGGAAGATACATAGCAGACATTGTGATAGATGATCAAAATTTATCAGAGTATCTGATTGCCAATGAACTTGGAAAAAGATATAAATAAATAACATTAACTCCTTATACCATCATGAGTCTGTATTACACATATTTAGAACTTGACACTCTGTTGGATGACGTGTTGAAGATGAATCCAAGGTCGGAAGAGTTTATGAGAATAATAATGAAGGTCGTATGCACGTTTGGCAAGGAAAGAATACTTACCGAAAACGGTATTGCCGAAGGAAGAAGACTGTTCAACAAGATAGAGCCGTTAGACAGGAATGAACTGATGACATGCGTGTTCATATGCACAGAACTTTCAATACTTGAAAAGTTTACTGATGAAGACACTGAAAAGTTAAAGACACTGTTCAATTACATGTCCGAAAAATATTCGCCAGACGACTCGTACCTAAAGGAGTTTGCACAGGAACATCTGATGGAACTGGGGTTTGTAAGGGTAAATCCGCACTACATACCAGACATACAAAAACATTTCATGCTGTTGCTCAACCAGTTTGGTTACGAAGACGAATTTTAACAAAGTCTGCAAATAATACTTTTATACAAATCATAACTAACATTACATATTATGACATGTAGGCACAGATCTTTAGAAATTGTTTCCAACGATGAAATAAAAAAGACTGTAAGATGTACAAGTTGCAAGGAGATAGTTGCAGAGTGGACATTGGAACATCTTGAAGAGAGATTTGACACGGTGTTCGGAAAAATAAACGAGACAGGTTATGAAAGTACCATTCCAGTTAAACAGTCGGAATTCCTGAGAGAACTTACAGAAACAGAACGTGAAGAGTTAAAGTAAGACTCCTCATTTTTATTTTTAACAAACAACAGGTATACACCGAAAGGTATATAACATGTATCAACGTAATACAATCGATGGTTAAAGTAATACTATGTGATCTTTGCATCGTGCAGGATGGAAAAGTTTCTCTTGCATCCCATTCAGGGAGAATCAGATCACAACTAGGAGATCCTGTCAAGATGTGTAAGAAACATTCCAAGGTCTTCAGCAAATTCGCTAGAAATAGTGAAGCAATAAAGAAAGTATTCGCTGGAATAGAAGGTGGAAATTTTTCCCCTCAAGTCAAAAGCGTAATAGGATCTTTATAATTTCTTTTTTTTGTTAGAAACAACAAAATATTGATAGTTTATATTACCCTCTAATTTATATATCAACAATGAATTGCTGTAAGAACTTGTGTAACAACTATCCTTCTGCTGGTAGATGGATGTCATACTCAAGTGGACTTATGTGCTACTGTTCTTTATGTAACAAGAATTTCAAACGTGAGGACATAACGGGATACAAGTGTTTTTGTTGCAAGGCAAAGATAAGAACCACGCCAAAGTCAAAAAAGAAGCGTGAGGTCAAGAGATATTGAGAGAACCAGACTTTAGAATAAGATACAAGAAGACCTTAAAGAGTACGGGATCACCCATCATAGTGTGGGATGTAAACGAGGGAACAGAGTATGCATGTTCGTCATTTGAACTGAAGAACTGTGACGTAAAGATGTATTACGGAAATTCCATAAAACAGGAAAAGGCTTGTGGAGCAACAACCATACTTGAGGTATGGAGAAATGAGTAACTTTAAAAACGTGATAAGGGAATACATTGACTCGTACAAGTTGCAGTTAAAATATGCTCCAAAGTACAAGGATTCAAAGTTTAACATGAATCCCGTATATTATACCCTCATGGGAAAAATTGAACTTGCAGAAAAACTGTTGGATGATTTTGAGGGAAGAAGAATTTGAGATTTTGGTATGAGAGGAACAATACGTTCAGGCGTGATCTCACAATAGGGGAGAGTATCGAGTTCAAGGTACTCAACATGTTGCAAAAGACATACCCACGATCCTACAAGAAGGAGGGATACGCAAAGGAATGGGACATCTACATACCAGAAATTGAGGAGGGTGTTGAGGTAAAGTCTGATCAAAAGTCACAACATACTGGAAACCTTGTAATAGAGATAGAGTTCAACGGAAAACCAAGTGCATTATCCACAACAAAAAGCCATGTATGGGTGTTCTACACTGGAAAGAAATACATATTCACCACGCCCAAGAGGATACGAGAGGCAATTGAGAATGCTGGTCTAACACCAGCCACGTTCACGGCAAAGGGGGATTATTCTCCAAAAAAGGCATATCTGATAAAACAACATTTAATAGAGGCAAACAGTCTGAAGGTAATACATGAAACATCTTAAGGACAACAACATGTCATACTTCCATCACTGGTGGAGGGCAATGAGCATGAGTATTGCACTGTTTATTCACGCATTTATTCCAAGCCTTTTCCCTACATACGCTTCGGAGAAGATGAAGGAATGAACGGTATATGTGGAAGATGTTCAAAGGACATGGGAAAAGTTTCCACTCATGAACTGGAAGGAAAAAATTACGTAAAGTTTTACTGTTTAAAATGTACAAACGAGGTAATAGTAATTGGATAAGGAAACAGTATTTCTTACATATTTTGTGCTCACGCTTGTGTCAGCAATATGTATCACGGTATACCTTTATGACTACATGTCATACCTATACCTTGAACACCAGATATTGGTGAACTTGTCAATGTGTATCGGTATCATGTCAGGTGTGATCATATCATTCGTTATACACACCTTACAACAACACTTTAATAAAAGAAGTATGGTATGATAACATGGATACTGTTATAATTGGTAATCAAAGATATGACATGCCGTCATCTGATATAGATCTTGTGGCAAGTGCAACAGAATTACTTTCAACCGTCAAACTGGTATCACCCCACATTGAAACTGAGGAACAATTTGAGACAATGTATGCAATACTTGATGAAATTGAAGCCTTGGTGGAACAATGAGTTTTATCGCTAATTTTATCAGAGGACTGAAAAAATCCTTTGATGGCAAGGATTACTTAAGAGAGATACAACAGTGTTATTCATGTGGAAAGCCTTCATGGAGCAACCAGTGCCAGATCTGTGAACTGAAAGACGTATATGACGGAAAGTACGACAAGAAGAAATGACAGAAGAAGAGGAATATACAGAACACGCAGAGGAATGCCTAAAACTTTTGGAGGATCACAAGTTCGTAAAAGTTGGAAACGGGGAGTTTCAGGTAGACAACAAGTTCCTACATACAATATTATACACTACAACACAACACCTTCTTGCGGAAAACCATTCATGGATAATGATAAACGAGGACATAATGAAAAGACTGAATGTTCCAGCCATACATCATGACAACTTTGTATTTGCAGTAAATTCTCTCATTGGAACTATACTTGAACAAAAGCCCGAAATTTTATTGTTGGGAAGAATGGGTTCGGAAAATGAAAAACGAGTGTCAACCAATGCAGGACAGATGGTACTTGCAGGATACAATGAGTTGTCGAAGGGAATATTCACAAACATGAATGCATACAAATGATTCACAAGGTTTTTATTTAAGACACACATATTATATACGTGATTACTATCCTTATAGGAATTAGCGGATCAGGAAAGAGCACGTATGCAAACAAGATGAGACAGCGTATTTGCAGTACAGACCGTTACATTGACACTTATGCAAAGGCACTAAATGTTTCATATGACGAGTCTTTTGATCAGATTCAGTTGATAGGACTGTTTTCCGAACTTAACGATAAGTTTTATGCAGACATTGACGAGGCAATAAGACTTGGAGAAGACTTTGTCATAGACAGGACAAACCTCACGGGTGGAGCAAGAAGACATCTTATCGGCAAAGTTCGTTCAATATCCGAAAAATATAATTCCCCAATAGTCATAAAGGGGGTTGTGTTTGACATACACAGGGACAAAATCATGGAACAACTTAAAAAAAGAGAGGTAGAGGAAGACAAAAAAATACCAGAAGACGTAATGATACAACAGTTTAACGCATTTGAATACCCGTTGATTGAAGAGGGATTTGACATTATCCAGAAACATTCATTAAAGGAAGAGTAAATTATAATCATAATGGATGTAATGGATGTAATAGAGTTAGAAATAACAAAAAGAATAAACAGAGACGAGCAGGTACATGACGAAGACTTGATACATTTTCTCATGGCAGATTATCGATATACCGAGAAGGAGGCACGTAAATACGTTGATTTATATTCCTCAATGTTTACGGAGGATGTAACAGATGATGAATGAAGAAAATGATTTTTCACAAAACCCTGAAAGACAGTTGGGTAGAGAACTTACAGATTTTGAACACGAACTGCTTCAAAGAATAGACTTGTTGGAAAAAACCCACGATCCTACAAGACTTACAGATTTTGAACATCAACTGCTTCATAGAATAGACTTGTTGGAAGAAAGAGTTGCAAGGCTTCCGTGTGATCACGTGGGATTTCCACATGACGAGGAATGGATAACAGATGATGATCCTGACGGGTTTGAAATTAGTGTAGATATTTGTAGGAATTGTGGTGAGAGAATTGGATGATTATGTAGAAAGACCAGAATGGGATTGGCTCAGAAAATGACCATTGACGACAAGCTTGAGAAAGAAATGTCAAAGATGGGTAAAATAAGGGAGTTATACAAAAAGGCAGAAGAGTTATTGGATGAAAGAGAATTAACACAGTTAAGAATAGAACGTGCAGAATCAACAGAGCCGTGGCTAAATACACAGGTATGGAAAAAACTTACACCCACGGAAAGAAAAAAACTTGTAATGTCTGGACAGATACAGTTCCCCGACACTATGGAGTTGCAGGAAAGATTGCATTATGCAGTGGAAGAGGCAAAGAAGCAGTGGAGAATTGACAGGAGATCAGTGCTGGAAAAAAGGGGACACTTGGTCAAATGAAACACTCAATGGACATGACAATTGTAAAACAGGTAAAGTATGCGTTACACAACACTACAAAACATAATCCTGAACAGTGCAGGTTGATTGGAGACATGCTGGAAAAATATGCCGAGGAAAACGGAAACTCGTGCCTTTCAATACTTGCATACGACTTTCAGGCAATGGCAAAAAATGCAGTGATGTGTTGGCTCATACCAGAAATGAAGGAACAGCTTGACGAGATGATTGTAAACGATGTGCCGTATTGTGACGAGTGCATGTGGAAGTTAAAGGAATACCCAATTGAGAGAATGTGGATCTGATGACCAGATGTGTAAAATGTCTCAAAACCTTCAAGTCATGCGGATGTACTGGAAAACATTGTTGGGAAGTGGCACAGGAATGTTTCAAGTGTCACTATATGGGAATAAACACAAACCTTACACGTACGATAAAGTTTAATGACTAGCTATGGTAGTCGAGGGAAAAATATCCATACACCCAAATACCCCTCATTCCATGATCTGTTGGTTTTGTAAAAAGGGAAGACATGAAGAATGTATGGACATGATTCCAGTTAATGAAGGTTACACCAAAGACTGTTCGTTTTCAACAAAAAAGATAAAGTGCGAATGTTCGCATTGATTTATATGGGGTAAAGTATATTATGATATTATGGCAACAAAGTTAGAAGAAATGAAAATAACCTTTGAAGAATTTCAAAAGGTTGTTGAAGAGATAAAATTGCTACCAGAAGAAGCCCGTTTGGAAGCATTGATTTGGAATCTGGATAACGAGTTCAGAATGAGAGAGTATGCAAAAAGAATGTATGGGGTAGATACATTGATCAAGTACGAGGTAAAATAATGGGTGGAGAAAATTATACAATCCAACACCAGATAGATTATCCCAAACTGGA
>Ga0098059_1001718_pt1 | contig 10801 bp, 4 predicted proteins | sample 20_taG_FD_92580 | JGI IMG/M metagenome (GOLD analysis project Ga0098059, IMG submission 92580) | Marine viral communities from the Subarctic Pacific Ocean - 20_ETSP_OMZ_AT15318 metaG | ecosystem: Environmental > Aquatic > Marine > Oceanic | place: Subarctic Pacific Ocean | collected 2015-01-19
AGAGATTGCAAAAGACTATGTAACCAAAAACGAATTAAAAGATGACATGGGAATCCTCATGGATAGAATAGATAAAATCGGAGAAAAGCTTGACAAACTCTTTGAAGTCAAGTAAAATAGGTAGTATATAACTATGAAAAAAAATAAACAACAAAAGAAAAGAAATAAAAAATATCAAGGAAAGTACGTTACTGCTAATAGGTTAGATATGTCTAAAGGTGGAAGAGTAGGGTTTGCTCCGGGTGGAAAGAGTGATTTGTATAATTATGAAAGTGAAGCTATTATAAATATTCCGGATGATGGTCCTCCAGATGATAAAACACCACCAGATGACCCACCACCAGATGATACACCACCACCAGATGATACACCACCGCCAGATGATACACCACCAATAGTTGATGAATTAACTGAGCAAGAAAAAAAAGAACTGTTTGAATCTGAAAGAGGTTCTAGAGTTGTTGAAACAGGTAGAACTGCAGAAGAAATAGCTGCTGGAAAAATTCCAGATGTTCCTACTGCAGAAGTTGAAGACATTTCTTTAACAGGAACATTGGCTAAAACTGTTGAGTTTGAACCTACTAAAGAAATAGAAGCAGCTACAATTAAAAAACAACCTTTAGAAGATGTAGAAACAGGAAAAGCTGTTAAAGGTGTTGTAGATAAACAAATAGAAGCAGCTACTTTTAGTGCTATTGTAAAAACTCAACCAGCAGACGTACAAGCAGCTATACAAAAGTTTACTCCAGAATTAAAAAATAGAATAACAGCAAAAGTTCAAGAAATTGCAGAACGTGACCCAACACAAGCTGCTGAAATAGCTAGACAAGAAATAGAAAAAGCTTTAACACCAGAAGTTAAAGGTAGTCTTAGACCTATTTCTACAGTTCCTTACATTGCTCCTAAAGAAGCAGTTGAAGTTGCTCCTGTAGATGAAGCTGAAGTTACTACAAGAATTGCACAAACTATATCTGAAAAAGAAAAAACAGATGTATTAGCTAATGTTACAGGTGAGGGAGTAGACTTAAATAATATACCTCAATATGAATTAGCTAAACAAAGAACTGCACAAGTTGCAGAAGCTAATACAAAAATAGCACAAGAATTAGGAACAGCTCCAAGTGAAGACGCAGCTACTAGAGCTGGTATAACTTCTGATGGAGTTGCTAAAGGTGATGCTGCTCAGATAGGTGGTATACCAACTTTTCAAGCTGCATCAAGACAGGCAGTAACTGGAACAGCTCGTACAACTGCAGCAGCAGATATGTTAGCTGTCGTTGGTGAACTACCTCCAGAAGTAACAGCAGCAGTTATAGAAAATCCTGCAGAAGTAGAAGCTAAAATAGATACTGAACCTGTTAATGTTATAGCAGCAGTAGCAGCACTTCCAAAAGAAGCTTTAGTATCTACACAGATGGAAAACTTACTTGCAGGTATTGAAGATAATAAAACACCTGTATGGGCTAGACCTGCTGTAGATGCAGTTAATCAAATGATGGCTCAAAGAGGTTTAAATGCTTCAACAGTTGGAAGAGATGCTTTATTTAATGCTATTATTCAAAGTGCTTTACCAATTGCACAAAGCAATGCTACAGCTTTACAAGCTAGAGCAACTCAAAACTTAAGTAACGAACAACAAGCAAACTTACAACAAGCTAGTCAAGTAATGCAACAAAGAATGACTAATCTTGCTAACCAACAAACAGCAGCTTCACAAACTGCACAAATGGCACAACAAGTTGTATTAAAGCAGGGTGAGTTTGAACAACAAGCAGTTCTAACTACAGCTCAACAAGAGCAACAAGTTAGAATGACTAACATTCAAAATGCTCAACAAAGAGCTTCACAAGAGTCTTCACAAAGACAACAAGCTGCTTTAGCTAATTTAGATGTTGGTGCTAAAATGGACCTTGCAAATCTTGAACAGCTTAATGCAGCTTCAAGAGAAAACATGTCTGCTGAACAACAAGGAAGATTAACAGAGTATCAAGCTAAAGTTAATAGAACTATGCGACAAGCAGAGCTTGAACAAGACATGGAAAAAGTTAATCTTGATGCTAGACTTAGAGTTGAATTAACTAATCTATCAGAGTTAAACGCTGCTGCTAGAGAGTCAATGTCTAATGAACAACAAATGAGATTAGCAAATCTTAATGTTCTTGTAGACTTTAAAAAGACTAATGTTAATTTAGCACAACAAATGGACTTAGCAAATATGTCTGCTGAGAATCAGATGGAACTTGCAAACTTGCAAGAAAGAGCTGCTGCAGATAGTGCAAACTTTACAGAAGCCAATAGATTTAGATTACAAGAGTTAGCAACTACTGCTTCTGTTTTATCTCAAAATGCTGAACTAAGACAAAGAGCAGAGATGGCTAAACTAGGTGCTGAAGAAAAGATAGCATTAGCAAACTTAACATCTAGAAACCAAGCAGATAGCGAAAGCATGTCTGCAGAGAATCAGATAGAGTTAGCAAATCTTAATAAACGTATGGCTGCTGCTCAAACAAATGCACAGTTAGCACAACAGTTAGGACTTGCAGAGCTTTCAAATGAGCAACAAACTGGAATGACCAATGCTCAGATTAATGCGAATCTTGATATGGCTCAGTTTAGTTTTGACCAACAGAAAGCTTTAGCTGATAGTAAGTTTATGCAAACAGCTACTCTTAGTAATTTTAATGCTGACCAACAAGCTATTATGCAAGATGCTACTAGATTAGCTTCAATGGATTTAGCAAACTTAGATGCTAGAACTAAACTATCTGCACAAAATGCACAAGCTTTTTTACAAGTAGATATGGCTAATCTTAGTAATCAACAACAAGCTAATATTTTAGAAGCTCAACAAAATCAACAAAGATTATTAAGCAATCAGTCTTTTCAAAATGCTGCAGCTCAGTTTAATGCAACATCTGAAAATCAAACTAATCAGTTTATGGCTAGTCTTAATGCACAGATGAGTCAATTTAACGTAGCTCAATTAAATAATATGGAGCAGTTTAATGTTCAGTCTGAAAATGCTGCAAATGCTAGAGATGCGAATAGAGTTGCAGATGTTAATAAATCAAATGCTGCTATATTGAATCAAGTAAATCAATTTAATGCACAATTAGATTTTAATAGACAACAGTGGAACGCTGCTAATGAACAAGCAGTAATTAATTCTAATGTTAATTGGAGAAGACAATCAAACATGGCAAACACTGCAGCACAGAATGCTGTTAATCAACAGAACGCACAGAATGCTTTTGGTTTAACTTCATCAGCTTTATCTTTTTTATGGCAAGAATTAAGAGACCAAGCAGACTATGATTTTAGGTTTGGTGAAAATGATGCTAATAGAAAGTTACAAGCTATGATAGCTGCTGCAAGTTCTGAAGGAGATGCTGCAAAAAACTGGTCAACTAATTTTACTAATGCAGCAAATACTATAGATAGAATATTTGGATAAAGATAAATAGGAGAATATACACATGGGATTTTTAAGTAAACTTTGGAAAGGAATTAAAAAAACTGTTAAGAAAATAGGTAAGGGAGTTAAAAACACTTTTAAAAAAATTGCAGGAGCTATAGGTAAACTAGGCATAGCAGGTCAGATAGGAATGATGTTTCTTATGCCTTATGCTACACAAGCTTTAGGAAGTTTCTTTGGAGCCTCTGGAAAGTTAGCTACATGGTCTACTAAGCTATTAGGTAAAGCTGGTATAGGTAGTCAGGCTCTTGGACACGGGTTAAACCTTATAAATAAAGCAGGTACTTTTGCAGGTAATGTTTATAATAGTGTTTCTCAAACTATTGGTAATGCTGTAGATAGAGTTACAAACTTTGCAAAGGGTAAAGGATTTACATTAAGCGAGGGTAGAACTTCTATATTTGCAAAGAAAACTCCAGAAAGTTTAACAGAAGTTATAGAAGCAGGTAAGCCTTTTGATGTTACTACAGCTTCTCCAGAAGACTTTACTAAAAAATTAATAGAAGGTAAAGGAGAAGTTCCCGGAGTAACAGATGTTTCAAGCATGTTAGATATTCCAGATTTAACAGGATTTGTACCAGAACAAACTATAAAAGTCGGTGGAGATTTAACAAGTTTTATAGAACAAAATTATAATGAAGCTATTACTCCTCCTAAGTTAAATCCATCACAAGTTGTAGAAGGATTGACAGACGTATCTAAATTTACAAAACCTGTAGATGCAGGATTATTATCTAAATCTAAAGATGCATCGTTTATGGATACGTTAGTAGATATACCGAGTAAAGTTGTAGAAGGTGTAAAAGATTTTGATGTTCAAAAAGCCGTTACTACTGGATTAGAAGGAGCTGTAACTGGAGGTATTAGAACAGCAGGAGGTCAAGATTTAGCTAAAGCATTAGGTTATGAAACACCTGAAGGACCTAGCAGTTATTATATTGATATACCTGAAATGATGGATGCAGGAGCTAGTAATTCTGCAGTGTATAACCAAGTAGATTTAATGACCCAACAACAAGGTAATCCTTATTTAGTAGGTAATATTCAAAACGCTAACTTTTTGAATAACTTAATAGGTGAAGGTAACTCTGCATATCAATCATTCATGGCAAACTTTTCAGCTTCGCAAAACACACCAATGCAAACAGGAATTTATGAAGCTGCCGGATATAATACTTAGGAGATATAAATGGAAGAATATAATCAAGAAGCTGTAGATGCTTTTGCTCAAGCTGGTAGACCTATACCGGGTCAATCATTAACATCTAATCCAGATGAGCCTAGACCTTTTGAAGGACCACCAGATTTTACAAACTTTAAAGAAGCTTTAGATTATACTGCTGCTGAATTATTATTAGAAGAAAACTATACTCCTATGGTGTTAGCTATGGGTGATGGTATTCCAGTCACTGATTTAGCCATGCAAATAGGTTATGTAGGTTTTAGAGAAGGTAAGTGGAATCCTGATTTAATGATGATGTTAATGGAACCTCTAATATATGTATTAATGTCATTAGCAGAAAAAGCAGGTATAAGTTATAGAATAGACAGTGACGATGATGAAGATGAAGATGATAATTTATTTGAAGAAAAAGCAAAAAACATAGCAGAAACTATAAAAGAAAAAACAGATAAAGGTCAAATTCCTAGTGGTGTTTTACCTTCTGATGTAGTTTCACAAATAGAATCTTTAGATATACCACAAGAAAGTTTATTATCAAAAACTGAAGAACCTATGGTTGAAGAACAAGAAACTCAACCTCAACAAAGTTTATTAGGACAAGGACAGTAAAATGGCAAGATATGATTATGAAGGAACTCAGCAATATGCAGAACAAAAATTTGCTGAAGCTAGACAATATAATGAAGAACAAGCTAAAAAGCAAGAAAAATTTGCTAAAAGACTTCTTGCTTTTGACACTGTTGTTAAAGGTGCTAATGCTTTAATTAATCAAAGAGCTAATGAATTAGATGCAAAGCAATTGCCTCAAAAAGCAGCTTATCAAAATTTAATTAATAGAAGTCAAAGTTTTAGAACTACTGAAGCTGAAAGAGTTAAATCAGGTTTAAGTGTTGAAGATTATTTAGAAAATAAATATTATACTCAACTTAAAACTGAAGCAGAAACAGATTTTAGTTATTTAAGTCCTATGCAATATAGTACAGCTTTGAGAGAAGAAGCTTCAAGACTAGCAAAAGCTAATTTAACTTCGTATAATAATTTAATTGAAACTACAAAAAATATACCAACCTTTGAAGACTTTACAGAATACTATGAAGAACAAGCAGATATTCCTAGAAACTTAGCATCTTGGATAGGTTCTAAAGCTAAAGGTTTTGTAAGAAAAGAAACCGAAGAAACTTTAAAATTAAAAAATGAAAGAGCTAATGATGCACTCTATGGTACTGCTATGTTTAATAAGTTTGGTGAGTTGTCTACAGATTTAAGAGCATACGATACTGTAACTAATCAAGGAATAGATGCTGCTAAAATTATTAATAGATTAAACTTAACTACTGGTAGATTAGTTCCTAATATGGAACAAAAAGAAACTGTAACAGAAATAGATAAAATAAAAGGTGTAACCACAGAAAAAGTTATTGTTTCTTTAGCTACTATGACTCCAGATGGAAACGTAGAATATAGAAAAGAAAACAAACATGTTATTGCAGAAGTTACAAGTCGTACAGGAGAAGACAGAGTAAAATTAACAGAATTACAAAATCTTTACAAGCTTGTTAAACCTGAAGAGCAAAATAATATTCAATCTATTTTACAAAGTAAAGATGGTGGATTGCCTACATATGAACAATATGAAAAAGCACGTGAATATTTAACTAAAAATCCCGATGCTTATGCTATTGACTGGTCAGATGAAAAAGCTAAAACAGATTCTTTTCCTGATTGGTATTCTATCCAAATTAAATATGTAAAAGACCCTACTACTGGAAAACGTATAGCCCAAGAAACTGAAGTAGGTAGTGGTATTTATGAAATAAAAGAAGACTTTAGAAAAGTAGCTGAAGAATTAGAGTTAGATGAACGTAATATGTTAGATAAGTATAATAAGTTGGGAATTGAAGCAGCTCCTACAATGTCTTCTTTAGACATGGATAAAAAAGATAAAAAAGATTTGATAACTTTAATTAAAGACCCAGTAAGTAAAAAAGCTTATGAAGAAGCATTAGAAAATACAGAATCTGATTTATATGCTTTGTTAGACCAGAAAAAAATAGCAGAGTCAAAATCAGATATAGTTTTGTTAGGAACTGAAGATTTAGAAATAGCTTTTCCTAATTTAGGTCTTACTGGAAAAAGACAATTATTTTGGGATAGAATAAATAATAAATTTTTATTTTAGGAGTTTAAACTCGTGACAATACCTTTTTCATATATAGATGATAGAACTGAATCAATTAGAAAAAATCTAAATCCTTTATATAAAGTAAGTAAAAAAGAAGCTATAGAATATGCAGTTGGTATGGGAGCTTCTGATTCTGCTCGTGGGATAGCACAACTCTTTGGTAAAGCTGGTGAGTTTTTTGGATGGGATGGGTTAACAAATCGTCTTAAAGAAAAAGATGAAAAGCTAAGAGCTATTTTAGAACATCCTGAATATGGAACTGCAGCAAATGCAGCTTTTTTAAGTTCTGCTATTGTAGCAGACCCTTTAAGTTATGCTCCTATTGTAGGATGGATATCTAAAGGTAAAAAAGCTAAAAACTTAAAAGACCTTGCAATTTATGGAGGAGCTGGTGGGGCTGCTGTATCTTCTATAGGTTACACTCCAGAAGATAGAAAAGGCTTGATAGTTGATGAAGATGCTAATTTATTTGAAAGACGTTTAGAAAATGCAGCAATTGGAGGAACTGCTGGTGCTGTTATAGGTAGTGCAGGTGGAGCAGTTGTTGATTTAATTCAAAAAGCTAGAGGTAAAGGCAGTATCTTTCAAGGTGTTGATGAAATAGAACCTAAGAAATTTGACGATGATATTGTAGATGAAGATGAATTAGTAAAACCTATAACTAAAGGTTCTATAGTACGTGCTAGTGATAGAAAAAATATTGGTACTGTTATAGATTTAGATGAAGAAAAAGGAATAGCTACAGTACGCTTTGTTAATAAAGAGACAGGAAATACAGCTACTAAAAGATTTACTCTAGATGATTTACAACCTCCAAAACCGGGACAACAACGTAAAAGTAAAGTAACTCTTGAAGAAGAAGTTGCAGAAAAACCTAAAGATATTATTTTTGTTATTGATAGAAAAACAAATAAAGGTAATCCAATTTATAAAACTACTAATCCTAGTAATAAAACTACTTATAGTATACAAAAAGCAGTTGATGAACAAGGTAATATAATTCCTAAACAATGGGAAGTTACAACTGTACCTTTTTTAAGAGGAAGAAAAAAAGGTGAAAGTATTTCTGATTTTAATAGAAGAAAAAAACAATTAACCGAAATAAATTTATTTGGTAGTCTTCAAGATTCTCAAAAATTTGTTAGAAATAAAATAAAACCAGATGAATCAGTAATTGTACCTAATCAAAATGCTTTTGGTAAAAATGTAGCAGATGAATTAGACAAACCTGTTGACCAAAAATATACTTTAAAAAATCCAGTATTAAAAGTCTATCAAGACATGGTAGGGACTCCTTTAAAAAATCTTATGTTTAATAATCCGGGTGAAAGTTTTTCGGCTGTAGCTGGTTATGGTATAGGTTTTAATGCAATAGATGACCCAGATGCTACCTATGCACAAAAAGTAGCAGCAGGAATTACAGGAGCTGCTATAGGTGCTGGTGGAGTTAATAGAATTAAAAATATTAAAGTTGGTGACGAATACATAGGTGAAATTTTTGGTAGGAAATTAATAAGTGATTATGGTTTAAAACCTGAATATTTAAAATTAAAACAATCTTATAGAACTAATAGAAATGAAATAGGTATACAGTTTGCTGAAATAGCTGAAAAAGCTGCAAAAGAATTAAGCCCAGAACAAAATAAATTATTATATGGTTTATTAAATGGAGACATAGCTTCTATAGAAAAATTATCTCCTGAAGCTTTAGCATTAAATGCAGAAACAAGAGCAATATTAATTAAATATGGACAAGAATTAGTAGATAGAGGTTTATTAAGTGAAAAAGTATTTAAGAAAAATATAGATACTTATATTAAAAGAACTTATTTAAAACCTAAAAAGTCTGATAATAAAATAATATATGAAAATAGTAAAGACATAAGAATTATAGGAGAAGAGTTAAGACCAAGAGGTAAAATTGAAACTACAACTATCAAAGCTTTTAACAATCCTAAAAACAATTGGAAGAAAGAAGGTTGGGAAATTTTAGAAGAATTAAAAGGTGGTAAAGTTAAAGTAAGAAGACAGTATACAAAACAAGAAAGAAAAGATTTGGAAGAAGTTGAAAATGCTTCATATGCTATAACAGAAACAGGAAGATTATTTGCAAACGATATAGCTAGTGCTAGATTTTTTGATGACCTAGCTGATAATAAAAAGTTCGTGTTAGATGAAGCAGACTGGAAAATTTTAACTCCAAGTGAACAAGCACGTTTTGAAATTATGCCTAGTAGTAAAGTTCAAGGTACTAAAAAATTAAAGTATGGTGAACTAAGTGGTAAGTATGTAAATAAAGATGTTCTTAGAGATATAAAACATACTTATGGTTTTAGTACTGTTGATAAAGCTAGAAATACTATGTATTTAAAAGGTCTTGATAGATTACAAACAATTTGGAAAAAAACTAAAACAGCTTGGAGTCCTTCAACTCACGTAGGTAACACAGCTTCTAACGTAATGTTACTAGATTTTGCTGATACAGATTTTAAATATGTTATCAAAGGAATCAAAGAAATGTCAGACCCTAAATCTGCATTACATAGACAAGCAAAAATAGATGGTATATTTGATGTTGATTTAATAAGTAAAGAGTTAAAAGAAGCAGCAACTGAAATAGAAAGAAGTTTATTAAAAATTCAAAATGAACAAAGTTTTGGTTTAGGAATTTTGGGTGAAACAGGTGATGCTATTAAGTATGGTGCTAAATGGACTCCTGAAAAAATGGAAAGATTTTATCAACTTCAAGACCAGATATTTAGAATGGGTGTTTATATGGACAGACTTGATAAAGGTTTTTCAAGGTCTGACTCAGCCTTAGAAGCACGTAAATGGTTTATCGATTACGATATTAATGCTCCTTTTATACAAGGATTAAAAAGAACTGCGGTACCTTTTATAAGTTATACCTATAGAGTAATACCTTTATTAGCTGAAGCAGCAGCTCTCAGACCTCATAAGTTTGCTAAGTGGGCTGCATTAGGTTATGGTATGAACGAAGGTTTTACATATTTAGCTGATGATAAATATGGAGAAGATATAGATAGGTTGACAGTTAGAGATGCGTATAATAAAAAATTATTTGGTGGTGTTCCTATTGTTGGAGATGCTATGCCTTACACAAATATTAGACTTCCAGTAGATGATAAAAATGGTAATGCTTTATATTTTGATGCAAGTCGTTGGATTCCGGGTGGTGATATTTTTGAAGGTAGAGAAAGTCCTGTAGGTTTTCAGGGGCTACCAGCTAGTTTACAGCCCGGTGGTTTATATGTAGATTTAATATCTAATGTATTTTTTAAAGTAGACCCTTTTACAGGACAAAACTTAGAAGATATGGGAGTTGATACAGAAAGCACTGGAGCAATATTAAAGCATTACGGTAAAGGTCAGATACCTAATATACCCGGATTGCCTGAAACTTTTGCTACTAAAAAAATACAAAAAGCTAGAAGAATTGAAGCAGGTGAAGAGGCAGGTGAATTGATACCCGGTTCTCAATATGTAACTAAAGATACTCCTTTCTTAGCATTGGCTTATGGTTTTGGTTTTAGAGTAAGACCACAAGATGCAAGAATTAATAAGAAAGTAAGAGAATCAAGTTATTTAAGAGAACGAAGCAATATACAAAAGAAAAGAAAACAAGCAGGAAAAGATTTTAGTAGGGGTAAAATAACTGCAAAACAAAAAGATAAAAGAACAGTAGAACTTCAAGCTGAACTTATAACTTTAAATGCTGAATACGAATTATACATAGCAAAACTTCAAGAGCTTGAAGACAAGTTAAGTGCTGAAGGTTTAAAAAGATTTGAACAAAGAAAAAGAAAAGTTGAAGGCGGAATAGTAAAAGGTGATAACGTACCCTACACAAAAGAAAACCCAGCAGATAGAATTGACCCTTTTACAGGACAACCTTACTCAGCACAAATGGAGGAATTAGGATTAGATGTTTTTCAAGAAA
>Ga0098059_1001720_pt1 | contig 10797 bp, 19 predicted proteins | sample 20_taG_FD_92580 | JGI IMG/M metagenome (GOLD analysis project Ga0098059, IMG submission 92580) | Marine viral communities from the Subarctic Pacific Ocean - 20_ETSP_OMZ_AT15318 metaG | ecosystem: Environmental > Aquatic > Marine > Oceanic | place: Subarctic Pacific Ocean | collected 2015-01-19
AAATCTTTTTCCAATTCACAAAACTTATTTTCTTTAAATCTCATTTCCCCCCCTTTTTATAATGACCTAAATTAGTAGCTTTATCAAAAAGCTCATTATCTCTATCCTCATCATAACTTGTAAAGGTGTGGGTTTCTTTCATAGTAACTTCATTCATTCTTATACGACTACGAGAATTATTTAATTTTGAAATTTCACCTAACCTAATCCAATTAGGGTCAAATTCAGAATCCCATAAGTTTTGCATAAAATCATCAATTGGTTTTTTTAATTCTTCTAATGATTTATTATAGTTTTCTCTATCTATTTTCTTTTGTTCTTTTGTTTTTGGTTTTATCATTTTCTTACCCCTTATCCTACGACTTCAAAAGTCTGACTATTAGCTTTTATTTCAATTGCAGTATCCATATTTACCATACGATACCCCTTTTTTTGGACATCAAATACCAATATATAAGAATTATTATATTGATGAGCAGATGATTTCCTGGAATTTGTCTTACGATAAGACTTTACCCCTAATCGACCAGTAAGATGCCGATATTCCCCATTTTTCTTTTGAAACAGTACAGAAAAGAACCTTCCCTTTTGTTCCTTTAATAATGGAAATATTTTTCCTACATAGATTGCTTTTTTCATATTACTTAACTCCTTTGTTTTCTATATGGTTTATTACCTTTAGTACTAAGTCGTTATAACAATCGCCATATTCATCACGATTATTATATTCTAGATCAGAATATTCAAATACTTGAAAGGTCATATTTATATGATCTATTGCTCTTTGAAATACCTCTTTACTAGGTTTTTTCTTTTTGTTTTCAATTTCTGCAATTGCTTTGTTTATTACTTCCAATGCACCTTCTTGATCTTTTAGAATTTTTTCCCAATGTTCCTTTTCTTCCTTATCATCCCAATTATCAAGAATAGTTTCATATGTGTTTGTATAATCACCTTCTAAATGTTCCTTAATTAATTTAAGTGTCCAATCACCTAGCCCTACAATAGTTTCAAATGTTATAGGCTTTTCAAAATATGATCTTATGTCAATCATATTATCAATAAAGTGATCTAAGGTAACCTCTACTGCATTTCTTTCGTATTTATTCAAAATTAACTCCTTTTTTTTCTTATTTTTGTTACGGTTAAAATAGTTTCGCATCTCCATTCCCTAGATCCAAACTGCTTATAATACTTTTTTGCTTGTTCCTCTGCTTCCTCTCTTGTTTCATAGTATCCATATACATAAGGATCAGAAGAATCATTAGTTTCTACAATTGTATACACATTACACCTCCTTTACATCTGTAAGATTTGGAGCTTTTATAAAGACATTATCCCAAGCATTTTGTAAAGCTCTTACGTTATATCTCATTTTATCCAATTCCCTTTTCAAGTCATGTGCATATGCTCTATATTTTTCTTTTTCATTAGCCAGTTCAGATATTCTAGTGTTGAGATAGGAATTTTTATATTTCTCTCCAACAGATCCATCAATATATATTCCTAATCCAGTTGCATTTTCTGTACTTACTTCGCCATGAGTCCCATATGTTACACCTTCTTTGGGGCATCTATTTCTAACCTTCAATCTGTATTTAGAATTCTGTTCTGTAGCCAGTTTATTAATATGCTTGATGGCATCCCTATTTTCTTGGGTTGCACCAATTACACAAAGTTGTTCAGTTGGATTATCACTTCTGTATTTTCCTTGTGTTTTGTTTTTTTGTGGTAGTGTTAGTTTCATTATTATTGCTCCTTTGTTATTTTAAATTGTAAATCTTTATCGAAGGGGTTAAAATGTATTTTTATACTTCTTGCAACTTCAATTGCATTGTCTTCTTCAATTATTATAATATTATCATCATCCTCATTATCAAAAAAAGGTAAATAATAATTACGACTTAAAAATCCTAATTTGTGATCGATTGGTATTTGATTATAGACCCCCTCAACAAAATAAGACTCAATAACTTTATTATTTTTTATGATTTCAAAATTAAAAAAAACACAATTATATTTATCATTTATTCTAATTTGACTAATCGATTTAGCAATTTCTCTGATGGACATTTTTATTACTCCTTTATTTATTAGCTAGATAAAATGCTTTTGCAAATCCTTGTGGAGTTGCACTTCTTAATCTTTTTGTTCTGTCAGATTTACCCCCAAGTTTTGCCCACATCCACGAGCCACGCTTTCCATTTTTAAGGGTCACATATTTAGGCTCAACTGGGTTTTTTATTGGAATATTGAAATTGCCCCACAACAAAGTTTTTTTCGTATAAGGGTCACCATAATCACATGGATTAAATTTGTGTGTAGGCTCTCCAATATAATACTTTAATCTTCCAACTGGATTTTCAAGAGCCCAAAATTTTGGTTGGGTCATTAATATTATTCGCATACAAGCATCTACAACAGACAAACCATCAAGCAAAGCAGATTGCCCCTTATCCTTCCACCATCTTGCCCCACTTACTGCAAAATCTGTACATGGTGGAGCACATAAAATCCCATAAACCTTATTATTAGGATATTCAAATAAACGTACGTCACCAGTTGAATTTTTACCTTTTATCCATTCTTGGGGGTCAATTATCCGTACATCATAATTATTAGAATCTTTACTATAGAACTTGCTCCAAGATCCAGTTCCCCCACATAAATCCAGTATTATTTTTTTCATTGTTAAACCCCTATTGTTTTTATTAAAAGATGGACAAATAATATTATTAAGACAAAAAAACTGGTATAGATATAATATTCAAAAATTTTTTTCTGAATACAGTAATTAATAGGATTTATAATTAGACATAAAAAACCGTATATAATTACAAGTCCTAAATAATATAAAATATTTATTATTATATTGAATAGATTTGACATTTTAACCCCTTATTATTTCTATTATACTTCTTTTATCAAATGGCATTATTTTATTTATATAGAAATTTTCCAATTGATTATCGTTCATTGTTTCCAATGCTTTTTTTATTTCTTTAATTGATGGCATAAAAGCCCCCTTTTATTTTGTTTTCTACCCAAAAAACCCCATTTAAGGGGCTAGTTTTTTGGGCTTTGGTTTGTTGTTTAGTGATACTTATAAGAAATATTTTTTACTTTAGGATTCCAACATAAACGGCAATCTCCACATTCATTATTGTTTTTGTATGATTCGCATTCCGTACCAATTGCATTAGATTCTTTATGAACTGAGGAAGTGCATAAATCAAGCATTTTAGGAGGCTTTGAGTCAATCATGTGAGCACTTAAACGGATAACTAAATTTGAAGGAAATTCTCCATAATTTACTTTATAAGATCTTACTATTTTGTACTCCCTAGTAGGTAGCCAATGCATAATATGGGGGGTCATTTCACACACCTCAACTATCTTTCTTAAATGTTGTATGCTTTGCAAATCTCCCGAATCATGCCATCTGAAAAAGTTCTTATCTTTCTTATTCCCTTGGTTGTTTATAAGATATGCCATTGCTTTGCTCCAATTGGCTTTTTGAATATTTTCTGTCTTTGGTTGTAACTTGGTAGGAAGTTTATACCTTGCATAATTCCCCTTTAATGCATAGCAACCAAAACAAACGGATCTTTCCACATTAACTAGCTTGGATCCCGTTTTACAATCTAATGCACTTAAATTAAACGATTTGCTTGGCATCTTGGAAGTGTTTGATAGATCGCTCCCTATAATTTCTTTTGCGATTACTTTGTTCATTTGTTTTGCTCCTTATTATATATTTGTTTTATTATATGTAATCTAGTTTCCTTCAAAGCTTGTTGTGTTTTATTCTCCCCAAAGTAATTACATAATTCTGCATATATTTTCCTAGATTCTGAAAAATCATTTTCTTTCCAATTATTTAAACCCTTTTCAACTAGCAAAGCATATTGTTTTAATAATGAAATTTGTTTAATCATTTGTTTAGTCATTGTTTTACTCCTTATTATATATGTGTTAATAAATCTAACTAAATATACCTAGTATACATTCTGTATCCAAACGCTATTTAAAATAAAATTATACGGTGTATGAATGAACAAAAGGAACAAAACGGAAAAACAATTTTCTTTTTTCTGTGACCCCATTTGACCCTAGAAAACTCTATACTCTCTATAAAACAAATGCTTTATAAGTATTTTATTTAAAATTATAGACTGATTTTGTCCGTATCAATTTGAGACACCGAGACCACAAGGAACGTCCTGCTGGGAGTGGGGGGTGTGGCTCTTAAACCATGCTACTATTTAGGAAACAAAATGTAATCTGAACTATTAATAAAAACCCTCCTAGATTTACACACCTATATGGACCAATTTCCGTTATTGACAGAGAAGGATCAGGTTAGGCTAGAAGATGCCATCTCCCTATCATCGTCTTTCAGATTCAAGCTTAATATCTTCAATAGTGGTCTTATTCCACTGGAAAACCGATGGCTCCAGTTCGCAGCACATAGAGCTTACGATACTCTCTCTAAAAGAGAGCTCCAGGTATTTAAATTAAGATGTAAAATGATTTCTTTCCCTTTAATTGGAGAACAATTAAAGATTTCCACTTCCTCTGCAAAAACCTACTGGAGAAGAGCTCTTATGAAGTGTGCAATCCTTTGGGAGTCATCTGATCCCCTAATAGTAGAAGAAGAGGAGTGATAATGACAAAAGTAGGTAGACCTAGAATTAAGATGGACCCTGATCAAGTAGAAAATCTTGCAGAGTTCGGTTGTACGACCTTAGAGATAGCTAAATTTTTCAAATGTGACGAATCTACTGTCCGTAAACGCTATAAAGAAGAAATGGCGAGGGGCAGAGAAAAAATGAAGATAAAATTACGTCAGATACAATTTAAACTCGCTGAAACAAATGCAGCTATGAGCATATTCTTAGGTAAGAATTATTTAGCTCAGACCGACCGTCAATCAATTGACTTAACAGGTAATTTAGAGACTGTACTTAAAGAGTGCGGTTATGAGGATAGCAAAATAGGTGAAGAAAAGAATCCTGAGCAAAGAGAAGTTCTGGAATCTGATCCAATACAAGCCCACGCCTAACCAAACAACGGTCCACAACTCAAAAGCTCGTTTTAGAATAAATATTCAAGGGCGAAGAAGTGGCAAAAGTTTCGCAGCGGCAAGGGAAATTGAACCTTGGATCCTTACTCCTAAAACAAGAGGTTGGATTGTAGCTCCTAACTACGAATTGTGCGATAAGATCGCTAGGATTGTAAAGGAGGACCTTCTCCTAAAACTCAAACTCCCAGTAGAAGCTAAGAAAGAGATTAGCGGTCAGATCTATTACTTTAAGATGGCAGGGCTAGGTTCAGAGGTATGGATTCGCAGTTGTGACAATGTGGATTCCTTGGTCGGAGAAGGTTTGGATTGGATGATAATTGACGAGGCCGCCAAGGTCAAAAGAATTGTATGGGAGCAGTATTTAAGACCAACACTTTCGGACCGTAGGGGGTGGGCATTGATGACAACCACTCCTGAAGGTCACAATTGGATGTACGACTGCTACACCAGAGGACAATCAAAAGAATTTCCCGATTGGGAGTCATGGCAACATCCCTCATGGGAATCACCATATTTTAAGGAGGACATTGATGACATCAAGAAAACGCTCACGAAAGAAACATGGGAACAGGAATACGGAGCATCCTTCGTCTCCTTCACAGGTCGTGTCTACCCATTTTCACGGTACACAAATGTGGTTAAGGGACTCAGATTCAACCCCAATCTACCCACATACTGTTCAATCGACTTCGGCTTCAGGATGCCTGCCGTTGGATGGTATCAAGTGGAAGAAAGGGATAATGACGTTAAGATTTACCAGATAGATGAGATTTGTTTTGAGGAAAATTTAAAAACAGATGAACTAGCTAACATGATCCTTAGAAAAGATTACCCAGTAGAAGCTTATTATGGGGATCCTGCTGGTGGTGGTGTACAGGCTCAGAGTGGTATGGGGGATATAGAGCAATTTAGGAGAAAAGGTATTCGGGTCCGTTTCAAAACAGACAAGGTATCGAGAAATATTGCCAACGGTGTAACCCATGTACGCTCTTTTATAGAAGATGCACATGGAGATAGTCATTTTTATGTAAGTGACAAATGTAAGGGCTCAATTGAGTGTTATGAGAATTACAGATACCCAGAGCATAGAGTTGACCAAAGACTAAAGGAAGAGCCTATGAAGGATGGTCGAGTGGATCATATGAACGATGCTACAAGATATTTTTTTTGTAATCGTTTTCCTATTAGAAGAAGAACCGCTGGAGTTATAGATTGGTAACTATCCCTGATTTAGCACAAAGTACAGTAAGTAATGCCTTAAAAGATTCATTAAAGTATATCGAGGACAAGAGGGTCCTTGAGCGAGATTACCTTATGGATTGGTATGAGGGTGCTAATGTTGAAAAATACATTGGAAGATATTTTAAGCCTGAGACTTTATCTCAAGTCCCTGCATTAAATCAGAACATTACTAGGAGAGTGTGTGCGATGAGGTCATTGACCTACAAGCGACCTCCTAGAATGAGAGTCTCTGATTCTTATAATGGTATAATTGATCTAGGAAGTCTTAATGCAAATCGTAGACTCTTGGAAAGATTGACTTTTCTTTTAGGTACAATGGCTTTTCGTTCTAGGTGGAATGAAGTCACAGGAAAACTTGAGTATGAGGTATTAAGTCACTACACACCCATATTTTTAGCAGGAGATAGTAGAGAAAATCCTATTGGGATATGTTATCCAATAGAATACCAGGGAAATGCAAGAATTAACACTCCTATCCATGCAGTCTGGACTGAAAGTAGACCAGGATATCAAGGAGAACATTATTTAGTAGATGAGCATGGACATAAAGTATCTGTAAACGACCAAGACATTAATCCCTATGGGGTTTTGCCAGTCACTTTCTGCAATAGATACCTACCGATACGAGATTATCATTCGGTGGCAAATGCGATGGATGTTGCTCAAGTTGATCTGGCAGTTAACGTAGCTCAAGTGGAACTTCAATTAGCCATAAGGTATTCAGCCCTTGGTATAAAATATATTACTGGCGTAGATGATGCAAGTCGTATAGAAATTGGAACAGATAAGGTTTTATATCTTCCAGAAGGCTCAGACTTTGGGGTAACTAATAGTGGTGGAAGTTTACAAGAGATTGTTGACTCTACACGATTTTTAGTAGAGTCTACCTTAAACAACAATCACATAAGAGCAAAGTTTGCTAGGGACGATGCAGGAAATGCACCTAGTGCGAGTAGCCTTTCGATCTTGGAAATGGAGATGAGAGATATAGCTACTGGGGAAAAGGAAGACACATGGAGGCCTTGGGAAAAAAAGAGGTATAATGTAGATAGAGCTATTCTTGAAGTTGAAGCAGGGTTAAGACTTCCAGAAGAATATTCAGTTGATTTCTTAGAGCCTAATTATGCATTAACACCTGATACAGAGATAGCTCTATGGACATGGAGATTTGACCAAGGGTTAGCTTCAAAGCAAGATTATTTCGATTACATGAATCCCGATGCTTCGCCAGAACAGAGAGCAGAGTTTGAATCAAGGCAACAGGAACCTCAAGAAGAGAAAGCTCCCCAGAATCGTTTATTAGCTAGACTAGAGAGTTAATATATGGAACAGATCATCGACCAAGCGGTTGCTGATTACCTCTCACAATTAGAACAATCCCAAGAAGAGTTTTTAAAGGATGTAGAAGAACTTCAAAATGAAGGACTTTCTTCCGAAGAAATACTAGCAATTATTGCAGGATTAAACATTGCAGATTATTGGCTTCAAGATTTATTTATGCAAAATGCTATCAATCGATACCTTGAGGCTACTGGTTTTATGTTAGATGATATGGTAAAGTTTGGAAAGATAAGTGAAACTCAGTTATTAGCATTTCGTAAAGTGCAAGAGTCTTCTATCATAACTTACAGTGCTAGGCTAGGAGAGGAAGTACGTCTTGGGTTAGCAGAAGGCTTATCACAAAAATTAAAAGGAAATACACTTAGGGAAAGAATAGCTACAAAAATTTCCTTATCCCCAAGAAGAGTAGAAACGATTGTAGGAACTGCTTTAGCTTCTTATAACCGAAGTATTTTAATGGTAATGTCGGAAGATTTACCAGAAAAAGAATCTTGGTACTATCATGGTCCGTTAGACGGTAAGACTAGGCCAATATGTAGAATAATGTTAAGTGACCGAGGTTTAACTAAAGCAGAAGTTGAAGCTCGGTATCCTGGGGCATTAATAGATGGTGGTGGATTTAATTGTAGACATAGATGGCTTCCAGAAAGGTCAGACCCTAGATCTAGTAAAACAGCCAAGCAAGAAATAGATAATAATCCTAAGAAATATAAGAAAGCAAAAACTTTATTGGAGTATAGCCGTGGACTTTAAAATACCTCCTTTAGAAAAAATCATGGAGTTTAAGACTTCATTTCTCAATGAATTGACAAGGAAAGCCAAGGAAATGCATTTGTTTATTATAAAAACAAAATGGAGAAGCCCAGATGGTAAAAGGTTTCCAAAGCTCACTAAAAAATATGCAAAAGAGAAGCAAAAGAAATACGGTAACAAAAATCCTAATCTATATGCTTCTGGATTAATGTTTAGGCAGATAAAAGCAAAGAAGCCAAAAAGAAAAAAATTCATTAGCGATATTACATTGTCTTATGGAGTAGAAAATGGTGCTACTCATCCTAGAAATAAGGGAGACAATATTCCCACAGCAGATTTATTAACATTTCATGCAGATGCTGTTCCTCCTAATAAACATAGGCCAATTACTGGCAAGGCAGGATCAATGGGATCTTTATATAAAGCAATACATAATCAAACAAGGGATATGCTTGTTAAGGATCTTGTAAACCAAATGAGTAAAAATATAAAGAGGGCATTAAGTCCTTATTCAACCAAAATAGACCTATAAAGGAGGACAGTATGTCCGAAGAAGCAACCATACAGGAAGCACCGCAGATTGCGGAAGGTACTAGATCACCTGTTGAACCCAAAGTATCTACAGAGGTGGCTCCTGAAAGCCAAGACCAAGACATAGAATCGCCTGACTATGGTGCATTGGTGCAAGAAAGCAAAAAGTATCGAGCTAGGGCACAGCAAAGTGAGTCTGAACTTACTAAGTTACAAAAGCAAATTGATGCTGACCGTCAGAAGCAGATGGAAGAACAAAATGAATGGCAACAATTAGCTGAAGAGAGAGCTTTAAAAATCTCTGAACTTGAACCGATAGTGGAACAAGCTCAACGTAATGAAGCACAAATAAGAGAACAGATCCTTTCTGATTTTAGTGAAGAGGATAAGGAGACTTTTGGTGACTTGCCGTTACCAAAGCTTCGAGCCTTACATGACAAATTAAATCAAAATAATCCTCGCCTTGCAATCGCCAATAATCCTGCTGTTCCAGTAAATGAAGTTCCTGAAGATTGGACAAAGATGGACAGGAAAGACAGAACGAAACATTGGGATAAGATACTGGCATCGTATAGGCGGACACCTTCTTAAAAGGAGAACAATAAAAAATGGCTTATACCGCTTTTAGTGGTGATACCACCAGAGGAACACAGCTGGATGTCTTTATTCCAGAGCTATGGGCTGATGGAGTTTATCGCTACTTTGAAAAAAACCTAGTTTTCAAACCATTCTTTGACGATTACTCAAGTATGGTTAAGGGAGCTGGAGATGTATTACACATACCCACCGTACAAGAAGTTTCTACTGCTACTAAAGCAGTGAACACTGGTGTTGCGTATACTGTAGCAACTGAAACCGACATCGATCTTGCGATTGATCAACATATTTATGGAGCGAAGCTCTTTGAAGATTTGGCCATGATCCAATCCAATGAGCAACTGTTCGATAAGTATGCACAATCTATGGCATATGGACTTGCAAAGGCTGTTGATACCAAGATAGAAGCTTTGCTTCAAACACTCGGTACAAATCAAGACCTTGCTGCTAATAACAGTATGAGTAATGCTGATGTTGAAACTGCTCTTGGAACATTGATATCAAACGATATTCCAGCAGATGAATGTGCATTCTTTGTGAATCCACTGATCTATGCTGATCTGTTGAACGCCAAGGCATTTGTCGCATCTGGTTCAAGTGCTGGTGTTGGTTTTGGAGCAGATAATGCTGCCATGAATACTGGGCAAGTTGGAATGCTTTTTGGAATTCCAGTCTTTACTAGTTCATTGATACCAACGACTTCCTCAGATGGGATTGAAGTCGGATACTTGGTTCACAAGTCAGCGATAGCTGTAGCAGTACAACAGGACATTCGTGTACAAAGCGAATATTCTGTGGATTATTTAGGCACAAAAGTTGTTGCCGACATAATCTATGGTGCAGTTATTACAACTAGCAATCATGTAAAAGGAATTGAGTTCTGTAATACTTAAACCTTAGTGTGTAAAGCAATGGGCGGTGAAGTGTCATCGCCCATTGTATTAGTAGGAGAGATTATTATGATAGTATTAAAAAAAGATAACCATTATATGCACACTGAGTCAATAGAAGTGGCCCAGGAAAAGGTTAATGCTGGTTATGAGATCTTAAAAAACAAGTTCCCAGGCGTAAAAATCGTTAAACAAGAACCAAAAGCAGCACCAAAAAAGAAAATGTTCGCTAAAAAGAAAAAGTAACGCTTTTTAGCTGGACTCGTTCACGGTCTGCCAACACCTTAGAGAGATAGGAGAAGAAATGGCAACATCAAATTTACATCGTTACACTGCTCAAGAAGCAGAAAATCGTCT
>Ga0098059_1001723_pt1 | contig 10790 bp, 10 predicted proteins | sample 20_taG_FD_92580 | JGI IMG/M metagenome (GOLD analysis project Ga0098059, IMG submission 92580) | Marine viral communities from the Subarctic Pacific Ocean - 20_ETSP_OMZ_AT15318 metaG | ecosystem: Environmental > Aquatic > Marine > Oceanic | place: Subarctic Pacific Ocean | collected 2015-01-19
GTTGGAAAGCACAATGCCTGTCGCCAGAGATGACCTCGCCCGAGCACAGGCGTCCGCAAAACAGGAGGCACAAACAGAAGCTGGCATTCTCAAGTGGCTACTTGCCATCAACGGCATCATGTTCGTCATTGAAATCACTGTCGGCTGGTGGGCGCAATCCACTGGCTTGATCGCGGATTCGTTGGACATGTTTGCGGATGCCGCCGTTTACGGCGTGGCGCTGTATGCCGTAGGGCACAGTGTGCGGGTGAAGCTGCGCGCAGCCCATTTTTCCGGCTGGCTTCAGATCATTCTTGCCCTAGGCGCTTTGGGCGAGGTGGTAAGGCGATTAGTATTTGGTAGTGAACCGGTTTCCACTTTGATGATGAGCTTCGGGCTTGTTGCCTTGGCGGCCAATGTGACCTGTCTGCTGTTGATTGCCAGGAGCCGGGATAGCGGCGCACATATGAAAGCCAGTTGGATATTCTCTGCCAATGACGTAATTGCGAATCTAGGTGTCATCCTAGCCGGTGGATTGGTAGCCTGGACTGGCTCACGTTATCCCGACTTGGTGATTGGCCTGATCATCGGTTTGATTGTGCTGAATGGTGCACGCCGTATTTTGCAGCTCAAGTCCTGAATAAGAAAAGGTGATGAAGAGTCCACGATCCACCTATATTCCTGCTTTGAAGTATCATGCTCTAACCCGTTATTACGACTGGGTGGCTTCCTTGACTACGCGAGAGAAAATTTTCAAAACGGCGTTGGTCAATCAAGCTGCTCCGTTAGCGGGGAAACACTTACTGGATGTGGGCTGCGGCACGGGAACCCTAACTCAAATGTTTGCCGAAAGAGAACCGTCGCTGACTATTACTGGTCTGGATGCAGACTCTGGAGCACTCGAACTAGCCAAAACCAAGTTTGCTTCAATGGATCAGCGTGTGAGTTTGTGGCAGGGTTTCGCACAAGATATGCCCTTCGAAACAGCGACTTTTGACGTTGCAGTGTCGAGCTTGTTTTTTCACCACTTGACACGACTGCAGAAGCTCGATGTCTTAAAGCAAATCCATCGGGTCCTTAAACCTGGTGGCAGTTTACTCGTTGCTGATTGGGGAAAGCCTTCGTCATCGATTCAGCGAATGCTATTTCTGCTGGTTCAGTGTCTTGATGGTTTTGAAACGACACGAGATAGTGTTCACGGTATGCTGCCCTATTTGATCGACGAAGCCGGATTTGTAAAAGCTGAGAGTAATGGCTGCGTGTCAACTCTCTTGGGAACCATCCATTTGATGAGTGCAAAGGCATAAAATGAAGTGGGACATTAAGAAATTCGTCGGTTTTCTGATTCTGGACAATTACTTTAAACCTAATGGTATTGAGAAGCGAGCTTCGTGATCCGACGAATCACGATTTACCTGTTGTTAGCTTTGATTGCTCTGCAGTCAGTGGCTGCTATGCCGGATACGTATAAACTTTATCAATCCGGTACAGAGCTCCTGCCAGCTGCGCATAAATATTTGGATGCGGACACGAATTTTGATGGAAGGCTCGGAAAGCAAATGCCGGACAAGCAGCTCCCCTATGACTGCTATCAGTGTAGTTGTTGTCACGCGCACTGCTGCTTTTTGGCACCCAGTAGTATTTCTCCGATGGAGGCTTCGCTACTTGGAAGTGTCATAACGCTTTATCAAAACTTTAAACCTCCTGTTATTCCGGCTTCCCTTTATCGCCCTCCTATTGGCTGATCCTGGCCTTTAAGAAACTCAAAGACATCACGGCCATGGTCATTGTGTTGAGCCGCTATATTTCTAGAACTAAGGATTCATTTCATGTTACCCAATTACAGCGCGTCTGTTTATGGCGCTAGCAAACCGTGGTCACGCAGGTACCCTGGTTTTTTATTCAGTTTATTTATTTTCTTTTTTGTCCAGGGTGCCTGGGCCGCTTCCACGGATACATCCATTACGTTAAATAGCGCCATCGAGCGTTTAATAGCTCAAAACCCTTCCTTGAAAATTTTTCCCTATCGCTATGCCGCCCTTCAGGGGCAGGCAGAGACGGCCGGGTTAAGGCCGGCGTATGAGTTGGGTTTTGAGGCTGAAAATGTCGGCGGTACCGGAGATTTTAGCGGCGCAGGTGGTGCTGAGCTGACCATTGCCCTGTCTTCGGTCATCGAAATGGGGAATAAGCGCGTGGCTCGACAAGGCGTTGTCTCCCACAGTCGGTCAGTGCTCGATGCCAGCCGACAGGTGGAATCCCTGGCCTTATTAGGCGAAGTCACCCGTCGCTATGTCGATGTGCTGGCCGCACAGGAGCAGGTTACCCTGGCTGCCGAGGCTGCTCAATTGGCAAACGAGAGCTTACGCATTGTGAAAAAGCGGGCTACGGCGGGGGCGACTCCCGAGGCGGAAGTCAAACGGGCACAGGCCGCTGCCGAGCAAGCGAAGCTCGCTTTCCTTTCGGAGCAGCAACGGCTGGCTTATTTGAAAGTGTCGTTGTCTGCTCTATGGGGAGTGACTACACCTGACTTTGCCAAGGTGCAAGGTGATCTATTCCAGTTTGGCGAGGACGTCGCCTTTGAGATGCTATACGCCAAAGTGGAAAAAAATCCGGCGATCGAAATATTCGCGGCAGAGTCCCGCCTCAAAGAAGCTGAATTACGCCTTGCCCAAACCCAATCCAGCGCCGATATCAGTTGGTCAGTGGGGGTTCGTCGAATACAGGAAACCGATGATACCGCACTGGTGGCTGGCTTCAGCATGCCGTTGTTTTCCGGCCAACGAAATACCGGCGCTGTGTCGACTGCGCTGGCCGAAAAAAATCAGGTGTTGGCACAACGTGACGTAATGCTGCTGGATTTACACACTCAGCTGTTCCGCGCCTATCACAACCGCAAACAAGCCATTGTCGCGGTAAAAGCACTGCGTACCGCCATCATTCCCGCCCTTGAGCAGGCCCTGGTAGACACTCAGGTGGCCTATCAACGCGGTCGCTACGGGTATCTCGACTATGTCAGCGCGCGGCAGGAATTATTGAGCGCCAGGCGTACCCAGATCGAAGCGGCGGCAGCCGCTTTAACCTATGGCGCAGAAATTGAGCAACTAACAGCAGAGCCCCTGGCCTTGACTCAGTATGGCGAAGACAACACATTTTCAGGATCATCACGATGAAATCAAGAACACATATTAACAAACCCATCCCCCATCTTCTTGGCTGTTGCTTCCTAATCGCACTGCTATCCGGACATGCTCTTGCCGAAACAGGTCGCGGAGAGGAAGCAGAGCACGGCGAAGAAGGCCACATTGAACTGACTCAGCAGCAGATACAACATTCGGGCATTACGCTGGCAACCGTGACTTCTGGCACCATCCGCGATGTATTGCCGGTATACGGCGTCGTCGCCACCAACGCAGAACGCGTACAATCAGTGACCGCACGCTTTGACGGTGTTATTCGGGAAGTTAAAAAAAGTGTTGGTGATCCGGTTCGCAAAGGCGAACCCCTGGTGACTGTGGAAGCCAACGAAAGCCTGAAAACCTATTCGATAGTTTCGTCACTCAATGGCGTTATTACACAGCGCAACGCTAACCCTGGCGAACAAACCAGCGATGCCCCCCTATTGGAGGTGAAGGATTTTTCCACGGTCTGGGTAGAGCTGTCGATTTTTCCAAAGGATGTTGCTCAGGTTCAATCAGGGCAGAAAGTTCGCATTCTCAGCCTCGATTCGAGCCAAACCGCAGAGGGAAATATCATCTATATTGCGCCACTTGGCCAAGGTAGCAATCAGGCCATTACGGCGCGCGTTTTGATCGACAACCCAAACGGCACCTGGAAACCGGGTCTGTTTGTCAACGCACAAATCACCCGCGCCGAAATTAATACTCCCGTGGTGATTCGCAACGAAGCCCTGCAAATCGTCGACGACAATCCCGTTGTTTTTGTTCGGGGAAAGGAGGGTTTTGAGGCACGCACGGTAACCTTGGGACGCACCGACGGCGAGCTAAGCGAAGTAGTGTCCGGCCTGTCCGCAGATGAAGTGTATGTCAGCAACAACAGTTTTATTTTGAAAGCGGAATTGGGTAAAGGGGAGGTTGGCGATGATGATTAATCACTTCCTGAAAGACATTCTGCATACCATCGGCCGGAACAGCATTTTCATTGCCGCTCATCGAAGGAGTGTCTGATGATCGATAAACTGATTCAATTTTCCATCGCACGCCGTTGGCTGGTGATGTTTCTGGTGCTGGTAACTGGTGCCCTGGGTGTCTGGAACTATCAGCACCTACCCATCGACGCGGTACCCGATATCACCAATGTCCAGGTGCAAATCAATACCGAAGCTCCCGGCTACTCACCGCTGGAAGTGGAGCAACGCATTACGTACTTGGTGGAACTGGCGATCACAGGGCTGCCCCACGTGGAGAGTACACGTTCGGTATCACGCTATGCTCTGTCCCAAGTGACCGTGGTGTTTGAAAAAGGCACGGACATTTACTTTGCCCGCAATCTTATCAACGAGCGCTTGCAGCAGGCAAAAAGCGAGATGCCTTCAGGAATCGGTCCGGTGATGGGGCCCGTTGCCACAGGACTCGGTGAAATCTTTCACTATGCAGTGCATGCGAAACCGGGCGCCTTGCAAGAAAATGGTGAGCCCTATGATGCGACGGCCTTACGTACCTTGCAGGATTGGGTGATCCGTCCGCAGTTACGCCTGGTTCCCGGCGTCACCGAAGTCAATACCATTGGCGGCTTCGAGAAGCAGTTCCACATCACGCCGGAACCTTCAAGACTGCTGGCCTACCAGCTCAGCTTTGATGATTTAGTAGCGGCACTGGAGAAAAACAACGCTAATATCGGTGCTGGCTATATTGAAAAAAATGGTGAGCAATATTTAATCCGCGCCCCCGGACAGGTGGCTGACATCCCTGCGATCGAAAAAATCATCGTCGCTCGTCGAGCCGGGTTACCCATTACCGTGGCTGATGTGGCCGAGGTCGGATTCGGCAAAGAGTTGCGCACAGGTGCCGCTACTCGCGATGGTGAGGAGACTGTATTGGGTACCGCCGTCATGCTGCTGGGAGGTAATAGTCGGACGGTTTCCCAGGATGTGTCGGCCAAGTTGTTGGAGATCAATAAGACGCTGCCCGAGGGCGTGATTGCCGAACCGGTTTATAACCGTACGGTACTGGTCGATAAAACCATTGCCACGGTGCAGGCCAACCTGGCCGAAGGTGCGGTATTGGTTGTCGTCGTGCTCCTGATCATGCTCGGCAACGTCCGGGCGGCCTTACTCACCGCAATGGTGATTCCATTGTCGATGTTGATGTTGATGACGGGCATGGTGCAAACCAAGGTCAGCGCCAATCTGATGAGTTTGGGCGCACTCGATTTTGGCTTGATTGTGGATGGTGCGGTGATCATTGTCGAAAACTGTATCATGCGCTTGGCTGGGCGACAGCATCATCTTGGGCGCACCTTAAAACTGGATGAGCGTTTTCAAACGGTGTTTGCGGCCACCCGCGAGGTTTTTGCGCCGAGTTTGATCAGCGTGTTAGTGGTGATTCTGGTGAACTTACCCATCCTGGCTTTGACGGGCGTGGAAGGCAAAATGTTTACGCCCATGGCTATGGCGGTGATCATGGCCTTGCTGTCTGCGTTGGTGCTGTCACTCACCTTCGTCCCTGCCGCCGTGGCGCTGTTTATGACGGGGCATATCGAGGAGAAGGACAATTTTATTGTTCGCCACTCCAAACGGTTTTACGCCCCGGTTTTGGCGTGGGCGCTAAAGTTTCGCGTTCTCGTATTGTCTGCGGCCCTGATCTTTGTGGTTTTGGTCGGCGCACTGGCCACGCGGATGGGGACGGAATTTATCCCTAATCTGGATGAGGGCGATATTGCCGTCCAGGCACTGCGAATACCCGGCACCAGTCTCACTCAATCCCTGGATATGCAGTTTCAACTGGAAAAAGCGGTTCTGGAAATCCCTGAAGTCAAAACCTACTTCGCGCGCGTCGGCACGGCCGAAGTTGCCAGTGACCCCATGGGGCCCAACATTTCCGATGGCTATGTCATGCTCAGGGATCGCAGTGAATGGCCCGATCCTGATAAAACCAAAGCGCAGCTGTTGGAAGAAATTGGTGAGAAACTGACGTTGTTGCCGGGAAATGCCTATGAGATCAGCCAGCCGATCCAACTGCGCTTCAATGAATTGATTTCTGGTGTGCGATCAGACCTCGGGATCAAGGTGTTCGGCGATGATTTGGACCAGCTGCTTAAATCGGGCAGCGAAATCGCAGCGGTATTGAACGGTATTGAGGGCGCCGAAGAGGTTAAGGTCGAGCAGGTGTCCGGCTTGCCTATTCTGTCCATTAATGCCGACCGTTCAGCCATGTATCGCTATGGCTTGAATGTCGCCGATGTGCAGGACGTAGTCGCCGCCGCCACGGGTGGTGAGGAAGCCGGCCTGATCTTTGAGGGCGACCAACGTTTCTCGATAGTGGTGCGGGTAGCCGAACGCGTAAGGGGAGATTTGCGCGCGTTGGAACGTTTGCCCATACCGCTGCCAGACGGCGGCTACGTGCCACTGCGGGAAGTGGCTAGTCTCACGCTGGCCCCTGGACCTAATCAGATCTCTCGTGAAAACGGCAAGCGGCGGTTGGTAGTCAGCGCCAATGTTCGCGGTCGTGATTTGGGTGGCTTTGTGGCCGAAGTTCAGGACAAAGTTGCGCAACAGGTGAAATTGCCGCCCGGCTATTGGCTGGAGTACGGAGGTACTTTTGAGCAACTGCAATCGGCCTCGCAGCGGTTGAGCCTGCTTGTCCCCGTCACTTTGGTGATGATTTTTGCATTGCTGATGATGACCTTTGGTTCGGCAAAAGATGCGGCATTAGTCTTCAGTGGCGTACCGCTGGCGCTGACTGGTGGCGTTATCGCCTTGTGGTTGCGAGATATCCCTTTATCCATCACCGCTGGCGTTGGGTTTATTACTTTGTGCGGTGTATCGGTGCTGACGGGGGTCATGATGGTGTCGGCATTTCGGGATGAGCTCAGTCGCGGAGAATCAGTCGAGCAGGCGATTCTGGGCGGCGCCATGTTGAGATTGCGGCCGATATTGATGGTCGCTCTGGTGGCCGCATTAGGTTTCCTGCCGATGGCACTCAATACCAGTACTGGAGCCGAAGTCCAGAGGCCACTGGCCACGGTCGTTATCGGCGGCATTATCTCTTCCACGTTACTTACGCTATTGGTGCTTCCCGGACTGTATCGACTGGCCTGGCGAAGGCCAAAAGCGATTGATGACAATGGCGACACGATAGCTCAGTAACGCCTTCTGGATTGCGGCATAGAACCCTTTGTCGCGATCCCTCTGATAGCAAAAACGACACTTTTGGGAGTATTTACATGAAACAAATTACCGCGTTTATTCACCATGTTCGATCAGCCGATGTCATTGAAGCACTGCGTGACGCAGGCTACAAAAACATATCGCTGCTCGACATCAAGGGGACCTTAAAGCCTTTAGGCGAGCAGGAGCTGGCGTATTCGTCCGAAGCTGGTGTGGTTATCTCGGAAGTGCAGTTATCACTGGTTTGTGAGGACAACCAGGTGGAAGAGGTGACATCCATCATTCGCAAAACCGGGAAAATCGGACCCAACATATCCGGTTGGGTATACGTCACCCCTGTCGAGCAAGCGTTGCCTATTGGAGGAAAAGAAAATTAACTTCATGGCGAACTCCAACCGGACAAACACCTTTTGTGGTTGGCTAGGTCTTTCCGGTTTGATATTACTGATGGATCAGGCAAGTAAGTGTGCCGTTGAGCGTACGATAGAGTACGCTGAGCGAGTGGAGATTAACTCAGTTCTTAATATCGTGCACATGATGAACCCTGGCGCTGCATTCAGCTTGCTAGCTGATGCTGGTGGCTGGCAACGCTATTTCTTTATTGCATTAGCATCTGGCGTATCAGTTTGGTTGGTTTGGACAATGCGGCAGTGTCCAACCCGGCTTGAAGCGGCGAGCTATTCGTTGGTGCTTGGTGGTGCATTGGGCAACATGGTTGATCGTGTATGGCGAGGATCGGTAGTGGACTTTCTTGATTTTCAGTGGAGCAATTCTCATTGGCCAGCATTCAATCTGGCTGATACAGCGATATTCATAGGGGTATGTATTTTGATTGTTGGTACCATAGGCCGTAGAAATGATCCAGCCCATGATGGGTGAGATAGCAGCAACCGTAATAACAACCAAGGAATGAGGTAAGTAGGAACACGTTCCATCATGAAATAGTGGAGCGTGTGGTTTCATCTATTAACTTCGAAATAGTCTCCGCTCTCGCCGGTGCTTGCGGAGAACATCTCTCTTAACCATGCCCATAGGTGTGGGCATCCTTGTGCATGTGGTCCGGGTGTTCGAATTCCAGTGTCGAATGACTGATGTTGAATTCCTGCGCCAGAGCCTGTTTTATCCTGTACTTGATGTTCTCAAGTTGATCCCATGCACTTTCCTCGATAATCACATGAGCTTCCAGCGAGGCATCGTGTTCGCCCATCTGCCAAAAATGCACGTGATGAAGATCGATAACGCCTTCGATGTTGGACAGGGCAACAATGACGGCATCGGTATCGATGTCCACCGGGCTGCCCAGCATGAGGGTTCTGATGGTACCGCCGATTTCTGTCAGACCCAGGTAGAGAATGTAGCCCGCGATGCCGATGGTGATGGCAGGATCAACCCAGCGCATGTCGTAGAGTAAAATAAGGGTTCCGCCAATGACCACGGCGACCGACGCGAGCGCATCCGACAGATTGTGAAGAAACAGTGCGCGGATGTTGACGCTGTCTTTTTGTATTGAATAGGTGAGCAACGCTGTCAATGCGTCCACGGCCAGAGCGATACCTCCAAGCCCGACGACCCACCAGCCCTTTACCTCTGGAGGATCGATTATCCGCATGCCACCTTCGTAAATCAGGTAGAACCCGATAATGATCAAGGTAGTGTAATTGATGAGGGCTGCAACGATTTCAATGCGTCCGTAGCCAAAGGTCATCCTTGCGTCAGCCGGGCGGCGCGCAATTTTTTGCGCTAAGAACGCGATGACGAGTGATGCCATGTCAGAGAAGTTATGTAAAGCGTCGGCGATAAGGGCGAGACTGCCGGCAAAGATACCGCCCCCAATCTGAGCCAGGGTCAGGATCCCGTTCGCCCAGATGGCGATGGCAACGCGTTTATCCTTGATCTCGGGGGCCATATGCACATGGTCGTGGCTCATTTGGTTAACCTCGTTTGGTGTCTATGTATAAAAAAGCATCTGCTGTATTCGGCTTACTCTGTGCCTGGTCGCCTGTGCCTTGGCGACTTTGTGGATTTTGGGCCATTGGCTACTCATCCTTTTTGACAGTTTTCAAGAATTCTGCGAGGCCTTCTTCTGCCGCTTTTTTGTTCGGGAATGGCCCGATATTTTGACCTTCACGGGTTAAAAAATACCATTCACTGTTGATGGCGTGGATACGATGTGTTCGAAAGGAGGGAGCATTCTTCGGGTCAGTTTTTCGATGCTTGGGTGAATCACTCATAATCTTGTCCTGTCGCCATAACCCTGCACGGTAAAGCCATCCAAAACGGCTTGAACTGACTGTACAAGGTCATGAGTCACAGCTCCTGTTGAAGATAAATCATCAGGCGCAGAGGGAGCGACAGCTGAAATGGAACCCGCCCGCTTGAAGAGGGCGGGTTCTTTTCTCAGACAACCGTACTGTCCTCGGCACCGTCCTCGATCCGGATCGCACGATTGACGTCGCTGACAAAAATACGGCCGTCTCCTCGCAGTCCGGTGTGCGCCACGGTTTTCAGTACGCGGACGACTTCGTCCACGTACTGATCGTGACACACGATTTCCACTTTCACGTGCTTGACAAAATCCCCCGCGCCATCGATCGGGTTGGCGGCGCTGGTATTGACTTTGCTGCGGCCGAAGCCGACAACGTGGGCGACGCTCATGCCGGTGACGCCCTGCACACGGTGCAGGGCCAGGGTCACGGCTTCCAGTTTGTGGTGTTTGATATAGGCTTTGATCTCTTGCATGACAATCACTCCGGGTTAATGGGATTCGCTCATATCAGCGGGTTTGTCGGCAAACCAGTGATACAGGGCGGGTATAACCAATAGGGTCAGGATGGTGGCGGTCACTAGGCCGCCGACCACTACCGTGGCCAGTGGCCGCTGCACCTCGCTGCCGGTGCCGGTGGCGAACAGCAGCGGGAACAGCCCCAGGGCAGTAGTGACGGCGGTCATGATCACCGCCCGCAGCCTCGCGCAGGCCGCCCGCACACTGGCTTCGGCAATGGACACCCCGTCCTTGACCAGTTCATTCAGGTAACTCACCAGCACCAGACCATTTTCCAGGGCGATGCCAAACAGGGCGATAAACCCCACCGAGGCCGGCACCGAGAGGCTCTGGCCGCTCAGCCACAGGGCGACGATACCGCCCACCAGGGCCAGCGGGATATTGAGCATGATCAACAGGGCGTTGCGCAGGGATCGGAAATTGACAAACAGCATCAAAAACACCAGCGCCAGGGTGATTGGCACGACGATCATCAGCCGCTTGTTGGCCTGTTGCTGAAGTTCGAACTGCCCACCCCATTTGAGAAAATAGCCCGGCGGCAAATCCACCTGCTGCGCGATAGCGGCATCGGCCTCGGCCACGAAGGAACCGATGTCCCGGTCGCGAACGTTGGTCTGGATGGTGATAAAGCGCTGATTGTTTTCCCGGGTGATCTGGCGCGGCCCCACCACCTCCTCGATGGCA
>Ga0098059_1001725_pt1 | contig 10784 bp, 11 predicted proteins | sample 20_taG_FD_92580 | JGI IMG/M metagenome (GOLD analysis project Ga0098059, IMG submission 92580) | Marine viral communities from the Subarctic Pacific Ocean - 20_ETSP_OMZ_AT15318 metaG | ecosystem: Environmental > Aquatic > Marine > Oceanic | place: Subarctic Pacific Ocean | collected 2015-01-19
CCCAGAATGGATCCAAAAGACCAACTTTATGAATAAAGTTATAGTTGTCTCTAACCATTCTAAGAATGTTTTTGAGAACACCATATATAAGCACAAAGATCCAAATACAGGGGTTGAAAAAACACTCTCTTGCACCACCCCTATTGACGTTGTTAACTTCTGCATCTCAGACACAGCAACAGAAGAAATTGATCTAGAACTAGATTACGACTTCAACTATCTGGTTGTTTGTCAAAATGGCCCAAGAAAGAACTTAGAAAACACTATTAAATGGTTTATAGAAGAAAACTACGACCAAAAAGTTGGCCTTGTACTCAAGACCTTCACAAAAGCTGGTTCAATTATCGACCGGACCTATACAAGCAAGTGGCTGGAGAATATACTAAGTAAACCAGAGTACGCAGGCCGAGATTGTAAAATATACCTCCTCCACGGAGACTTGCGCCCGGAGGAAATGAATGGGCTATATACTCACCCTAAAATCAAATCTCTGATCTCGATAACACATGGTGAAGGCTTCGGCCTGCCAATGTTCGAGGCGGCAAGTCACGGACTGCCAGTTATTTCTTCCGGTTGGTCAGGCCAGTGTGATTATCTATATATGCCTGTTGAAAAGAAGAAAGGCAAGAAAACCAAGACAACCATGGTCCCTCACTTTAGCGAAGTTGATTATAAGATTGGTCCGATCCCCAAAGAGGCAGTGTGGAACACCGTTGTACCCGAGGGCTCTTCGTGGTGCTACCCTGAGCAAGGATCTTATAAACTAAGATTACGCCAAATGCGTAAGTTCTATGATAAAAACCTCTCGCGAGCAAAGAAACTACAAGAATGGATCAACGAAACCTTCACGCCTGCTGCACAATATGACAAGTTTATTGTAGCGTCGAATATCGATGTCACAAGAGCCGAAGATGTAAACTATGTGTGGGTGAGTGATTTCTTTGCGGATCAGCTAACTGGCGGCGCGGAACTATCCTTGCAAGCGCTCATGGATAAAACTCCGGGCAGTTATATTAAAATCAACTCTGCCAGCCTAACTAAAGAAGCTTTAGACTACTACAGTAAATGCAAATGGATTATAGGAAATATCGCCAACCTTGAACCAGATATTAGAGAAGCGTTTATGACAGCTGAGATCGACTATACATTTATTGAGTTTGATTATAAATTCTGTGAATATAGGAATCCCCTCTTGTACGAAACCCTCGAAGACGAAAAATGCGATTACTCCTCCACACAGCTTGGAAAGGATATGGTTAAGTTTGTAAACGGTTCAAAACAAACATTCTTCATGTCCGAGAAACAAAAAGATATTTATTTGGACAATCTTGAAGGATTGGACACAGACAAGCTTCTTGTACTTTCTTCTATATTCGACGACAGTTTCTTTGAAAAAGTAGAGCAGCTCAGGGAAACTCAGAAGGACAATCCTCGAAACAAGTGGCTTGTCCTCGGCTCCCGGTCATGGGTCAAGGGAAGTAATGAATCAGAAGAACATTGTAAGAAGAATAACATGGAATATGAGGTCGTTCAGGACCTAACACATGATGATTTACTTGCAAAGATGTCCACAGCTGAAGGGATCTGCTTTAAGCCCACAGGTTTGGACACATGTCCACGGTTTGTTATCGAAGCAAAATTACTGGGGTGCAAATTAGATCTGAACGAGAACGTGCAGCATTTGGAAGAAGACTGGTTTAAGTCAAATGACATTGATACCACGATGGCCTATCTTAAACAGCGCCCATCCGTATTCTGGGACCGTGTGGGGGCATGAACACCCACTTTACTATATTCGTCCCATCCTACAACTGTGTAGGGTGGGTCAAGGCGAATATAGACTCGATAACCCGGCAAGGCTATGACAACTATCAGCTGGTTTATGTTGATGATTGTTCTACAGATGGAACCTATGAAGAAGCTGAACGACTTCTAAAACAATCCAAAATAGACTATAAATTGCATAAAAACTCTTTTAATAAGGGCAAATCTTACAATTTAGTTCATTATATCAATAAATTACCAGAAGAGACGGTGGTAGTAGTGGTCGATGGAGACGATTGGTTAGCCAACGAGCATGTTCTATCTCATTTAAATAAGATATACAACGAAGATGTATGGATGACCTGCGGCTCCTATGCTGCAACTGACACCAATATAGTTACGAGTCCGAGATTTAATAAGCACTATTGGGAAGGTAATATCCGCAAGAAAAGCTGGGAGTTTTCGCATCTCGGTACGTTTAGAAAAAAACTGTTTTCCAAAATTAAAAGAAAAGATTTTCTCGATAAGTCCGGAAACTATTTTGCAACGACCAGTGACCAAGCGATGATGTGGCCAATGGCCGAAATGGCCGGCCCAGAGCACTTTCTAGCCGTTCCTGAAGCACTGTATATCTACAATCGTTCAAACCCTATATCGGACGACAGAGCCCACAGGAGAGACCAATTGGAGACAGAGGCGTCAATACGCTCGCGTAAACCATACCAAAGACTGGAGGCTCTGTGAATGTTTGTTTAGAAAATGTCAATATGCAATCAAACTCCGGTCCAAACTATTTTGCGCAAAAGCTTGTAAAGTACATGGGCCTCCGAGGCACTACATTCGAGTCTAGCCTACGGTACAACGTTAAACTAACCTTTATTGAATCGCAAGGTCTTCAACCAACATTACCAATGGTTCAGCGCCTAGACGGTATATATTTCAATGCCAATTTTGATTGTGACAAAATGAATTATAATATCCGGAAGACATATGATGCGGCAAAAGGCGTAGTATTTCAGACTAACTTCAATAAAGATCTAGTATTCAATTGGTTCGGACCCCATGACAATTATCGAGTTATTAACAATGGGTCTGATGTACTCAACATTCGTACTACACGTCAAGGGTTTCGAGAATACACTAAAAAATATGATAACATTTGGTCTTGCGCGGCACACTGGCACTCATTTAAGAGGTTGAAGTCCAATATTGAGTATTTTTTAAACTACTCACAGGACAACGATTGTTTACTCATCGCCGGCCCCAATCCTGATGAGATTGTAAATCACCCTAGAATCTTTTATGTAGGCACTCTAAACTCAGACGAGCTATTATCGCTGTTCAAAGTCTCTACTTATTTTATTCACTTAGCTTACTTGGACCATTGTCCAAATGTCGTAATCGACGCCCGGGCATGTGGTTGTCGAATTATATGCTCTTCTTCTGGGGGAACTAAAGAGATCTCTGGAAAAAATGCTATTGTAATTCAAGAACCTGACTGGGATTTCTCTTTCATTGATCAGACTAATCCGCCAATCCTAGATTACGACAAAAAACTAGAAAATGGCCAAGATTCGGCTATATCTATGGCCAAAACAGCTAAAAATTATGAAGAATTTCTAAAAAGGATGATATAAATGAAGAAAAAATGGAATCCAAGATACGGACAACTGTGCCAAGGTCTATTCGCTTATATAATGAGCGAGCAAAAAGAACAAGGTACTTATGTAGACGTCGGATGCCGGGAACCCCGAAAGACAAATAATACATGGTTCTTAGAAGAAAAGCTAGACTGGACAGGGATTAGCATAGACATCGTAGATTACTCAAATCTATGGGAAAGCAGAGCATCAACTTTTATCCAGATGGATGCATTAAACGGAGACTTTAAACAGCTGTTTGAGGAACACAATATGCCACCGGTTATTGACTACTTGACTCATGACTTGGAGGGCAACGGACACCGATATGCAGGTCTTATCAATATGCCATTCGATGATTACGAATATAAAATTATTACAATTGAGCACGACGCTTACCGCGGCTTTGAAAAGACCGAACGAGAGCCTCAACGAAAGTTTTTAGAATCGAAAGGCTATTTTCTTGTGGCCTCAGATGTAAAATCTCATGCGGGAGACATGCAAGAAGACTGGTGGATTAATCCAAAATATATTCCAAGCGAAGTATACGGGCCGTTTTTGTCGGAATCCCAGAAGTTTAACCATATATTTAAATTCGCTGGATATGATATCAACCGGCTATATGATATGGGAGCCTAAATGCAAAATGATAAATTTATGTGGGATGAGAAAGAGAAGGTACTTTTCAAGCCCCTGTTCGATTTTCTAAAAAAGATTTTAGTCAAGACAAATCCTAAAATACTAGAAATTGGCGCTCACCATGGCCAAGACACTTTAAGATTCTGCAAAACGTTTGAAGACTTGGACATTTACTGTTTCGAGCCTTGTGAGGATAATAATTATATTCTAAATAAAGTTGTATCGAAGATCCCATCTGCAATACCCGAATTTCAAGGTACTATATCAATAATTAAGAAAGCGGTCTGTGAGAAACACAATAAGAAATCGATTTTTTACAGGCCTGTCCGGACAGCGAAAGCGACAGCCGAATACAAAAGCAGAACAAATTCGAAAGATCCCATGTTTGAATTAAAAAAGAATGGATGGATATCTGGAAACATCTTTATGGATGAAGAAGACGCGTCCAAGGATATTTACTGCGATGCTGACGGGGCCTCACTCAATAAAATCAAGTTTCACAAAAACCCATCAGCTCAGAGGGGTTCTGCCGCTCCAATTGCCGAAGAGGTCGTTTCGACTATTACCTTGGATGGCTGGGACAGTCAACAAAATAATGAGTTTTACGACTTGGCTTGGATAGACGTTCAGGGAGGGGAGAAAGGAGTGATAGACGGTGCCACCGAAACACTAAAGAAAACAGGATACGTCCTAATGGAACACAGCCAGCATATGTATGAAGGTGCCCTATCTAGAGACGCGACTATAGAAATTATGAATAAGAATGGGTTTGAACACTATGTCGATATTGATGGGGACAATCTGCTGTTTGCCAAAACCCCCGGATGGGAAAATTGATGAATAAAAAACCAAAAGCGTCAGTGGTCGGCATAGGCCGTTTGGGTTTGTGCTTCTCACTAACACTTGAGAAGGCAGGGTATAGTGTTGTTGGGTACGATATAAACGAGCCTTATATTGAGTCGGTTAACAATAAGACTTTCAATTCTTTTGAGCCCGGAGTTAATGAGGCACTCAAAAAATCTAAAAACTTTATCGCGACGACAGTAGCAGCAGATATTTTAAAAACAGACATGGTGTTTGTCACAGTAAGAACTGATTCAGAACTAGACGGCAAATATGATGTATCGCAAGTGGAAAGCGTGGTCAAAACTCTACTGACCCTAGGACAACTGCCAGAACAAAAACATTTGGTAATTTGCTCAAATGTAAATCCCGGATATTCTGATACTATAGCTGATCGTCTCCGGCCATTAAACTGGAAAGTGAGTTACAACCCTGAAACCATTGCACAAGGAACAATTTTACATAACCAAGCAAATCCAGATTGTGTTTATATCGGCGCCGAAGAAGATTACTTAGCTGACGAAATAGAAGAAGCATATATAAGAATGTGCAACAATAACCCAACCATACATAGAATGTCACGGATAAGTGCAGAATTAACAAAAGTTTCTATGAATTGTTTCCTGTCGACCAAGATAGCATATGCTAATATGGTGGGAGACTTAGCCAAAAGGCTCGGAGCAGACCACGAACAGGTCCTTCATGCCATAGGGTCGGACAGTAGGATAGGAAATAAATTCTTTAGATATGGTCATGGATTCGGCGGGCCCTGCTTCCCTCGCGACACAAGAGCTTTTATTCGCTGCGCCCAAGAGGCCGACGCCTGCTTTGACATTGTACAAGCGGCTAATGAGGCTAACAAAAAGCACTTGACAGAGATGATAAGAAACACTGCGGCCGCCACGCCTATAGGCGAGTCAATTAAACCAGAATACGTTACTTACAAGCCCGGTGTTGTGATTCTGGAGAACTCTGAACAACTCTTATGGGCTATTGGATTAGCCAAGCAGGGATATAAGGTAGTAATATCAGACTCGGAAGAAGTTAAAAAACAGTTAAAAGAAAAATACGGAGATTTATTCCATTATGAATAAAGGAACAGTTTATATAAATTACACAATTGGGTTTGGAAACAACATTTTTCAATACTGTATCGGCCGCCTACTAGCAGAGACACACAACCTACATCTGGTCCAGCACAGTCCTGACTTAGAGAAAATAGGAATCGTGGCCTCAGTCGCGCAATCAAAGAATAACTTACCAACACATATAGTAGATGATACTAACTACAAAAAATACCTGTTAACCCAGTTACCGCCATGTAACTTCATTGTCCGCGGATACTTTGAAGATTACAAAATCTTTAAACCTCACTTAGGAAAGATCCGAAGCTGGTTTTCTAAAGTTGAGGTTACAAATAACTCGGACGTCATCTTACACATGAGGCTACAGAACCGCCTGATACAAGAAAGTCACCACCGAAACCACATCACAGCTGATTCATTTAAACGTGCCCTAGACCACTTCGAATATGACAGGTTGCACATTGTAACGGATGCAGAAAAGTGGGGCGGATATGCTAGCGAAGATATAGAAAAAATTCAACATGAGATAGCGACAGGGCCCAATCCACCACAAAACTCTCCTTGGGTACCAACAGAACAATCAATTGAATATGCCAATCATATTATGGATGGGTTATCCGACCTAAATCCTATCATCCACTGCAACGGCGCTACCACTCTCCCCGGTACCGGCGGCTTGCGCGGAGATTTTATTGATGATTTTAACTTGACAAGAAGTTTTAATCAGGTTATAATATTTAATAGCACGTTCTCTTGGTGGGCGGCTACTCTTAGCGGAGCAGAAAAAGTGGCTATTTTTAGTCCATGGAAAATCGCGAAAGCACCAAAAGATCGTAGAAATCTAGGCGATACATCCTATCCGGGATGGTTTTCTTGGGGATCCCCTGACGATTTGTACTTTAAGAAATATATCACAGGACAAGCAAAATGAGTAAAAAGGTGTGTATTTTAGGCGCAGGCCCTTCGCTTAGTATGCTGCCCGAGTATGATATGACAGATATAAAAGATGTAATATTACTCAATGACCATACTCGTACATGCGAACGCCCAGATATGGTAAATAAACTGAAAGATAAAAATATCTATATTATACACAATAGCGCAGACAATCGTTGGTCCGGCCTGAATAACTTGGTGTTTAATAAGTTGCCCATTAAAAAATGTCTAACAGACAAACTTAAGCCAAATTATAAGTTGCATGCAGAAGCAAAAAGACAACAGAAGAAACATTACGAAGGTGGAACTTTAAATAACTTAGGCTTTTTGCCAACAATAGCTGAAGATGAACCATACCTTCATAAGTGGCGCGGCCCACCCGGCCGGAACTTAGACAAAATGTCTGCATACGACGGCCGGCCAATTGAACACATGCCAGAATATATAGAGGAATATATAATTCCCGTTCACAATGATAACTTGATATGTAATATTTCCTACTGTGCTTCTTTATATGCAGCTATAGAATTACAAGCGGAGCAACTAGTGTATTTTGGCCTAGACTTTTATAATAATTTTAAGCTTAAAAAAGCATGGTACGCGCAGCCGCCCCGTTATGGTATCCCTGAATGGTGGGAAGCCAGAATGATGTATGAAGGTGAACACATGAAAGCTTTATACGATGATTACTTTACTAAGCTTTTTCCAAATATCTCTTTAGAGTTCAAAACGCTATTGGAGCACTCTTTCAGAAGCCCTAGGATAACATGCGACACAGTAAATATAGAGAATCCAGAAATAGCAAATCAAACGTGGTATTCTAGTAGATTTTACTTGACATAAGAATTCAAGCGTGTTATAATATATCTAATGACAAAAAAAATCACCGCCATCATCCCGGCAAGGGGTGGCAGTAAAGGTATATTAAATAAAAATATAGTTGATGTATGTGGCCACCCGCTGGTGGCCTATACTATTTCACTGTGCTTGAAATGCGACAACATTGCTGATGTGTATGTGTCAACTGATAGTTTAGAAATCGCAAATATAGCTAAATCGTATGGCGCTCAAATTATAAATAGGCCAAAAGAATTAGCTATGGATCACTCAACGGATGACGGCTTTTTGAACCACTTTTTTGATTTAGTTGATGTTGATGAAGTCGCGCTAATGAGGCCAACTACTCCCCTAAGAAACAAGAAATATGTTGATGAAACCATAGAAGAATATTATGCTAATAGAGAAAAGGTAACAAGTTTGAGAAGTGTAAATGAAACAAACGAGTCACCATACAAAGTTTATAGGATAGAAAATAATCTTTGCAAAGGTTTTTTTAAAGACTTTCGAGGAATTAGTGATTATAGTAATCTCCCAAGGCAGACCTTTCCAAAAACTTTTCAAGGAAACGGCCATATTGATGTTGTAAAGAGAGCTACCTTGAAATCCGGGAGTACTTACGGAGAAAAGATCTACGCCAAAGTGGGTAGCAAAGTAACAGATATTGACTGCCAATTCGATCTAGATATCCTGAGATTACAAATTAACGGCCCATCAGACCAGATAACTAAAACATTGGAGGAACAATGAGTAATGAAAGAGCTTTAATTATTGCTGAGATCGGGATTAATCATAACGGCTCCCTAGAGGCAACAAAAAAACTAATTGACGTTGCAAAGGTAGCCGGCTGCGATTATGTTAAATTTCAAAAGAGAAATCCAGATGTCTGTGTGCCAGAGCACCAAAAGGACAAGCTAAGAGAAACACCTTGGGGTGTTATGAAATATATAGACTATAAAAAGAAGATAGAATTCGGTAAAGAGGAATTTGATGAAATCGACGCCTATTGTAAGAGGGTAGGTATTAAATGGACCACATCAGTGTGGGATTTAGATAGTTTGGATTTTTCCTTGCAGTATAATTTAGACTGCATCAAAATACCCTCTGCTCTAATCACTGATTCTAAACTCCTTGAAGCGACAGCCCAAAAGTATGACGAGATAATCTTAAGTTCTGGTATGAGTACCGAACAAGAGGTTGATGACGCAGTAAATCTCGCGCTCAAGCACGCCAAGAAAGTTGTCCTTATGCATTGCAACTCTGCCTATCCAGCCCCCATAAACGAGTTAAATTTGTCCTGTATTCATACATTGAAAAATAAATATGGTAACCAAGGTGTGATTATAGGGTATAGCGGCCATGAGAGTCCTCTCTACACAACTTTGGCAGCAGTATCGATGGGTGCTAGATACATTGAGCGACACATTACTTTAGACAGAGATATGTGGGGAACAGATCAATTTTGTAGTTTGGAGCCTGTTGGTCTTTTTAGATTGGTGCAAGCGACTAGACAGCTAGAACTTGCCTATGGAGATGGGGTTATAGGCGTGACGCCATCGGAAATACCGGCAAGAAAAAAATTGAGGGGGGTATAGTGGATAAGATTATTGTAACGGGCTCCGAAGGCCTGATAGGCAAGAAAGTTACACCCTTCTTCAGTCGTTCCGGCTACGAAGTAATTAAATGCGATTTATCACTGGGGCATGATTTAACGGATGAAAATTTTGTAAAAGAATTCTTTCGTGAAAACAAATCAAAGTACCTTTTAAATCTTTTTGCGTTCAATGATCATATCACTGGCACCGCAACCTCAAACAACCTATTTGATATAACTCTAAAATCGTTTGACAAATATCTGAATGTAAACTTAACCTCACTCTTTTCGGTATGTAGAGAGTACGCTAAAAGCAATAATACAGGATCTATAGTTAACGTGTCTAGTCTGTATTCTTCTCTGTCGCCGGATCCACCTCTATATAAAGCATATAGTGGAGATAAAAGTGAAAAACACATTGCTTACGGAGTCACTAAAGCTGGTGTTGAACAGATGACTAGGCATTTATCTGTCCATCTAGCGCCAAACTTTAGGGTCAACTGTGTCGCCCCGGGCGGTATTGGGGATGTTTCACAACCTGACTACTTTGTCGAACAGTTTATTGCAAAAACACCGATGGGTAGAATGATGACACAAGAAGACCTATTTGGTATCTTCAGATTCTTGTGTTCTGAATCATCCGCTTATACAACCGGCCAGACTTTTAAGATTAACGGTGGGTATGGTTGCAAATGAAAGTTGTTGTAACTGGTCACACTAAAGGAATAGGCAAGTCAATTTTTGATCTTTTGGACAAAAAAGGCCATAATGTAATAGGTCTTTCAAGATCTAACGGTTTTGATATCAGTGACACACCAAAAGCTATAGAAGATATTATTTCCGCAAATCCAGACGTGTTTATTAACAATGCTTATTATGATCAGGCTCAGACGAATATTCTAAAAAAAGTTTATTCAAAATGGAAGTTTAAAGACAAATTAATTGTTAATATGTGCAGTATAGCTGCACTGATACCTTCTGACCACGAGGATTATTATATGGAGTACGCTAGTGATAAAAGGCAACAAAGAGAATTTTGCCAAGAGGTAAATTTTGACTATTCAAAAAAAGATTTTATGGACGTAAAGTGTAAATTAACAAATTTAAATTTTGATTATGTAAAGACGAAATTCAAATCAAAGCATGACAAAAGAAAATTTCCAAACCTATTACCAGAAGAAATAGCAAATTTTGTGCTGTTTATTATTCAAAATAAAGAGATTTGCTTTCGAGAGGTCTCTTTTCATTCTACCAGACCCCCGGAGATAATATAAAATGAAAAATATTAAGTTTATCCCAAAAAATAGGGAGTTCAAGAGGTGCGTAAATGATTTATTATGTTGATATAGATGAAACAATTTGTAGATATGAGGGTGAGAGAAATTATCCTGATGCTCTGCCAATCAAAGAGAACATCGAAAAGATAAACAGCCTCTACGACGCCGG
>Ga0098059_1001726_pt1 | contig 10784 bp, 12 predicted proteins | sample 20_taG_FD_92580 | JGI IMG/M metagenome (GOLD analysis project Ga0098059, IMG submission 92580) | Marine viral communities from the Subarctic Pacific Ocean - 20_ETSP_OMZ_AT15318 metaG | ecosystem: Environmental > Aquatic > Marine > Oceanic | place: Subarctic Pacific Ocean | collected 2015-01-19
ATCATGGGTTTAAGACTGTCAACGTCAAGTACCGCTCATACTCTGCTAGAGAGCGTATAGAGATAAGGCTGTACTCAGAGACGCGAAGACGTAGAAACAACGACTACCACGGCAGTCCCAACGAGATAAGACCGTGGGAGTTTGACATCCTTGCATTGGCTACTGATCGATCTGACGATTGGTATCTGATTGACATGGAAGAAAGACGAAAGCTCACTTCGACAAGATGTCCATCTATCACCTTAACTGAACAAACTATCAAAGAGTATAAATATTATAAAGATGGTTTCAAATATGTATAGAGCTTAACCCTAGGGGTAAGGGCGCACAATCTGCCCACATGCAGATAAACCCACGGAACTGATTACCGTGGTGCGTTCCCCTAGGGTTTTTTTATGCTCTACCTCACCTCACAATAGCCGCTACTCGCTGCTTGGACGGCCTGCGGCAGTCCAGGCTCTCCGCTTCGCTCCGACCGCGAGTACGCTAGAAAGTAACCCGAAAGATCGCTTCGCTCACGGAACACGAGGAGGATACTATCATTGTTGGCGTCTGCATTTTTTAGATTGACCTTCAGCTCCACTTTTTTCAGACTGCCTTTACGGGCCTATGGCTAGAAACTACGCTAGAGAATACAGAACGTACCATAAGAGGAAGCGTCAGAAGAAGCGTAGGGCAGGACGTAACAGGGGGAGACGTTTAATGATTAAGAAAGGCAGGGCTCGTAAAGGAGATGGCAAAGATGTTGACCACAAAGACCGAAACCCTAGGAACAACTCAAGGAAGAACTTGCGTATACAGAGTAAAAAGAGAAACAGAAGTCGCAATAGCTAATTTGGCCGCATCTGGTGTTTCTCTGGATGGGTGGGTTGGTCACCACCTTTCTTCTCTCTTCACTAGGTGCGGTCTTTCTTTATGACCACCGCTACAGCATCCATAGAAGAAGGCGGTAAACGCTATCTAAAAAGAACCAAGAACCTTATCCGTAAGAAACAAGAGGCAAAGTCCAAGCATGGCAAGTTTCTATATAAAAATTACATCACCACGTTTTCCGATGAACTCACTAGACTATCTAAACTAAAGCAAGCTGGCAGGGCGTCCACTTTCGCTGCCGATTGGCAGGCTATTCAAGACCTGAAGATGCCGCTCGTCGCCCATTTGACCCTGCAGACCATCCTAGACTCTTTATCTAGCGAAACCCCACGGAATCGCTTGGCTATGCAAATAGGAGGTAAACTAGATGATGAAATCAGGCTTAGTTCTCTGAAAAAGCGACACCCCAGATGGTGGCGCAAGCTGGAGGCCCGTAAAAAGCTGAGATCAAACTATCATTACAAGCGAGCGTTATCGTTAAAGGCAGCTAAACAGGATTTTGGTAGCGATTGGTCAGATAAGATTTGCTGCTGGATGACCCCTACAGCTAAATGTCACCTAGGTTTGACCCTTATTGAGCTCTTCAGGTCACTAACGGGGCTGATTGAGTACACAAAACGGCGTAAAAACGCTAAAAGATGGGAAATAATAGTGTTACCTTCCCCTTTAGCTCTCTCATGGTTAACAAAATTCAAAGATAAAGTATCTAAACTACTTCCATATCACTTACCTTACACTACTGAACCTCCTAATTGGGTATCTCTAACTGAAGGGGGATACGACTACCCAGAAGAAATAGGATGGTCTTTCATAAAGACACAAACAAAGTCTACCCAAGATAATAATAAACTAGAAACACCACTAAAGGCAGCAAACGCCCTCCAAAGGGTTCCCTATAGGGTAAACTCTTGGGTACTACAGGTAGTGACTGAAGGTATCTCTAGGGGCTTCTCTTTTAATGGTCATTGTAATTATTCTTCTGAGGTGGACTTAAGTAAGAGCCCTTCGTTGCTGCTGGAAGCAGATTGTACCCTAGAGTATCGCCTATGTCAAGCCAAAAAGCACCGCGAGAGACGCAAGCTCATGCCTCAGTACATCCAGACATCCACGGTGCTCACGTTGGCCAATAAATATATCGATAACACCCTCTACTTCCCCGTCCAAGCCGACTTCCGAGGCCGCTTATACTACGTCCCCAAAAGCCTAAACCCACAGGGCAATGCACTAGCCAAGGGGCTGCTTCAATTTGCTAATCCCACACCGACACAAGGAGCCGAGGATTGGTTCCTAATCGGGGGAGCCAACGTCTATGGCATCAAAGGTAGTCTCCAAAGCAGGCAGGATTGGATATTGGATAATGAGGCAGCGATTCGCGGGGTAGCCAATGACCCCCTCGGAACTGGCTCGTTCTGGTTGGAGGCATCAGAGCCCTTCCTCTTCCTTGCGTTTTGCCGTGAGTTCGATGAGTGGATGCAGAGCCGCCTCGACTTCAAAACCCGTCTCCCTGTTCGCCTCGACCATACTGCATCAGGGTTACAAATGGTCTCCCTCATAATGGGAGATAAGGAACTGCAGAAGCTAACCAATCTGGTAGACCCCTCTCAGCCATATGATGTTTACCAAAAAATATTATCCAATCTGCATGAGAAGCTATCCAAGTCGCCTCGGCCTGAAGACCATCTATGGAAATTGTCAAAGCCTTTGATAAAACTGCTTACCTTGAACTACATGTACGGAGGGACTGACTACGGAATGGAGCGAGCAGTAGTAGGCTGGTACAGCGAAACAATGGAAGATGTTTTTGGCCGCAAAATTTATAGCGAAATCAGGCGACTCATTCTGCTATTCAAGGAAGCCTTAGCCGAAGTGTCCCCGGCTCCCGCTAAGTTTATGCAAGAGACAAGGCAAGAGCAGGGTGACGATCTACTATCATGGCACTCGCCTTCTGGATTCCGCGTTACCAATCAGTATTTTCCTCAGTCATCAGTTGCAGTCAAAACATCTGTTAACGGTGAGCGCATCAGGGGCCGAGTTAACGTGAAGAATACTTCCAAGCTTTGCACAAGGTCAGCCCGTCAAGCTTTGCCTGCCAATAGAATCCACGCCTATGATGCTGCCTTACTGCATTTGGTTCTCGCGGGTGACGAGTGGCCTGACATCCTAACCCTACATGATTGCTATGGGGTTCCCCCTGTAGATTGTGAGAAGTTAGTGAAGAAAGTGTCCTCGACTCTAGGGCAAATATTCAGGCTTGACATGCATCCAACCTTGTGGTACGCTGCTTCCTGACGTTGCGATACTAATTGCTCGTCCCGAAAAAGACCAAAAGAGATGAACAACGAAAAAATGACTACCCCAAAGGGGATCGCATTATACCCACACCTAGACAAACCCGATACCAAATTCGATGACATTGGTGTATTCCAATTGTCTTTGCGCTTGGCAAGGGAAGAGGGTATAGAACTACAGAATACTCTTCAGGAGATTCTTAATAAACACACCGATCTGATAAAGAAGCAGACCGGCAAAGACCCAAAGATTCAGCCTCTCCCAATCAAGGAGAATACAGATGCTGAAGGGAACGAAGTCTTGGACTTCAAGTTCAAGTTAAAACCACAACTCCGCACACGTAGTGGAGAGATCATCGAGCAACGGCCTCAGATTTTTGATGCTGGCTTGAAGCCGATGAACAAGGTGGGCATAGGGAACGGCTCAACCGTAAGGGTTTCCTTCGTAGCCGCCCCTTATCAGGCTCCTATTGGGGCTGGTGTATCGCTTCGCTTGAATGCGGTACAGGTACTAGATTTGGTTCAGTATAATGGAGGAGCAGAGAGCAGCGGGTTCGCCGTTGAAGAGGGCTTCGCCTTTGAAGAACCGAAGACTCCCGTCTTAGAGATAAGCGGGAACGAGGACACCGAGACCAAGGCGGCATCAGCATTCTGAGTCGGTTTGGTGGTAGTCTGCCGATTGAGGTAGATGTCGTGAAAGGACTTGTGTGTCTCATTACAAAAGTAAGCTCGAAAAGGGTATGGGGTGTCTGCTGGAAACGGCAGGCATCCCGTTCTCCTATGAGCCTATTAGGCTACCTTACCTGAAGAAGCACCACTACCGACCAGATTTCTGGTTGGATGAGCACAACTTCTTCATTGAGACCAAGGGTCGTTTCCTCCCGCAAGATCGCACAAAGCACTTGCTTGTTAGGGAACTTAATCCTCACATCGACATCCGCTTCGTATTTCAGCAGCCTAACAACAAGCTAAGCAAGAAGAGTCAGACAACGTATGCTGAATGGTGTGACAAACACGGCTTCTTGTGGAGCGGAAAAAAACTACCAAAAGAATGGTTCTTATAAAACCAAGGAAAGCAACTCACGCTCTGTTGGAAACAGCAGATGGGAAGAAAGCATTCGTCGCTGTTGACGATTTAGATACCCTGCACGGGACAGCTGGAGCCCTAACGTGGTTTCGGATGCACAGAAAAGAACGAGAAATTTTAGGCAAATTAAAATTCGACGGAAACATAGAAGAGATAACAAATGACTACCAACAAAGACCAAGAAAATAGTAACTTCATATCCCACGGCCCCTGTTCCAAATGTGGTTCAAGCGATGGCGTTGGGGTTTATGATGATGGACACGGCTTCTGCTTTTCATGCAATAGCCACTTTCAAGACTACGATGACAAGGCCGCGCTTCCCAAGCAGGCGTCATCCAACCTAACGGCCTCTGGCCTCACCGAACTATCATTTTCGGCGTTGTCTGCTAGAGGGATTTCAGAGAAGACCTGTAAGTTCTGGAGGTATCAGGTTGGCAACTTCAAGGGCAAGCCTGTTCAGGTAGCAAATTATTATACCGACTCAGGCGTGGCTCTTGCAAAGGTACGCTTTCAGAACAAGGATTTCCTTCAGATTGGTAAGGGCAAGCTGCCCCTTTACGGTAGCTGGCTATGGCAGAGGGGGTCATCCACTAAACAGGTCATCGTGACCGAAGGCGAGATCGATGCCTTAAGTATTAGCCAGATACAGGAATGTAAATGGCCTGTAGTTAGCGTACCCAATGGGGCAGCGGGAGCAGTCCGAGCCTTCAAGGATAACCTTGAGTGGCTGGAGAGCTACGAGTCAGTTGTAATAATGTTCGACAATGACAAGGTTGGACAAGAGGCGGCTGAGAAGTGTTCCCAACTACTCACCGTTGGCAAAGCCAAGGTCGCCACACTTCCACTTAAGGATGCTAACGAAATGCTGGTAGCCAAGCGTGGAGCCGAGCTACTGCATCTGATGTGGAACGCAAAGGCATGGAGACCTGACGGCATTATTGCGGGAGAAGACCTATGGGACTCCCTCACTAAGGAGGAACATTCCACCGCTCACTCGTATCCTTGGCCCTCTCTAAATGAGATGACGATGGGTATTCGAGAAGGTGAAATCATCACCCTTTGTGCTGGCTCCGGTATCGGTAAAAGCCAGCTATGTAAAGAGATTGCCTACCATCTGATCAACAATGGTAAGCGGATTGGCTACATTGCCTTGGAGGAGAGTACCAAACGAACAGCCCTTGGGATTGTAGGCTTACACATGAACCAGCCTGTTTACCTGAACCCCCGCGAGGTGGATCAAGCAGAGCTACGAAAGGCATACGATGAGACCGTTGGATCAGGTAACTATTTTACCTATGACCATTGGGGCTCCCTTGGGGAGGACAACCTGTTATCAAAAATCCGTTATTTAGTAACTGGAGTTGACTGCAAAATTATATTTCTCGACCATCTATCCATCGTCGTAAGCGGCATGGAGGGAGGGGATGAGCGGCGTATGATTGATAACACGATGACCAAGCTCCGCTCTTTGGTAGAGGAGTTAGGGTTCGCATTAATTTTAGTATCCCATCTGAAGAGGCCCGATGGAAAGGGTCACGAGGAGGGAGCAAGAACTTCTCTCGCTCAGTTAAGGGGGAGCGCAGGGATAGCCCAGTTATCTGACATGGTAATTGGGATGGAAAGAGACCAGCAGGATGCGGCTACGTCCATGCTCACCACTATACGTGTGCTTAAGAACCGTTGGTGTGGCAGAAGCGGAGTCGCATCCACGCTGGAATTCAAAGAGGATACAGGACGCATGCTTGAAGCAATAGATTTTGAAAAGGAGGATACCAATGACGGCAACGATATTTGACATCGAGACAGACAACCTTCTCGACGATATGACAACCTGTTGGTGCATCGTATGTCGTGATGCACACACGGGAGTTGTCACCACCTTTAGTACAGGAGAAATTGAGGAAGCACTAGAGCACCTACGCAGTCACGATGAGTTGATTGGCCATAATATTATTGGCTTCGATCTTCCAGCACTAGAGAAGCTGTATGGGTTTCGATATGAAGGTAAGGTGACCGACACACTCGTGATGGCTCGCTTGATTCACACTAATGTTGGTGAGAATGATCGCCTGCGAAACGCGAGGGCTGACTACATTCCTCTCAAATTAATTGGTCATCACTCTCTCAAGGCGTGGGGCCATAGGCTAGGCATCCTTAAGGGGACTTACCTAGAGGATCATGGCTTCGATCACTTCAGCGAGGAGATGCTATGCTATTGCGTCAAGGATACAGAGGTGACCTACGCCCTCTATCATAAGTTGGCTGAAGAGAAGTGGGACAAGCAATGTCTCACATTGGAGCATGAGTTCGCCTACTGCATGTCGCTGATGGAGCGGCAAGGTATTCGATTCGATGCTGACAGGGCGCGAGAGCTATACGTTAAGCTAAGCCAGCGAAAGCTGGAGCTTAACGAAAGGCTCCAAGAGATGTTCCCCCCAGATTCCCAGACTATGAAGTCTACCTATTGGTTGGCTGATGGAAATCTGTACGATACCAAGAAGGAAGCTGTAGCTGATGGTCATAAGAATATAACGAAAGGCCCAAACAAAGTCAAGAAGATTGACTTCAATCCCGGTAGCCGTGACCACATAGCCAGCCGCCTGCTCCGCTTGGGATGGGAGCCGACCGAGCTCACCGATTCAGGTGACAAGCCCAAGGTGGATGAGGCGGTACTCAGTAGTATCAAACTGCCGAAAGGACAGGAAGCCGTAGAGCTTCTGCAGGAATTCCTAATGCTGGTCAAAAGAATGGGGCAGTTGGCCGAAGGCAGGCAGGCATGGATGAAGGCTGAGAAAAAGGGCCGCATCTACGGTAGGATCAATACAAATGGGGCCGTGACGGGACGATGTACCCACTCCTCCCCTAACATGGCCCAAGTTCCTAGCATTGGATCACCCTACGGGGTCGATTGTCGCTCTCTTTTCAGGGCATCTGAGGGGTACGCATTAGTTGGTTGTGATGCGTCAGGCTTGGAGCTACGTTGCCTCGCGCATTACCTACACCCTTATGACAACGGTGATTATACTAATAAAATACTAAAGAGTGATATTCATGTGGAGAATCAGAAAGCAGCTGGCCTCCCGTCTAGGGACGCTGCTAAGACCTTTATTTATGCGTTCCTCTATGGAGCGGGAGACGAAAAGATTGGAAAGGTCATTGGCAAGGGGAGAGGTGCTGGACGAGTTATCAAAGAGACCTTTCTGGAAAGGCTCCCGGCATTAAAGGAACTTAAGGCTTGCATCTCTAACGCATTAAGCTCAAGAGACTTCTTGAAGGGTTTAGATGGAAGACACCTTTTTATAAGAAGCGAGCACTCTGCTCTTAACACTCTGCTGCAAGGCGCGGGGGCTATTATAATGAAGCAGGCTACCGTTAACCTTTATAATACATTAAATGACCACGGCTTAACACACGGCAAAGAGTACGCCTTTGTTGCTCATGTTCATGATGAGTTTCAGATAGAAGTATTGCCAGAATATGTAGACTTAATTAAGGAGGAAGCTATAAATGGGATACGATCATCAGCGACATCATTACAATTCAGATGTCCCCTCGACGGGGAAGCACGAAGCGGCAGGAACTGGGCAGAAACTCATTAGAAACGAGGTGAAAGGCGTGGCTGTAGAATTATTATTAAAGTCATTATTATTAGAGAAAGGTTTTCTAATATCTGACCCTGTCCTCTCGACTAGCTATGACTTCATTACGGAGTGGGACGGCATCATCAACACGATACAGGTGCGGTCTGCCTCTGCGATAAGTAAGGGGAGCGCATGGGAAACTCAAGGGAAGCTCATGGAGTCCAAGGGCGGCTATTACAGGGTGGAAGTTCCTAAAATAGGTGGCTTCTCCATCTTATTGGCCCACATCAGTCCCCTTAAGGAGACCTTCGTTATCCCGTGGAATGAGGTGGATCGGCGGTGGGTTTGCATCCACAAGGACAGGCCGAGTCGGTATGAAAAGTTCAAAGAAAAGTGGAACCTACTTAAGGAGACCCACTAAGATTGCAGTCCTCAATCAGGACTTCAAGGTTGAGTGGCTAACAACAGGAGAAAACCACGGCAACGTGGACTTGAATGAGTGTGTCATCCAGATTGTCACCAAGTATCCTAAGAAGACTATGGTAGACACGTTTCTACATGAGTTAGTACATGCTGTTAACCATGTCATGGGTATTGAGGATTCCACAAGTGAAGAAGAGGCGACTACTAGATTTTCAACAGGCTTTTGTACCGTGTGGCGACACAACCCAAAAGTTTTTGAATGGCTCAATAAGCAGATGAAAGAATGAAGACCGTACTGTTAATAGATGGAGATATTGTTGCATATAAACATGCAGCGGGAGCAGAGGTTGCTACTGATTGGGGGGATGACAACTGGACGTTGCATACCGACACTAAGCAGGCCAAGCAAACAATGGATGCTCATATTAATAACCTGATCACGCTACACAAAGCTGACAAGGTTGAGGTAGCCCTTACCGGAACGGAAGTGTTTCGTAAGCGGATTGATGCATCCTATAAGGCGAGCCGCAAGAAGAGTCGTAAGCCTATCGGACTTGGAGTTCTGAGAGAGCACATCATGACAAACTGGCGAGGCTCCATAGAGAATGAGCTAGAAGCTGATGACCTGTTAGGTATATGGGCTACCGACCCAATGTTCCATGTCGGAACCAAGAAGATAATTGTATCCATTGACAAGGACATGAAGACCATCCCTTGTTATCTTTGGAACGGAAATCACCCAGAGTTTGGGGTCAAAAATATTTCGCGCCGAGAAGCAGACCTTTTTCACCTGTATCAGACCCTTGTAGGTGATTCTACAGATGGGTATGCCGGTTGCCCTACCTATGGGCCGACTAAATCGCAGAGGCTACTGGATTCCATCGTACATGACGAGGAGTCTGCGTGGGACAAGGTTGTCGAAGCTTTTGAAAAGCAAGGGAAGACCAAGGAAGATGCGTTGGTTCAAGCTAGACTAGCTAGGATACTTCGCGTAGATAATTATAATATGAGGACAAAGACTATTACATACTGGAAACCATGAAGATCATAGGATTAAGCGGCAAAAAATTGTCGGGTAAAGATACCATCTACCGCGTGGCTCGTGACATCTTTACAGAGATTGATTCAAAAAGCAGAGTAGGTAGGGTTGCCTTCGCTGACCCCCTTAAAGCAGAGGTGTCAGAAATCACAGGCTTTAGAACTGACTTCATTGAGGACAACAAGGCAAGGTTTAGGGCTCTCCTCCAAGTGTGGGGGACAGAGTTCAGGCGAGAGTTCCACGGGTATGACTACTGGATTCAGAAGATGGGAGACATCCTGACCAGCAGCGAGCCTCATTATGACCTGATGTTTATCACCGATGTCCGGTTCAAAAACGAGGCTGAATATATTAAAGAAAGGGGAGGCCGAGTCATTCAGGTAACCCGTCGAGCTCCTGATGTCTACCAAACCCTGCAGGATTTACCTGTCCACGATGGACATGCTACGGAGAATGACATGGAGGATTACCCTGACTTTGACTACACCATCAACAATGATAAGAGTCCTGATGATCTAGTGAAAGCGGTGAAAGAAATGCTAACCACTTTAGAGTTGACTGAAAATGCCGCTTGACTTACCTCTTAATTTTGCTAACGAGAAGTTGCCTCCGGTAACAGAGGAGCTTATAGTTTGGCTCAAGCAGGCGTATCCTGACACGATGCCAGACGATGAAAATATAAATGACATCCGATATAAACAAGGACAAATCGCTGTAGTAAGAGCACTTACATCAATCCATAACGAACAAAAAGAACATGTGTTTCGGTAGTACCCCAAAAGCCCCTCCCCCACCAGCCCCTCCTGCTGCTCCACCAATTCAGCAAGCTAAGGTAGCTGAAGTTAAACGCGGCGCTCCCAAAAGAGTCGGTTCTAAGAAACGTGCTAGAGGTACAGGCCGTACCAGTATGATTGTCGAGAGACCAACAGGAGTTAACATGGGTAAGGGAGGCGTTGGCGTTTATTCATAATGCATAACCTACCCCTTAAAGGCTACTACGCAGCTTGCGAGCGCAATCGGAGCACCTACCTCACAAGGGCTAGGGCTTCTGCTGGACTGACGATCCCTTCTTTGGTTCCTCCTGAATCCTCGTCAGCATCTACTGAATTCGCTACCCCCTTTCAGGGGATTGGAGCACGAGGAGTAAACAACCTCGCATCTAAGCTTTTACTAGCCCTGCTCCCTCCTAACTCACCATTCTTCAGGCTCATCATAGATAAGTATGAATATGAAAAGGCATCACAGGGACAGGCCGACCCTAATCTCAAGACTGAACTTGAGAAGGCTTTGGCAGAGGTGGAGAGGGCGGTGCAGAGTGAGGTGGAAACGTCTGCAATACGAGTGGGAGTTTTTGAGGCACTTAAGCAGCTGGTAGTAGCAGGCAATGTTCTCTTGTATGTACCTGACAAGGGAGGCATTAGAATTTTTAATCTAGATAGGTATGTCTGTAAGCGTGACCCAATGGGGAACGTGCAGTCTATTATTGTTAAAGA
>Ga0098059_1001727_pt1 | contig 10784 bp, 15 predicted proteins | sample 20_taG_FD_92580 | JGI IMG/M metagenome (GOLD analysis project Ga0098059, IMG submission 92580) | Marine viral communities from the Subarctic Pacific Ocean - 20_ETSP_OMZ_AT15318 metaG | ecosystem: Environmental > Aquatic > Marine > Oceanic | place: Subarctic Pacific Ocean | collected 2015-01-19
ACGATATCTTTCAATGGAGGATAAATCTTTGAATCTTTCCATTTAGTGTTAAACACACTTTTTCTAATTTGAAACAACAACAATCGAGCAGCTACAAACTGATAATTTGGGGTCTCCAAACTAATTAAGTCAGCAGCACTCTTGATAAGAATACTCTGTATCTCTGTTGATGTGATCCCATCATAAAATTGTAATCCTGAATTCATCTCAACGGATGATTCTGATACGCCAGCGACATCTTTACAAGCCGCTTCTACCATTCTATGTACTTTCTCTAAATCTATTGGTTCTAACTCACCACTTCTTTTGACTATCTTAGTCTCTACCTCACCCACTTACTTTACTCCAGTCACTCAAGGCCATCTTTGCTGATAACCCCGAAAATTTATTTTCATTTATTGTCTGTTCGACAACATTCGCTGATAGACCATTTAGTATCATGTCATTAATGTCTTTCTGTTTTATGTGCTTTGGCCAAAAACAGATTTCAAAACCATCGTCAATGATTTGACTCATTTTCTTTATCAGTTCAGAATTTCTTCTCTCATTGTCAAACACTACCACAGCTTGTTCTGTTGGTACATAAGACTTTAACTTTGAGAAATCAGATCCTGCGACTGCGATTGCATTCGGGAGAAACAAGCTATCAATGGGTCCTTCTGTAACATAAACTTTTTTATTATAATCGACTGTTCGTAAGCCGTAGATGAGAGATTCTTGATCATCAAATTTTAGTGTTAGATATCTAAGTTTATTGTTGTTAAGAGCCCTACCTGAAACTCCAATCAGTTTGCCTTGTCTTGAATAGAAAGGCAAAATCAATCTTGGGTCATTTCCAAATACTCTATCTTTATACTTATAATCGAGCAAACTTAGAGATTGACAATTTTCGATATAGTACAGATCATCCCATTTATCTTTGGGAATCTGTCTATGATTGAGATAGTCTGTCGCTTCTTTTGCTTCGACTGCTGATATACAACCCACTTTCTTAAGTGGATCATCTTTGAATACAACTTTTGTTTTGGGTACAACGACATTAGTAAATGTCGGATCTTTCTTATAGAACTTTTCTACAGCATATTGTTTCCACATACTAGAGTCTTGTTCTTTTAAGAACTTACCAAATGGTTTAGAGACACCACAGTTATGACACTTGTAGATATATGTCTCTTTCATTTTGAAATGATACCCTCGAGCCTTATGTGGGTTCTTTTCAGAATCCCCACAATAAGGACACGAATGATTCAATAGTTCTTCGTTCTTCCAAGAAGAATTTCTGAAACGACTACTGACTAATCGTAAGTATTTTTTATCAACCCAAAACATAATGTATACTATCTATTATACAGAAGAACTCTAATTTGTCAATAACATATCTTTGACATCACATTCTTTTACTAGAATACGATCAATTTTGTCAAGTTTACAAACCTTCGTTGCTATGTTGTATGCAATACTACCATATAGATTGTTATTAAGTCTAGGATTTTGAAGGTCCCATTGAATATTACTCTTTGCAAATTCTTTTAGATCATATTCAATAGTTTCTAAATCTGATACAAATTTATCACCGAGACCATTGTATTCTTCATCTTCGTCTTCTTCAACTCTATCAATAATTTCTAATAGTTTACCTAATCCTAACATAACATATCCTTTTATTGAATTCTCATTTGACCATGCTTTTTGTATCATCAATGAAGCTTCAATAAGATAATCCTGTGATATTCTATCACCGACTAGAACTTTCTCCACTTCTGCAAATGAACTCATATCATATCCTGTTGATAATACCTTCAATACATCAAGATTAGCGTTAGCTAGAAAATTTTTAATCATAATAGCATTTTTATTATTTTGAACTATTTGTGATTTCCAGATTTCTTCTCTTTTCATGTTCTCAGCATAAGCATTCTTAATCTCAAACTTTTCAGCTTCTAACTTCTGACACTCAAGTATCGATAGATTTTCATGTTCAACATAACTTGCCGGCATGCTTTCGATACCTTTCAGTCCTGCTAAAATTGATCTTCTAAATCCGTCCCAAACATATAATTTTCCGTTTGGTCTTTTACATACATCAATATGTCCTGCTAAGAATTTATCAAACTGACCATTAGATTTTTTTAAATGAGACAGAATCTTTTTGAGATTTAAAGTCCTTTGATATGACATATCAACTGTAAGTTCACTAATTTTTACAGTACCTTTTTCTTTTTTATAGGGATCTTCTTGAGTTACAAGAAGTGCTGAATTTTTAGATTTTAGTGAATCAAGTGATTTGATTTTGTTAACTATGGTATCTACGGATATCTCACCTTTTCGTGAAGATAACCAACCTTCTATTTCTACGCGTGTAGCCATATTCTCTCCTCGAATCCTTAACTTTGGATTCATTGTGCAATGTCTTTAACTTCGATCATCGCGATTAAATGTTTGAGAAAACCTTTTCTCAACTCATATATTTATTATACAGCAGAACTGTATATTGTCAAGCTTTACTTTTTCTTAACTTCTCCAGCATAGCCGTCTTTGTCATTGATTGTTACACTTCGATAGTATACAACTACTTCTTGTACTTCTCTAATGTATCTTCTGAGTTCTTGCATGTTGTAAGACATTAACTCATAGTCTTCTGTAGTTATAGCAAAGAATACTACATCACCACTATTTTGTTTCTTAACATCATCTATGAATTTATCTAAGTATGTGTATCCTTCAGGCCAATTATTCTCTTTGCCTAATTTACACACTCTAATGACTCTACCCTTGTCATTCAATAGACCATCAGGGTGATCCATCTTAGGTCTTTTACCTTCTTGATCTTTGACACAAGGATTAGCTATTGTCTTTGAAGAAACTACATGCCACTTCGGATCTTTAAGATCAATGTTTCTTGGCATTGTGGGTTGAATGATATCAATTTCAATAGGTTTTGACGAGGTTTCAATTAATCTCGTTCCGAATGTACTACAACCACTAATTGTTAGGATTGATATCGCTAGTAGGGTCGTCCAGACTGTCGAGCTCTTTGCTATCATTTTCTATACTCCTGAAAACCGCTGATGTAGCATCATTGGCTTGTTTCTCAATCATACCTGGTTTAGCTATTGCTAGTTTATTTAGATTATGTCTTCTAAATATGTCCAAGTATCCGTTCATCTCAGCTTCTATCTGAGCGTTCTTTGAAGATAACTGATTCAAGGCTTTACCTTGTTTCTCATAACTCTCTTTTATAGTAGCTATGGCTTCTTCTTGTTGTTTGATCGCAACTTCTAACTGCATGTTGTTCATAGTTAGTACTTGATTTTCTGAGTACAACCACCATGAAGTTAATCCTAAGATTAATATTATCGCTATAAAGAACTGTTGCATTATGAATTATCTGAAATGTATTGTTTGAGTAGACCAACTGTAGTCAATGAATCAGTATCTTCGTCTGGTATTTCTAAATCGAATTCTTCTTCAACACCCATAACGATCTCTACTATACTTAATGAATCAGCACCTAAGTCTTCAACAAAGGTTTTGTTATCAGTAACTTCTGATTCACTTATCCCTAAATTGTCTGCTATTATTCTTTCTACACTCATTTCATCTCCTGTATTTTTGATATCTTTGAAGTTCTATCGTAATGTTTAACTTCTCCGACTATTGTTTCTGTCATATAATCCATCGGTAAAGCTGATTTAAGTTCAACCATTGTACCGTCATAAGTTTTAAATCTCATGTGTTTTGGTGCACATTTATAAAACTTTCTTACTGTAAAACTTCTAACTATAACATCTACAACTTCACCTTCTGAGTTATATTCTGTTTTAGTTACATGAAGATATTTATGGTCTTCAAACAGACGCATAAATCGTAAGAACAACCACACAAAGAAATCTTTAATCTTCACAAAAAAGTTCTTCATCTTTTTCTTGCCATGTCTTGAATTCTTCTTAAAATTTTCTTTCTCTTTTTGACTACAACTGTAGATGAATCATCACCTGTACCAGCTATAGCAGGTCCTGTAACAGTACCCATGTCTTCATTTTTCGTTGCCGCTATTGCTTTCTTCTCAGCTTCTTTTTCTCTGTCATGTTTTCTTTTTAGATCAGCTCGTTCTTTAGCTCTACTTACAGCATCTTCACCGACATCTAATGTTTTAGGATATCCTTTTTGACCTGGTTTAAGTTTTGGTTTACCTGCAGCTCTTCTTTTACGAATGTTCGCCCATAAACTTTCGTTTTGTGTTTCCCATTTATCCATATACTCTTTTACCTCTCCCATGACTAGACCAGACAACTGTTGTACCATTTGTACTAAAGCTGATTGTGGTAGTGTTTGTAACATTTGTAGTTGTTTTTTAGATATACCTTTGACTTTCTTTAAAGCTTTTTGTACATCTACAGCTTCACTCCATTCTTTGAGTTTCTTTTCTCTAAGTCTCGGTTCTTTTCGATTGTAGTTTTGAGTAACTACTGATAAGTTTTTCTTGTCGTTGTTTAGTGGATTGTTGTCTTTATGATGTACATCTTTATCTTCTGGTACATCTTTCATTGATCTTCTAGCAGCATTTCTAGCTGCTCGTCTGAGTATTTGTTCAGGTCTTGAATGATAATTCTCGTACTCTTTCTTATAATTTCTCATAGACATTTTCTGGTGAGGATATATCATACGGGTCTTCTGTATGATTATCACATTTACCTTCTTCGGCAAACATTTGTTCTACTATACCATTATTTATAACACACGCGTATCTCCAAGACCTTACACCGAATCCTAGATTGTCTTTCTTACATAACATACCTAATCTATCAGTTAGTAGACCTGATCCGTCAGCTAACCATCTCACATTCTTTATTTCTTGATTTTTAAACCAATTACTCATAACGAATCCGTCATTTACTGAGACACAATAAATTTCTAAGATACCTTTCTCTTGAAACTTACTGAACATTTCTTCATATCCTGGTAATTGTTTACTTGAACAAGTCGGTGTGAAAGCTCCAGGCAATCCAAACAATATGACTTTCTTGTCTTTAAAAAGTTCTGTTGTATCGATTGTTGCCGATGGTGCTTGTGGTAGGGTTAAGTTGTTGATATCCATAATATACTCCGTGTTTATCTTAAATCATGACCTGAACAGATCATCATTTGATTCTTATCTATGTTATACATGCGAAAAAGAGGTACTCCATATACTTTACCTACAGGTTTTGCACCTGAATGAATAAGTGTGTCTCCTCTTTCAGCATCTGATTCTTCATCTATTATCATGTTTCGTTTAAGATGAAATGTTTTTTCTGTTTCTAGTTTTTTTATAGGTGCAAATTCTTCAAGTAAATCATCAGGTAAAAACTCACCCTCCTTTAGATACTTGAATACTTCTTTATCTAATTGTGTACCAGAAAGTTCACAATGTTCTTTAATTAGAAATAACGCTGCAGCGTATGATGCCAATCTATTTTTACCCAATGGTAACATTTCGATTAGTCTTTTGAGATTGAATACTAGTCTATGTAGAAATGTATATGATTGTTTTAGTTCTGCTGTGTTAACTTTAACTGACTTGATTCTCTTACCGTTAGCATCAATGATACCTGCTTTGAATGCTTCTTGATCTTCCCATTTGGTTGTTAAGAGTTTGAGTACTCTAAAAGTGATAACTGTATCTATAGCTCTACTTGCCATTTATATTTCTCTCATTCGTTTTGTTACTTCTTCGTCTAATGGAATATCTTGTTTCCAATTTTCATCAATATAACCTAAGTACAAAAGACAAGTCTTTAATATAGGCCAGAATTCTTTTTCTAGTTTGAACTCCAACATTCTAAGTGTGTTATCTACACCAAACAGATTACTCAACACAATAAGATGATTAAGAATCAATCGTTCTCGTAATTCACCTGACTTAGCGTATCGTTTTAGAAGTCTTTTAAGATATCTAAATCTTCTAATGTCCTCATAGAATTCTTCTGTAGAAGTACATTGAGGGTTGTCATAGTGTCTTATTGCGAAAAGAGTAAAATTCTCCTCGTTGAGTTCTTCAAATATATCCATCATGTAAGTATATAGTACTTACGAAAACTAGTTCAATTTAGCTGATATTCTGTATCCACCATTTCCACTTGATCCGTACTCTACAGTCATAGTCAAGTCTTCTGGTATTGTTGGTGTCAATGCATGAGTTTCAGCTGGGTCTAATTTCTCACCGAACTGATGTACATTTAAAGTAAGTGAACCGTCTTGTCCAAAGTCTTGTTCAGACATATTGAATGTTAGACCGATTTGTTGTACTTTACCTGCTAATTGTGTTAAAGCTGCTTCAACACTCATGTATTCCATGTTGTTACATCCTTCTAACCAAGAATTGACTCTTGTTTTCACATCTTCTCTATCAAGCATATGAAAATCGGGTGGGACATCACTTGTTATCCCACCTGATCCATTATGATGCTCTTGTATATAACCTTTAAAAGATTTCATAATTTTATCCTATTTACGCTGAAACTGTTATTGAACCAGCTGCTGTACCAATAGCTGAACTATTAGTAATAGTAGCGTTTGTTGAAGTACCAGCATCTTTAATTGTACCTGAGTTCAAGTTCATAGCGTTAGCACCGACTACTAATACATCACTCGCGTTTGTAGCTGCATTACCTGCTGCTATCGCTAATGTGAATACTAACTCATTAGTACCTGTTCCAGAAGCGTATGGTAAGTTGTGTGGTCCTCTACCTGATCCTGAACCTTGGTTTCCGTTAGTTACGGCTAAGTAAGGTACTCCACTTCCTGTATCTACATCAACTGCTTCGTTAAATCTGGCTCTTACTGAAAGTGAGAATCCATCTGATTTATCAGCTGCTGTTGTGATCCATTCGATTTCTGTTATGTCTGCTGAACCCAATGATGTTGTCAATGAACCAATAGCCACTAAAACTTCTGGTGTAGCACTTGTATTGCCGTTACCAGTCATTGTAGAACCTGCTTCGATTGTCCAACCACCAGATGCGGCATAGACTTCTTTCTTTTGTGCTGTAGTTAAGTGTTTAGGCTTAGACTCGTCAGCATCTGTTGCTCCCCATAGTGGCATTTTATTATCTCCTACGATATTTATTTTAATTCTATATGTATTTATACATTTAGAATGTTTAAAAATTTGAGAAATGTCCTTTTATTCTTCGACATCGCTTTAATAACTTGAAGTCTCTGTTGAGGTTTTTGTTTCTCTAAATTTTTAGAGATGTTTTGAGCATCCTTTTTTGATATTTTAATTTTGCTCTTATCATCTAGTTTTATTTCGCCACCGCTACTTAAATCGGCCGCTCCTTTTATCTGAACAAAGACATTACGATCTGCTTTGCCTTGTTCTCCTTTGTTCCCCTTATTGTTAAAGAACTCTATAGCTGCTCTAGTAATCAATTCGTCTTTAGCATCTTTGTACTTACCACCCATTTTATCGGCTAGTTTGTCAATCATACCAAGTAAATCTTTTTCTGTTTTAGCTTTTTGAACTAAAGCATACAATAAGTTGTTACCTGCTTGTGTTGGCATCCCCATATCTGGAGCTTTTCTACCTTCATCAATCATTAGTAACTATTCTTTATATAGCCAAGTTTTCTCATTTTCTCACGAAAATTAGTTCTTCTACCATCTACTTTCATCTTTGAAGGATTTTCTTCACCTTCTTTAACACCAAGTCTTTTCATCACAACTTTAATTTGTGAATTGACTGCTGGTAATTTGTCTGACTTAGGTCCTTCTTTGGCAATGATTCTCGCTTTCATCAATAGTAGATCAGAATACTCTGTATATTTACCTTCTTCTACTGATTCTTTCTTTTCACCTTTACCACTCCAATTCTTATCAACATAGTTATAAAATTCTTTTTCTTTATCACCTTCTAACTCAGCTGGTGAACTAACACCGTACTTTTTGAGTGCTGATGAAAAGAACTTTTGATAAGCTGTTTTCTCGTCTTCGGATAATGCATTATAGAATTCATTGTTAAATGATTCATTAGCTAATCTTAACATATCTCTAACTTTAGGATCATCAGATAATCCTTTCTTTAATTTTTCTATAGCTTTGACTGCACCTGTCATATTACCACCGACATATCTTTTGTCGAAAGCAATCCCACCAGCTTGTCTAACTAATTTTTTAGGAAATTTTGCTTCAGATATAATCTGACTAAATGATTTCATGTTTTCTCCTGCATACTTAAATGTAAATGACTTACCAGTGTGTTTATCTTTAAGATTGTAAGTATTCTCACACATTTTTAGAACAGGTCCTATGGCTTTCATACCATCAGGTTTTACAAATTCTACATCTAATTCTTCTTCTAATGCTGTATCAATATCTTGCCATGAATAGTTGATCGGTTCTAGATTATCTTCTGTAACTGATTCTAAAGCTAAGATAATTCTTTGAGTTTCTCTATCTTCAAAAATATCATCAAGTTCTGTTTTATTGTATGTTAAAAATCCAGCTTTACCTAATGTTTTTTCTAGTTGTTCTAACTGTAATTCTTGTTCTGTAATCATACCGAATGAATCACATGCTTCTAGTAAGTCTTGATTAGTAGCATGTCTTATACCGAATCCTTCTGTATCAATACCAACTGCTTTAGGATAAGCTTGAGATTTTAATTTAAATGGTGATCTCTGAGCATTTTCAAAATCTGATTGTAACTGTTCTGTTTGAGACTTACCTAATCTTTTTTGTCTGTCTCTAAATGTCTCTTTACCTTTTAAAGAACTAAGATTTCTTTCTCTCTCTTTTCTTCTTCTTTCTTTTTCAGCAGGTGAGTTAGCTTTGTCTTGAGATCGTTTCATGTTCGCTACATTCTTAGCTCTTTCAGCGTCTCTCATTTTCTTTCTTCTGAGTTCGTCTTTTTCGCTTGGTGTTAATTCAGATTGAGGTTTTTTCTCTAACTCTGTCTTATCTTCATTCTTCATTGCTTTACCAATTGCTTTTCTTCTTTTGTGAAGATACTTATCAGAAGAATCTACATCACCATCATTATCGATATCATCATCAGCTTTACCAACAGGATCTAATCTGTCTTCAAACTTAACAAACTTACCTCTAGGTTTTTTAAAGTTACCTGGTTTTTTCTTTTGTAATCCTGGTGTCACTCCTTCATCTAACCATTCAGCAGGTACACTTATAATTTTGTAATTTTTAATAGTCATCCACTCATCTAAATGTGTAACTAGAATATCTCTCATGTCCATACCCTTGTTCATTTCGATCTTACGACCTTTGAATGTTGCAAAAGCATATACATTTCTACCAGGACCTTTACCATATTTTGATCTAGCTTCTTCTTCATCCTTAAGTAGAAGTTCTAACAGATACATATCATCACTAAATGAATCGTCACCGAATAGAGGATCAACACCTCTAGCATATTTCTTAACTTGTGCTGGACTGTTAGCTATCTTCTTAGTTTTTAAAAATTCTTGATTGAGTCTATTTAATTTTGCTCTTGAGTCTGGTATAGCCCATGTACCTTCTAAAAGTGTTTCTTCATTGACTGATTCACTAATACCTTTCTTCTTCATGAATGCTTGAATATCTTTAATCAAAGATTTCATAGGTTTTGGTGATGAAATTGTTGTTATTTTACCTTGATTATCACTTACATAAGCATCATGTTTTTTCATCATCTTATCGAAATCTGATTTATATTTTTTATAAGTTGAACCTTTGACACCAACTCGTTCTTCATTAACTGATTCTTTTCTTGTCCCTTTCTTCTGACCGTAATATGATTTTAAGAAGTCTTTAGCTGTTGACAAAGGCATTTTGTAATCTCTGGCTAATTCTTTAGCTGTTGCACCCTGTTGAATGTCTATAAGCATATCACTCATAGCACCTTCACTCATCACTGCTTCATATGTTTCGTTGTATGGGAATCCTTTTAATGGGTCTTTATCAAACTCATGAGATGCTTTTAATCCCATAAATTTATGAGCTAGATCAACAAGAGTATCAATGTTAGCTTTTTCCATTTTCTTTTTGTTAGTATCATTTACTTTACTGTAAACTTTTTTAAGTAATGATGCAGTGAACATATCAATCATTACACCACTGACTTTTTTAGCACCCTTAGTGTCAACGATCTTTTCGATCTCTGGCATTAGATTCTTCTCTACTAATGTTTGTTCAGCTACAACAGATTTGTCTTTTGTATATCCCATCTTCTTCGCTTGTTGTTGATAGCGAGTTTCTGCAGGTTGATTTTTTTGAATTTCTTCGATAGCCTTTCTTAGGTCTTTGAAGTCATTTACTGTTGTTGTGCCTTTCATAATATTATCCGTATACTGCTACTGATACAGCTTCTACATTAGCATTAGCTGCAAATAGTTGGTCTGTTGGGTCTTTACGAATAAACGCTTCTTGTTGTCCGTCTAATGTAAATGTGCCGATATCTGTACCATCAGCTTGTTCTAATGTTACTAGATATTCTGTTCCAACAGCTGCTGTATTAAATAATCTTACTGTAGTCGCTAGACTTACATTAGATGCTGCTCCGGTATTTGTACCTAGATTAGCTTCAGTACTTAATGGTTTAAAAACTGTCATTTTGAATATTCTCCGTTAATGTAATGTATTTATGTATTTAAAAATCTCTAAGAAGAAACTACGCCGTCATGAGCCTTATGTTTTTCTCTTAATTCTTCTTCAACTCTAATTATATCACCGTCTTGTAAATATATTTCTCTCCATTCGTGTGATAATGTATCGTAATCTGTAAAAGTTTCACCAGAATTAGCTGGATA
>Ga0098059_1001728_pt1 | contig 10779 bp, 27 predicted proteins | sample 20_taG_FD_92580 | JGI IMG/M metagenome (GOLD analysis project Ga0098059, IMG submission 92580) | Marine viral communities from the Subarctic Pacific Ocean - 20_ETSP_OMZ_AT15318 metaG | ecosystem: Environmental > Aquatic > Marine > Oceanic | place: Subarctic Pacific Ocean | collected 2015-01-19
AATTAGAAGGTACTGAGGATTTAAAATATACTGATGTTGGTTATACTACTGAGGTAAGCTTAATAAATGAGATTAATGAGGCTTATGATAGTTCTTTAGGTGTTTTTTTGGGAGAAAACAGAACTAAATTAACGATAGGTGAGGTATCAATAACTACTTTTTTTAGTGGTGTTAGCTATGTTAACGAAGCTAGAACGGAAGTAGAAAATGTAGAGGGTTTAAATCTTAGTGAAATTACTAACATAAACCAATTATAATGGCTGTACCAATTAAAGGAAATGTTACAAGTGCTAATCCAACTCCATCAGCTAACTTTAAAACTCAAGCTCATAATCAAAACTCGGGTACTGATGGATTAATAGTTGCTCAATTTACAATGAGTAATAGCGTAAACTATACGAGTTGTACTTATGGTGGGGTTGCAATGACTCAATTATATCAGATTAATAGGAGCGGATTAGGTCAAAGAATGGCTTTTTTTTATTTACTTAACCCACCAATAGGTAATAACACTTTAAGAGTAAATTTCAGCGGTTCTCAATTTAATCCTATTAGTATGCATATTAGGAGCTTTACTAACTCAGGAGGTATCGGCGCTAGTGCTAGAACAGGCGGTGTTCCAACACCTAACACTCAAACTTTAACGGTTGATGATGATTCTTTAATAATGATTACTTCTTGTAGTATTAATGCTATTACAAGCCAACAAATACCACAGGGAACTAATAGAACTTACACGCAACATAACACAAATAGGCAAGTAGCTACAGGTGCAATTAGTGCTGATATTGGTCATAGTGCTGGTACTATTTCTTTACGGTCAACTTCTACATTTGGCAGCTTATCATTAGATAGAACAGAAATATTAGGGTTATCCGCACCTGTATCATTAAGAAGAAGAATAATAGTATCATAGCAATGATATAATTATTTCCTTTTGGAGTGTTGATGACATCGAGTTGGTTGTTGAGTCTGAATAAAAGTTATTATATTTACATTTCACATTAAATTTTAATTATGGACGTAAAATTAAACAAGACTCAGGAGTCAATGGCTTACATTATGAATTTTATTGATAAGGCAATAGTTAAAGGAGGAATACCTAGAAAAGACATTGTTACAGTAAATGAGTGCATAAACACTGTAGGCGCTGAAATTGGGTTAGATAAGGCTTTAAACCCTAAAAAAGATGAAGAAATACAGCTTGAGGAGTAATCTTAAAGAAGAAAAAGCCCCCGTTAAATACATAATTGACGGGGGTAAAAAGTGCTTTATTACCACAGAGAAAATACAATTTAAACTAAGTGATGGAGTTTTATATGAAGTTGAGGAGGGGTTTAGGTTTGATGGGGCGACAGTTCCTAGAGTTTTCTGGTGGTATTTACCTAGACTAGATGATAGGGTTTTAGGTGTTATCATTCATGACCACATGTATATGAAAGACTATCTAAGAGATTGTTTTTCAGATAAAAAGGCTAGGCTTTTGATAGATAAAGAGTGGCTCATGTGGTGCAAGGTTGCAACTCCTAAAGAGGGAATAAAAAACAAAGTTATGTATCAAATGGTTAGATTATTTGGTGCTAAAATTTTTAAAAGATAATAAAATGGCTAAATTTGGAGCTAAAACAAACAAAGCAAAAAGTGGTAAAATTAGAAAGGTTATTAAGACGGTCAAGCCTACTAGAAAAGGTTATCCTAAAAAAAGATAGTATTTATTATAAAACAATTAAGAAAAGCATATTCTTAGCTCTATTCGTGCCTATAGTAGTTTTAGACTTAGGCACAACATGGATAGCAGATTTTTTATTTCCTCTTAGTGATAAGCAATACTGGGAGGCTTTTTTTTGTCTGAGTAGTTTTAAAATTCTTTTAATTTCTTTTCTATGTAGGTTAGCTTATGAGTTTTATATTTTCAGGCCTTTAAAAACTCCTATTTCATTATGGTTGGTAAATTCTTGGTTAGGTTTTTGCGTTTCCGATTTTATAGATGTAATGAATAGCCAACGTTCTGATTTTACGATATTTGATGGTATAGCGGTTGTTTTCTGTATTATTTCATTTATTAAATCCTGTTATGTTAATATGTCCTCTAATAATAGCGACAGTTAATCGAATTTTAATACAATCATACATCATATATATTATATTAGTATTAAGGGCGTAAATTTTATATATTTGCTATGAAAGAGGCTACAAAAATGAGAGGTTTTTTTACGGAATATTCAGAGGACATAATTAACCTATTAGCGGTTTTCGGAAGCTGGGGAGCTTATGTGCTTGGTGCTGAATACATTAATTCTATAACTGATTCTCTATCTTATATCACAAATGTAAAAATTACAGTTGTAGACCCTACAAAAAGCACAGGCTTTTTAGACAAGACTAATCAAGTTTTACAAATTGTCTCATTTATTTTTTCTATTTTCATTTCAATAATTACAGTAGCAAAATTCTTTTTTAAACAAGAAAAATAATTTTATTTTATATCGTTATATTTTTTTATGCGATTAATAGAATTAATTTTAGGTATTTATTACAATAAATTTGCCCGATTTTCAATATTTTTGTCAATGGGGATAGTTTTCTTATTTTATTTATCTATTATAATTTATAGATTTTTAAAATTTTTCGGAAAATGGTTTTAAGTTTTTCAAATGGATATATAGATATATATTATGATAATGAAAACAATATAGGGCATATAAACCATTATGATGCTATTATATCTGTAGATGAGGCTAGGATGCTAATTAGGACTAGAATAGATTTTATAAGAAAGCACAAATGTAATTATCTTTTAGTTACAATGGGAAGAGGTACTAAATATACTAAAGGTGCAATAAATCAGGTAAAGATGAAGAGGGGGTATGTAGGTGTAAAAATAATTGCAATAGTTGTTCCATATTCAAGTAATGTTATGGTGTCATTACTTAATTTTATGTATCCCGATAATTTAAAAAAGAGGTTCGGCTTCTTGTTTAAAGAAAATAAAAACCATATTAAAGGAAAGCCAGTTACAAAGTTTTTTAAAAAAAATAATGATGCTAAAAAATGGATAATAGAAGAGAGAAAAAAATACAGGAGCTAGAAAAAGAATTAGAAGAAATTAAAAAACAATTAAAATTAGATTATTCTATAGAGTTTAGCCCTGTTTTAGAGTTTGAAAAAGAAAAAATAGAGGAGCAAATTAAATTACTTAAATAATGGGAGATGTAAGCAAAAATTTAAACAGTTATGAAATTTTACCACCTGATTACAAGCATTTAAACTGGCGTTATTTTATAGATGGGCGCATGCCTGTTATATTTCAATTTTTAAGGGATAAATTCGGTAGGATTGATATTAACACTTATAAATTTGGCGGGGCTTCAAAATATAGGGGTTACAGGCCACCTGATTGCAAGGTAGGAGCTAAATACTCTCAGCATAGATTTGGAAGGGCTTTAGATTTATGCTTTGTAGATGTTACTTGTACAGAGGTTTATGATTGGATATTAAAAAACCAAGAGGAAATGTACAAGCTAGGATTAAGAAGGATGGAAAATGCTTATAAGACTAAAACTTGGCTGCATATTGATGCTATGGAGCATGGACAAAATAATACTATCCAAACGTTTAACCCATAAATAAAATTAAGATGCTAAAAAATATATTAGGAAAAATGGCTATAGGTAGAAAATTACTTAAATCAGAAACAGGGGATAAGGTTTTGAAAGGATTAAGTAATTACTATGGGTATAAGATAGATAAGAAAGTGCTTTCAAGTTATTTAGTGGCTTTAATTGTTGTCCTGTTAGGGGTTGCTTTATTATCAGGAGTTATTACTTTTGAAGAGTTTAAAGATGGGGTTGATTCAGTTAAATAATAAAAAAAAGTAATTATTTTTATTAAAAAGCTTTGCAGTTGATAAAAAAAGATTTATATTTGTATTGTAACAAAACAAAAACAGTACGATATGAATGCAGAGACAATTTATTTAAGCAAGGTTTTAAGAGATGAGGTATGTGAATTAATAACTAATGCTATTTTAGAAAATGAGTCTAAAGAGTGTTTAGATTTAGAATGTGCAGAGGATAGCTTTACAGCTTCTTTTGGTTCTGATTCAGAAGGTCAAATTGAATTTACAAGTGTTGAGTATTGGGATAAAGAAGGTAATTTGTTTCAATTAGAAAATAATGAATTAGAGGGCTTGAGTGAATTATGCTCAGCAATAAAGTAAAGGGGGTTTCTATACCCCTTTTTTAACCCCCAAAAATTAACAAAAATGAAAGAGTCTAAATTAAGAGTTTTACAGTTTGAAGCGGAAGCAAGAGTAAGAACTTATAAAGAATGTATGAAAAGGTGCGGAGAGGATTTAAAAAACGCATCTAGTGTAGGAGTTGAGATGGTTATAAAATTAGACTACCTAAAATATGAGGCAAAATTAGAAACAGCAAAAGAATTTTTAACATTAATAAACAATTAAACAAATGGAAGCACAAGTAAAATTATTTAAAGCGTTAGCAGGTTTTCAACAAGAAGTGCCCGCAATTCATGAAGGGACTAAAGGTTATGGGTACACTTATGCAGATTTAAGTCAAATCTTAGAAACTATTAACCCGATAATGAAAAAGCATAAATTAGGGTTTACTCAACTTTTAGAAGGTACTAATATTAAAACTGTTATTTTTCACACTGAAAGTGGAGAAAACATTAGTAGTACTGTTGAGATTCCTGATGATGTAACTTTAAAAGGGCAGAATAAATTTCAAATAATGGGTTCTGCGATTACATACTACAGAAGATATTCTTTGAGTGCTATTCTAGGGTTAGTTACTGATGTTGATAATGATACAAAACAAAGCCCAGCACCTCAAGCGCCTAAACAAAATGCGCTAACTCAAGCTAGACCAACTACAAAAAAATGGCTTACAGATGAGAGTTTATTTGAGAAAGCGAAGGGGTTGACAGCGGTACAATTAGAAAAGCTTTTTGACACCTACCAATTTAGAAATAAAGCTTGGGAGGAGGAATTACAAGAAATTTATAACAACCTAAAATCATAAATTATGTTACAATTTGAAGGAGTGGTTTCTATGATAGGAGAAACTAGAAAAGTAAGTGAGAAATTTTCATGCCGTGATATTTGGGTAAGGGATGATTCTACACAATACCCTCAGACGGTTTGTTTTCAGTTTTCGCAGGACAGGTGCGATTTAATAGACCAATACAAAGAGGGTGAATCTGTTAAAGTTAGCTTTAATTTGAGAGGTAGAATATGGACAGGTAATGATGGTATAGATAAGTGTTTTAATACTTTAGATGCTTGGAGGATTGAAAGACTTGAGCAGCCTGAGCCAATGCCACCAACACCAAGCGAAATTCCACAGGGAATAGATGATGATTTACCATTTTAAATTTTAATGGGGGTTCGCCCCCTTTTTTACACGACAAAAACATGAATACATTATACAAGATTAACAGCAAAATGCTAGACCTACTAGCTGATATAGAAGAGAATGATGGAGAGTTAACAGATGAGTTTTTAGCTCAGTTAGAAATAACTAACGAAGAGTTAGCTGAGAAGTCCGAGGGGTATTTAGCTATAATAAAACAGAGGGAAGCGTTAGACGTTCAAATTAAAGAGGAAATTAAGCGGCTACAAGCAATGAAAAAAGCTAATGATAATTTGGTAAGCAGACTAAAAAATAGCTTATTAAATGCCGTTAATATTTTTGGTGAGTTTGAGGTTGGTTTGGTTAAGTTTTGGACTAGAAAAAGTACATCTGTTTATGTTGAGGATGTTAACTCATTGCCTAAAGAATTTAAGGTTGTTAAAGTAACTGAGTCAGCAGATAAAAAAGAAATAGCAAAAGCTTTAAAATCAGGTGAGGAGATAGAAGGATGCAGCTTACAAACAAACTTTAATTTAAAAATAGGATAATGAGGAGGTTTAAATTTAAAGACTTATTATTATTTCATCAATTAGCATCAAAAGAGGGCGAGCAGAAAGCCCTCGATGTTTTTTTAGGGAATGATAATTACATAGGAAAAAAAGACCCTTTAGATATATGTTTAGAGGAGGTTTCAAAATATTATAAAGTGCCACAATCTATAATCAAAGGAAAGGCAAGGCATAAGGAAATAATAAGGGCACGTTCTATGTTTTTTTATTTAGGAACTAAGCACACGCTTAAAACCATTGTACAAGTTGGGCAATGGGTTAACCGTCACCATAGCACTGTTTTACATTCAGAGAAGCGAATTCAGGGAGAGATTGAACACTATGCAGATACGGAGATAGAAACAACTTTTTTATCTAAAAGAGTCCTAGAGGAGTTTGAGGCCAATGATGTTCAATTTATAGATTACAAAGATGTAAAGTAAAAATAATGCTCTTTTTTTATTGTTTTATTTTGGTAGTTATAAAAAAAGAGTTATATTTGTATAACACAAAAACAAAATGATATGAATGGAAAAGAAATTTACAAGATAGCAGAGGAATTAAAAAACATTAAAAAATTTAATTCTCAATTTGAAAAGTTAACATATGCTCAAAAAGTAACATTTGCTAGATTGGTGAAATTAGGAGATTCGGAAGAATTAGCATTGGCTACTGCGATAAGTCAGAGAGGCCAAGATAATTCACTTTATGAAGTAGCTTATTACAGTTAAACCCAATGCCCCTATAGGGGCTTTTAAATTTATAGATATGATTTATACAATAGCAGATATTAAAAGGATAGGAAAGCTTGTTAGCTCAGGTAAAACAACAGATGAGGCTTTAGGTATTATAGATGCTACAATTGAAAACAAAATACCTAAAAACAATATTTCTGAAATGATGAGGGTTATTTGTGATTATTTTGGAGTAGGGAGGGATAAAATTTTAGAAAAAACAAGAAAGAGAAATATAGTAGTTATTAGAGATTTTATATCTTATTTTATTAAAAAATATACTATTTGCATAGATGAGGACATAGCTTTTTACATGAAAATGGATAGGGCTTCAATGGTTCACATGAGAAAAAAAGTTGAGGGATTTTTAGAACTCAAAGACCCAATTTACACTAAACATTTTAATGAGATTAATAACTTAATTCAAGAAAGATTTTTAGTTTAAAGTTTTAAAGTATGTATAATTTTAATTACAATTGTAATATGAAAGATTTACTAAAAGTTAGCTCTTATGCTAAGAAAATTAATAAGTCAGTTACTTGGGTTTACAAGCTAGCTGAGGAGGGAGTTTCTTGTGAGTTGGTTGAGATTGATGGAGTAAAGTTTATTAGAGAAAAGAAATAATATTTTTTTGATTAATTTATTTAAAGTTTAAAAGTTAAAACATGGCTGAAAATAAAAGTAGTTTTGTATTATACTCAGACATACATCACACAGTAAAACATCTTACAAATGAGCAGGCGGGAGAGCTTTTTAAACACCTATTAGCGTATGTTAATGATGAAAACCCTAAGAGTGAAAACCCTTTAGTTAACATAGCTTTTGAGCCCATTAAGCAACAATTGAAAAGAGATTTAACTAAATGGGAGAAAAGAGCAGAAAGGTCTAGGGCTAATGGTGCAAAGGGCGGGAGGCCTAAAAAACCCAATAACCTAGAAAACCCAGTTGGTTATTTAGGAAACCCAGAAAAACCCAAAAAACCTGTTAATGATAATGTTAATGTTAATGTAAGTGTTAATGGTAATGTAAAAGAATTAAATAAAACCGCTAACGCTGTAAAAGAAGATTATGAGATTCTATTTCAAGTTTTTTGGGATAAGTATAACAAAAAAATTGATAAACCTAAATGCTTAAAAAAATGGATGAAGCTCTCTAAAAAAGAAATTGAGCAAATTTTAAACCATGTTGAGGAGTATGTAACCTCAACTCCAAACAAACAATACAGGAAAAACCCGTTATCATACCTAAACTCAAAATCGTACGAAAATGAAATCATTAACAATTCAGAAACAGGAAGTGAAACTAAAGGAGTTTCAACAAAACTTAGAGAAAGTATCCAAAACTCTGAGCTTAGAGGAAAAAGACCTGTTGATTGGTCACTTCTATAAAATAAAATTAAGAGATTACAACCAAGACCAATTTTTAGAGGTTTCAAACGCTTTAAAAGTTATTTCTGTTAATTCGGGAGTCAATGAACCTTTAGAGGATTATGCAGCTCAAGATATGCTAAGATTTATAAAAATAGAGTTTAAAGACTTTAGCTTTAGCGAGATAAGAGAGGCTTTTGGTAAATATAACTCAGGCAAGTTAGCTTTTAAAAACGGAGCTTATCAAAACTTTTCTCAAAAATTCGTTGGAGATGTGTTAAGAGCTTACAAGGTTTTTAGAAATAAAGCATTATTGAAATATTATAAAGCCTTAGAAGCAGAAGAAAATAAAAAAGAGGCAACAGAAGAGGAGATAAAAGAAATTGAAAATAATTTTTTAGAGAAATTTCTTTACAAGCCATACAGAGAAAGCTTAGAAAATGGCTCAAAATTAGGTTTTACAGATGATATAGGGACTAGGTTGTTTAGAAAGCTTTATTCTAGCGGTAAAATAAGCGTATCTAAGGGTGTTTCAGGTAAGTACAATACCAAGGCTAAGGACAGCTTAAGAAAGTCGCTTATAAAAAATATAAATAGCTCTAATAAAAAACAGGTTACAAAACTTATTGAAGAATTAAATTTGGTTGATGTTTCAAAAGATGCAAATAGAAGGATTAAGGAAAGGTCTGCAAATTTATTTTTTACAGATTGGATTAATGAACAGGCTGAAAACAGAGTTAAATTAGAAGGTATAAAGATTTAAATTATGAAAGGATATTTAGATAAAACAGTTGCCGTATTTTGTATGGTTTTAGCTGTTTGTGTGATTAGTTTTGTTCTTGTAAGCATTTATTTTAGTTATTAACATTGTAAAGAAAAATAAAAAAAATATGAGATTATTTCAAAAGTTTATTTATAAAATACTTTTTTCTAAATACAACAGTAAAGAAATTAACACCAGTAAAGAAATTAAAAAAAATAATTATAAACGAAATTTTAAAATAGGAGAGGAGTTTAATATTCATGAGGATGCAAGGGCTCTTTGTGGCTCTAAAATAGGGGGTTTGCCTTTAAAGGGTTTAGAGTATAGAGACCCGTTTATATTGGTTGAGGTTACTTTTACAGGTAATACTTTTTTAATTTATAATGATTTTTAATAAAATTAAATTTGGTCAATTAACCATTTTAACAAATAAAGCAAATGTTAAGAACAGAAAAAGAAAATAAAATTTTGCAATTCTTAGAAAGTATAAAACAATATTCTGAGCCTATTAAAATTAAAAAAGGGATTACTATTTGTAACCCTTCTTTGTATGCTTCATTACATATTGAGAGGATTAAAAAAGGAGTCACACAGACAATTTACAATAACAGCCTAAGTGAAGTCTCTATTTTAAAAAGGTTTTTAGATGAGCAAGAAGCAAAATAAAATTATTCATTTAAGTTTATTTCCAAATAATATTTGCTCAGTATGTTGCAAACCAGTTAAGGAAGGGTATTTGCATTGCGTTGGATGTCTTGATAAATGGTTGGAAAAAATAAAAAAAGAATAATAATTTTATATTTTGCTTGCCAGCTATAAAAAAAGGGTTATATTTGTATAACGCAAAAACAAAATGATATGACTATTAAAGAAGCAAATCAGTTAATTAGTAAGTTAAATTCAGAAATTCAAAATGGAATAGATGTAGAATTTAACAGGAATTGGGTTAGGTTATTAAAGCAACAAGTGGCTAAAGCTATACCGAGAGGAGTTGAGGAGGCTATGCAAAAATTAAAAACTCAAGGGCTAATTTAATAACAGCCCTTCGGGGCTTTAATTTTAGTATATGTATAAAGTAGTAGAAGAAATAAAAGAAAACTTTGAAGCAGAGATTAACAAGCTTATAGATGATGGTTACTGGTTTGTAGGTGAAATGCAAACCTCAGTTATAGAAAATGAAATTTATTATAGTGTAATTTTAAAAAAGTAAAAAAATGTTAGATAATCAAAAACAAAGGCTGTTAAGCTATTTAAGAATAAATAAAACTATTAACCCTTTAGAAGCTTGGACTGAGCTGGGTATTTATAGGTTAGCCGCCCAAGTATTCGTTTTAAGAGGTGAAAAACACAATATATTAACAAACTACATTGAGGTTAAAAATAAGTATGGAGAAACTTGCAAAGTGGCTGAGTATAAATTAATAGAGGTTTAATGAATTTTAAATTTTGTCATGAACTTCGGTTAAAGGTTGAGAGCAATATAATAGGGAGTTGAGTAGAAAACACCATCCCGTTGTTAAATCCTCTTCGTAAAGTAAGAAATACCTTTAGCCGTTGTTTATAATGACTAAATAAATACAGTACGATGATAAACGAAGAATTGTTTAATATACTAGAAAGATTACAAGTAGGCGACCAAGCACTATTAAATGCTCATGATGAAGTATTGGATTTAATTTTTGTTATGCAACGTGATATGTTAAACGATATGATAATGCAACAAGAGGAAATAGTAAGCAGTCCTATAAGGTTTAACGGTGTGCATATTGAAAAAATAAAGAAGATATTTAAAAACAACGGTACAGAATACCAACCACCTTTTTAATGTTGCATAATGCTGCAACTAAACACAGTTATTAACGAATTAAAGAGAAAGATATGACAGAAGCAGAAAAGTTTTACAAAGAACATAAGGATTATTGCAATCCCAACCCGATGACTGGGGATTATGTTATAGAACCTGAAGACTTATTTAGGATTATGGAAGATTAC
>Ga0098059_1001732_pt1 | contig 10774 bp, 8 predicted proteins | sample 20_taG_FD_92580 | JGI IMG/M metagenome (GOLD analysis project Ga0098059, IMG submission 92580) | Marine viral communities from the Subarctic Pacific Ocean - 20_ETSP_OMZ_AT15318 metaG | ecosystem: Environmental > Aquatic > Marine > Oceanic | place: Subarctic Pacific Ocean | collected 2015-01-19
ACGATCATCAACCCCTGCGATTCTCCGTAGCCAATCACCCGCACATTGAGTTGCTTGCTGCGATTGATGGGCGAGGGAATCTCCACCTCCTGCCCCTGCACGCCCGCTTCGAACATCTCGACAAACTTGGGGTGGCGCACCAGCAGGGTGATGCGGATGCCTGAGTCCTGGGCCCTGAGCCCCAGCAGCGTCTGGGCGGCGTGATTGGCGCGCACGATCTCGCCGTGGGCCGACAGCACCACCGCGCCATCGGGCAAGGCGGCGGTGGACGCCTGAAAATCGGCGACCATCGCTGCCAGACGCTTCTTCTTCTTCCGATTGCGGCGCTGCAGGTCAACCAGCCGGTCATAGACCTCGCCCCACACCCCGCCGGGATCGGGCAACTCGTTCTGCTTGGGTTGCCGCAACCACTGCAGCAGCGCCGCCAGGTAGCGATACTGCAGCGCGCTCAGAAACAGCAGCACGACCAGAAAGCCCCAGATGGCGCCCGAAAACAGGGCGCCCACCAAGGCGCCCAGGCCGCAGAGCAACAGCAGCTTGATCAGCTCCTGCCGCCACACGGCCAGCATCCGCGTGTGCTCCAGCGACACGGGGCGCCGCGGAAAGATGTTCAAAGCTTGTCCGAGAACCGATAGCCGGTGCCGCGCACGGTCTGGATCATGTCGGCGAAGCCATGGGGCTCAAGGGCTTTGCGCAAGCGGCGAATGTGCACGTCGACCGTGCGCTCTTCGACATACACGTTTTGTCCCCAGACGCGGTCCAGCACCTGCTCACGGGTGTAGACCCGCTCGGGGTGACTGACAAAGAAATGCAGCAGCCGGTACTCGGTGGGCCCCAGTTTCACCGGCACGCCTTGCGCGGTGACCCGCTGGCTGGCCACGTCCACTTCCAGCCCGCTGACCGACAGGCGTTCGTCTTCACCGCCCGGCATGCTGCGCCGCAACACGGCCTGGATGCGTGCTATCAGTTCCGGAAACGAGAACGGCTTCGACACGTAATCGTCACAGCCGATGTTCAGGCCGCGAACGCGGTCTTCTTCTTCGGCGCGGGCGGTGACCATGATGATGGGCACATCGCGGGTCTGGGCGGCGCCCTTGAGTTCGCGGGTCAGCTCCACGCCGGTCACGCCGGGCATCATCCAGTCCATGAGGATCAGGTCGGGACGCTGTTCGGCGATCTGCAGCCGGGCGTCCTGAGCCGATCCCGCCTCGGCGACCCTGAACTCCGCGCGCGTGAGGGCAAAGCGCAACATTTCGCGAATTGCGGGTTCGTCTTCCACCACCAGTATCAGTTTGTTTTGCATGCCCATTGTTCGGATTAAACGGCAGGGCGCAGGCTATGGGCAACAGATGACATTTTCATGACCGTTCTGTCACAAACCTTCAAACAATGGCCGCGGGGCGTTTATCTCTAGCGCGGGGGCGGCAGCATCCCCTTGGGCATCCGTCCGCCGAGGCCCCGCATCAGCTTGGCCATGCCGCCACCGGCAAACTTTTTCATCATGTCGCGGGTGGACTCGAACTGGCGAAGGAGCTGGTTCACCTGCTGCACCTCGACCCCCGACCCCTTGGCGATGCGCCGTTTGCGCGACGCCTTGAGCAGATCCGGGAAGCGGCGCTCTTGCGGGGTCATGGAGTTCAGGATCGCCATCGTGCGCCTGACCTGCTTTTCGGCATCGGCACTTTTCAGCTGCGCCTGCATCTGGGCGCCGCCGGGCAACTTGTCGAGCAGCGACTCCATGGAGCCCATGTTCTGCATCTGCGCCATCTGGTCGCGAAAATCATCCAGATCGAAGCGCTTGTTCTTCTTCAGCTTCTCGACCAGCTTGGCGGCCTTGTCCTGATCGACCTTGCGGGTGGTTTCCTCGATCAGCGACAGCATGTCGCCCTGGCCCAGGATGCGGTTGGCGATGCGGTCGGGGTGGAACACTTCCAGCTTGTCCGACTTCTCGCCCACACCCAGAAACTTGATGGGCTTGCCCGTCACCTGGCGCACCGACAGCGCCGCGCCGCCGCGTGAATCACCATCGACCTTGGTCAACACCACGCCGGTCAGCGCCACCGCTTCAGAGAATGCCTTGGCGGTGTTGGCCGCGTCCTGGCCGGTCATGCTGTCCACCACGAACAGGGTTTCAGCGGGTTTCAACTGCTGATGCAGGGCCGCAATTTCGGCCATCATTTCGGCATCGATGGTGGTACGACCGGCGGTGTCGACGATCAGCACGTCCATGAACTGCTTGCGCGCCTCGGCCAGCGCCGCATCGGCAATCGCACCCGGTTTCTGGCCGACGCTGGACGGGAAGCAGGCCACGCCCACCTGCCCCGCCACCACCCGCAGCTGTTCGATGGCCGCGGGTCGATAAACGTCGCACGACACGACCATGACCTTTTTCTTGTCGATCTCTGTCAGCCGCCGCGCCAGCTTGCCGGTGGTGGTGGTCTTGCCCGAGCCCTGCAGGCCCGCCATGAGGATGACCACCGGCGGCTGGGCGCGCAGGTTCAGCGGCGCCGACTCGCCGCCCAGGGTGGCGGTGAGTTCCTGCTGCACCACCTTGAGAAACTGCTGACCCGGCGTGAGGCTCTTGGTGACCTCGGCGCCCACCGCCCGCTCTTTGATGCGGGTGATGAAGTCACGCACCACCGGCAGGGCCACATCGGCCTCCAGCAGCGCCATGCGCAACTCGCGGCTGGCGGTGGCCACCTGCTCTTCGGTGAGGCGGCCCTGACCGCGAATGCTGTCAAGAACGCCGGAAAGACGCTGACTTAAGGAGTCGAACACGTGTGCCGCCTTGGTGGAATCAGGGGCGAAAGTCTACCAGCGCCCCCGCCGGCCGCGCCGTGTCACACGCCCAACGCGGCAGACCGTCGCCCAAGCCGCGGCAGCGACGGTTACTCAGGGCGCGCGGTGTCGGCCAGCTCGCGCAGCACCACGGTGGCATAGCAGCCGGGCGGCAGATCGAAGCCTACCTGCAGCGTGTGCGCGTCCCGCCACCGCCATTGCAGATGGGCGGGCAGCAGCCGCAGCGCACGCCGGTCCTGGGCCAGCCCCGCCGCTTCCAGCCCGGCCTTGAGCGTGTCGAACGGCGCCAGCACGTCCCGCTCCAGCGCCAGCGCGGCCTCCGCCGTCGGCAACACGCCGCGGCCCCACAGCGGGCCGGAGGGGTGAATGTCACCGCTTTCCAGCCGCTGCCCCAGCGCCTCGGTGAACGCCTCGGGGCCGAACCAGGCTCGGGAGCCAGCCAGCGACCAGATCTCACCGGCCAGGGCTTGATGCCACTGCCGCGACGCCACGCGGCGCGCCAGCACCGCATTGAACAGGTGCGAGCGGGCGGCCGAGAGCAGGATGGAGCGCGTCGCCCGATCCACCGGCCTGCCACCGAACATGGCCTCGGCACGGGCCACGTTGGCACCACCAAAGCCGAAGCGCTGGTCCCCGAAGTAATTGGGCACGCCATCACGCGCGATGGCCTGCAGGCGCGCTTCGGCCTCGGCCGCATCGCCCACCGTGTCGCGCAGCACGATACAGAAGCGGTTGCCCTGCAAGGCGCCACGCTTGAGCTTGCGGCGATGCCGGTGCGCGGCCAGCACCGTCACCGACTCGGGCAAGGCCGACCAGTCGGGGGCCTCGCGCCCCGGCAGGTGCACGGTGAAGACCTGGGTGGTCACGGCGTCGCGGTCCTTCAGGCCGGCGTAGCCCACGTCCACCGGCCGCACGCCTGCCAGACGCGCCAGCGCGCGCGCCACCCAATCGGTGTTGGCCCCGCGCTTGCGAATCTCCAGCCACACGTGGTCGCCGCTGCCATCGGGCACCCGCTCGTGCAGCTCATCAACCTGAAAATCTTCGGGCGTGCTGCGCAATCGCGCGGTCAGCGGCGGCCCGCCGTGGGCATAAGGCAAGTTCATGGCGGCATTATCGCGGCGCGGGCCAGTGCGTGAGCTGCCAGCTCGGCGGCAGCAGTTCTTGCACCGCCGCGTCACCGAAGCGGCGGTCGATCAGATACACCGTGCCGCGGTCAGTCGCGGTGCGCACCACGCGCCCCACCGCCTGCACGACCTTCTGTATGGCCGGGTAAAGATAGACATAGCGCTGGCCACTGCCCGCACCGAAGGCGTCATCCACCTGCCGGGCCATGCGCGCGTTCAGGTCGGTGAAGGGCGTCAGCCCCAGGTTGCAGATGAAGGCGCCCACCAGGCGCTTGCCGGGCAGATCGACGCCCTCGGAGAAGCTGCCGCCCAGCACGGCAAACCCCACCTGACGACTGCTGGCCGTGAACCGGCGCAGGAACGCGTGGCGATCATCCAGCGACATCTGCGCGGTCTGCCGCACGGTCGTGACCTGCGGCGCCAGCCGGGCGAAGGCCGCCGCCACCTGATTGAGATAGGCAAAACTGCTGAAGTAGGCGATGTAATTGCCCGGCGCTTCATTGAACGCGTCGGCCATGAGCTGCGCGATGGGCCGCGCGGCCAGGTGCCGCACCCGGTACTCGGTGGCGATGTGGCGCACCAGCCGCACCTGCAGTTGATAGGCCGCAAAGCCGCTGCGCACGTCACAGAACGCGGTGTCGTCGGCCAGTCCCAGCATCCGCCGGTGATACGCCTGGGGCGCAAGCGTGGCCGAGAACGCAATCACCGCGTGCGCTGCACGCAGGCGCGGCAGCAGGTGCGGCGCGGGCACCACGTTGTGCAGATTGAAGGTGATGGTCGGCTCCTGCAGCAAATCTTGCGGCGCGCCTTCGCCTTCGGTGACCTCACACAGCGAATGGCTGTCGTAGCGTTCCGCCAGACGCTGCAAACCGATCAGCTCGAAGTAAAAATCCAGCAGCGGACCGTCGTGACGACCGGCATCGTCGGCAAACCAGCGGCCAATCTGGCGAATCGCCTGGGTCAGCGCGTCGCGCAGCCGCCGCGGCGGCTCGCTGGGCATCACGTCATTGAGCGTGCAGAACGCGCGCATCGCGATCAGGGCGCCGTCGATCTCCGCAAGGGCGCTCTTCAGGCTGCCGGCGACGCCGCGCGCCACCTGCCGCAGCGTGTCCTGCGACAGGCGGGCCGAGTACATCGCCCGTGCCCGGTCCACGAGGTTGTGCGCCTCGTCCACCAGCACCGCCACGCGCCAGCCTTGCTGCTCGGTCAGGGCGTGGAGAATGGCGCTGCCGTCGAAGTAGTAATTGACGTCGCCGATCATCAGGTCGGCCCAGCGCGCCATCTCCTGCCCCAGAAAATAAGGGCAGACCTGATGCGTCTGCGCCACGGCGTTCAGACCCTGCAGGTCCAGTCGCGACATCTGCTGGGCGGCCTCGCGCGCGGCCGGCAGGCGATCGTAAAAACCCTTGGCGCGCGGGCACGAGTCACCATGGCAGGCGCGATCGGGATAGACGCAGGCGCGCGCCTTGGCCGACAGCAGCAACACCCGCAGCGGCAGGGGTTTGCCCTCCACCGTCAGACTGCGCAGCGCCTTGTCGACTTCGCCCTGCACCGCGTTCCTGGCGGTGAGGTAGAAGACCTTGTCCACCGGGCCCGCCAGCGCCTTGAGCGCGGGAAAGAGCACGCCAATCGTCTTGCCCACGCCGGTCGGTGCCTGGGCCATGAGCGACCCGCCCTGTTCCAGCGTCGCGGTGACGGCGGCCATCAATTGCGCCTGCCCCTCGGCGACGCTGGCGTGCGGAAATGCCAGGCCATCGAGCATCGTGTCGCGGCGCTGCAGGTGGGCGCGCTGCTGCGCCATCCAGTGCTTGTAGTGCTGCACGCGTTCGCGCAATTCGCTTTCGAGCGCCTCCACCGAAGCCACGGTGGTCAACTGCGTTTCGCGACGCTCGTCGATGTCGTAGTAGCACAGCCGCAAGGTCAGCTGATCGAGCCCCTGGGCGCGGCCGTACAGCGCGCCGTAGGTGCGCAGCTGCGCCCAGTGCAGCGCGGTGTGATTGGCGGGGATGCGGTCCACCGCCCCGCGATGGGTCTTGATCTCGTCGAGGGTTGCGGCCTCGGCGTCCAGACCGTCGATACGGCCCCGCAGATGCAGGCCGTCGATCACCCCCTCAACCGCCACCTCGGCGGCATAGGCTGAATGCCGCGCATAGACCACGGCCTTGTGCCCGGCCATGCCCTGCTCGGGCGTGGGCACGGGCGTGAAGCGCAGGTCCAGATCGCCGGTCTTGGCCACGAACGCGCAAAACGACTTGACCGGCACCGACTGCCGCGGGGGTCGTGCCGGCTTGCCGGCGCTCGGGGCCTTCAACGACCGTTCTGCCGCTCGACACGGCCGCCGGTCGAAGACCCCGGATTTGCGCTGGCATCGACGCCGCCGATCAGGGAGGCTGCTCGCCACCGTCCATCGTCACTCTTCAGGAGATCGGGCATGTTGAAAATCTACCATCAAGACAGCCTGCGCCGGGTTCAGCGCCGGCAGCTCGGCGCCGCGCTGGGTGTCGGCGTGATCGCCGGACTGGTGTTGACCTTCAATGGCAGCACTGCCCTGGTCGATCTGGCCTACGCCGATGCGAAGGCAGTCGCCAGACCGGCCCCATCCGGCGACGCGGCCACCCCGCGCAACCCGCCCCTGACGCTGAGGCTCAGCACCACGATCGACCTCCACTGATCGCCACCCTCTGGACGGGTCGCGCCGATGACCCGGCGCGCCCCGCCCGGTGACTGATCAGGCCGCCTTGCGCTTCAGACGGTAGGCGTGCAGCAGGGGCTCGGTGTAGCCGCTGGGCTGTTCACACCCCTCGAACACCAGCGCCAGCGCGGCCTTGAAGGCAGTGCCGCCAAACCCCGGCGCCATGGGCTGATAGGCGGGATCCCCCGCGTTCTGACGGTCGACGATCTCGGCCATGCGCTCGAAGGTTTCGATGACCTGATCTTTTGTACAGCATCCATGCAGCAACCAGTTGGCGATGTGCTGGCTGGAAATCCTCAGGGTGGCGCGGTCTTCCATCAGCCCCACGTCGTTGATGTCGGGGACTTTGGAGCAGCCCACGCCCTGGTCGATCCAGCGCACCACGTAGCCCAGAATGGTCTGCGCGCTCTTGTCCAGCTCGCGCCGCACCTCTGTCATCGAGGGTCGCTCTCCCAGCGGAATGCAGAGCAGGTCATCGACCTTGGCCTGCGGCCGGCTGCGCAATTCTTCGATGCGCGCAAACACGTCCACCTGGTGGTAATGGGTGCTGTGCAGGGTGGCGCCGGTGGGCGACGGCACCCACGCGGTGGTCGCCCCTGCCATGGGATGACCGATCTTCTGCTTGAGCATGGCCGCCATCTCGTCGGGCATGGCCCACATGCCCTTGCCGATCTGCGCCTTGCCCGGCAGGCCGCAGCGGATGCCCACATCTACGTTCCAGTCTTCGTAGGTGGTGATCCAGGTCTGCTGCTTCATCTGGGTCTTGGCGACCATGGGTCCGGCGTGCATCGAGGTGTGGATCTCGTCACCGGTGCGGTCGAGGAACCCGGTGTTGATGAACACCACCCGGTGCCGGGCGGCCAGAATGCAGGCCTTGAGGTTCACGGTGGTGCGGCGCTCCTCGTCCATGATGCCGATTTTCAGCGTGTACGCGGGCAGCCCCAGCGCCTTCTCGATGGCGGCGAACAGGTCATTGGCAAAGGCCACTTCGTCGGGCCCGTGCATCTTCGGCTTGACGATGTACACCGAGCCGGCGCGCGAGTTGCCCTTGTGGTCGCGCCGGGTCTTGTCGGCCTTGAGGTCGTGCATCGCGGCCAGCACGGTGACCATGCCGTCCATGATGCCCTCGAAGACTTCCCTGCCGTGCCTGTCGACAATGGCGGGGTTGGTCATCAGGTGGCCCACATTGCGCACGAACAGCAGGCTACGGCCCGGCAGGCGCAGCTCACCGCCGTCCAGCGCCGTGTAGAAGCGGTCTTCGCTGAGGCGCCGCGTGAGGGTCTTGCCACCCTTCTGCAACTGTTCTTCAAGCGTGCCTTTCATCAGGCCCAGCCAGTTGCGGTAGACCTCGATCTTGTCTTCGGCATCGACCGCGGCGACCGAATCCTCGCAGTCCATGATGGTGGTGATGGCGGCCTCGACCAGCAGGTCTTTCACGCCCGCAGCGTCGGTGGCGCCGATGGGGCTTTGCGGGTCGATCTGGATTTCAATGTGCAGACCGTTGTTCTTCAGCAGCACCGCGCTGGGAGACGCGGCATCGCCCGAATAAGCCACGCATTTCTCAGGGTGCGCGAGGCCCGTGGTGGTGCCGTCCGCCAGGGTCACCTGCAGCGCGCCGTTGACGATCGCGTAGGCCCTCGCATCGGCATGGCGGCCGGTCGCCAAGGGCGCCGCAGTGTCGAGATGCGCCCGGGCAAAGGCGATCACCCTGGCGCCCCGCTTGGGGTTGTAGCCGCCGGCCCGCTCGGCACCATCGGTTTCGGGAATCACATCGGAGCCGTACAGCGCGTCGTACAGGCTGCCCCAGCGCGCGTTGGCCGCATTCAGCGCATACCGCGCGTTCTTGACCGGCACCACCAACTGCGGCCCCGCCTGTTCGGCGATCTCGGTGTCGACGTTGCGGGTGTCGATGACAAAGTCGGCCGGCTCGGGCTGCAGGTAGCCAATCTCGCCCAAAAAGGCCTTGTAGGCCGCCGCGTCATGCGGCTGACCCTTGCGGGCCTTGTGCCAGTCGTCGATCTGCGCCTGCAGCGCGTCGCGATGCGCCAGCAATTCACGGTTGCGCGGTGTGAATTCATTGATGATGGCCTCGAATGACGACCAGAAATGATCCGGCGCGACACCTGTCCCAGGGCAAATCTCGGTGTCGATCAGCGCTTTTAGGTCGGCATTGATCTTGAGGCCGCCAACGGCAACGGATTGGGTCATGGCAGGGGTCCTGAGGGATGAACAAATGAATGACGTCGCAGCCGCCAGCGGCGCGAGACCGACGCTATTTTAATCGAAGGGTCGGTATCACGATGCTAAAAACCAGACAAATGCGCTGAAGCACGCCACATCGAAGAATACACGCACTGGATATGCATACAGCAGTCACCCCCGGTGCGCCCGACGCTCCGGCCCATGTCAACCGCCACCCTCACCAGGAAGCCCGCCATGTCGGAAACCCTCTACGACGCACTTCGTGAAAGCCATGAAATACAGCGCAGCCTGTTCAGAAAGCTGCTGCGCACCCAACCCGGGACGCGCGCGCGTCTGGACCTGTTCACCCGGACGCGCCACGAGATGGCGGCGCACGAGGCTGCGGAAGAACGCTTTCTGTATGTGCCCATGTTGATGGACGACATGGGCCTGTGGTCATCGCGTCATGCCTTGCACGAGCATCACCAGATCGATGAACTCGTGGAAGACCTGCAGTCCATCGACGGTCACGACGAGGCCTGGATCGAAACCGCCCGGCAGCTGTCGCACAAGGTGCATCACCACCTGCGCGAAGAAGAAAAGAAGTTCTTCCAAGTCTCCGGCAAGATTCTCAGCGACGCACAGAAGGTTTCGCTGGCCGCCCAATACCGCAAAGACTACGCCCGCATGCACCGCAGCTTCGCCGCCTCCTGAGGGTCGCGGCATGAAGGCGCAACTGCTCAAGTGGTTGATTCGGCTCAGGTCGAGTTTCTGGTTCCTGCCGTCGGTGATGGCCGCCGCGGCCGGGCTGCTGGCAGTTGCCACCGTTTGGCTGGACAACCGTGTGGCCAGCCGATGGATCGAAGCCCAGTCCTGGGCGCAGGGCTGGCTCTACGGCGGCGGCCCCGACGGCGCCAGCGATGTGTTGAGCGTCATTGCGGGTTCGATGATGACCATTGCCGGGGTGGTTTTTTCGATGACCCTGGTCGCGTTGTCGCTGGCCTCCTCACAGCTGGGGCCGCGACTGCTGCGCAATTTCATGCGCGACCGCGTCAACCAGTGGGTGCTGGGCACCTTCATCGCCACCTTTTTCTACTGCCTGCTGGTGTTGCGCACCATCCGCCACACCGAGGGCGATGAGTTCGTGCCGCAATTGTCGGTCTCCATCGGCGTGGTGTTCGCGCTCGCCAGCCTGTGGGTGTTCATCTACTTCATTCACCACGTCTCGGTGATGATTCAGAGCAGCGAGGTCGTCGGCCGTGTGGGCCGCGAACTCAACGCCTGCATCGACCGCTTCGGCAATGCCCCGCGCTCGCCGCAGCCCCTGCGGCCTTGCCCGCCGGGTTTCAGGCGAACTCGAAAAGGGTTGGCGCGCGCGGTGACGGCTATCTGCAGATCATTGACGGCGACAGCCTGCTGCGCCTGGCCTGCGCGCACGATCTGGTGCTTGAAGTGCACCCCACCCCCGGCGACTACCTGACCCGCGGCGACCCGCTGCTGCACGCCTGGCCGGGTGAGCGCGTCGACGCGGCGCTGGCCGGCCGCATCAGCCGCTGCTTCGTGGTGGGCAACCAGCGCACGTCTGAGCAGGACCTCGGCTTTCCACTCGCGCAGCTGGTGGAGATGGCGCTCAGGGCCATGTCGCCCGGCATCAACGACCCGATCACGGCCATCAGCTGCGTCGATCGCATCGGCTCGGCCCTGACCCGGCTCATCCAGCTGGACTGCCCGTCCCGGTGCCTCAGGGACACCCATCGCCGTCTGCGCGTCTGGCGTGCTGACCTGTCGTTTCCGGTCGTGCTGGACTCGGCCCTCGACCCCTTGCGCGAGGTCGCACGACCCAACACCGCGCTGACCCTGCGTCTGATGGCGGTGCTCACCCTGATCGCCCGCCACAGCACGCGGGACGAAGACCGGGCCGCCCTGCAGCGGCAAGCCGCCATCGTCTGCCGCGAAGCGCGCACCGCGCTTCCCGCCG
>Ga0098059_1001735_pt1 | contig 10769 bp, 8 predicted proteins | sample 20_taG_FD_92580 | JGI IMG/M metagenome (GOLD analysis project Ga0098059, IMG submission 92580) | Marine viral communities from the Subarctic Pacific Ocean - 20_ETSP_OMZ_AT15318 metaG | ecosystem: Environmental > Aquatic > Marine > Oceanic | place: Subarctic Pacific Ocean | collected 2015-01-19
AGGGATGGTGATCTGCTTCCTGCCCGTCTTCACGGTGGTGATGGTGTTGCTCGGCCGAGCGCTGCTGAGCGAATCCGGGGCCTGGCCCGATGCGTCGTTCGCGTCGGCGTTGGGCGGCAGCCTGCGCATGGCGCTGGTCGTCGGTGCCATCGCTCTGGGACTCGGCCTGCCGACGGGCTTGATGGCGGCGCTCTATCGTTTCCCAGGCCGAACGTGGCTACTCACGCTGGCCATGCTGCCGATCCTGGCGCCTTCGTTCCTCTGGGCCATCGGGTGGTCCGCACTGGCATCCCATTGGAGCATTGCGACGGACCTGTTGGAGGGGGTACCTGGGTTGGTCCTCGCCCACACCGGGGTCGCTATCCCGATCGTGGCGCTGACCACGTTCGCCGCCACTAGCAGCCTCACCGCTTCACAGGTGGATGCGGTGCGTATCAGCAACGGGGAGACGGTGGTGGTGTGGCATGCCGCCCGACACGTGACGCCGCCGGCGGCGCTCGCGGCTGTGCTGGTCTCGGTGTTGATGCTCTCCGATCCCGGTCCGGGGATGATTTTTGGAGTACGCACTGTCGCCGGAGATCTTCTCACCAGCTTTTCGTCCCAATACGATTTCCTGCTGGCCGCACGCCAGAGTCTTTGGTTGGCGGCCGTGGTAGTGGTGCTCACCGTCCCGATACTCGCCATGGCGACACCGCGCTTGGCTGACGCGATCCTGGCCAGACAACTCAGACCGCTGCAGCCTTTGCTGCGGCCGCTGCCGGGTAGCATCGCAGCGGCACTGCTCGCGTTGGTGGTCGTGGGCGGGTTGCTGGCGCCGCTGACCGGCTTGTTGCTGCCGCTGCGTCTGGGCGCCAGCCTGCAGCTGGCGACCGAAACCTTGGCACGAACCGGGGCGGATACGTTGCTGTATGCCTTCGGTGCCGGTGTCCTGGCTACAGCATCGGGCTTCGCCGTCGCCATTTGCGCCGGGCGCACACCGCGTCTGCGCATCGTGACGTTGGTGCTCGCGCTGATCGTACTGGTGCAACCGCCCGCGTTGCTCGCGCTGGGCATCGTCGAACTCGCCGCATCTGCACCCGCATCCGCCGATCCGGTGCTGCGCGGCCCGCTGGTCGTCTGCATCACATGGGGTAAACGTACCGAACACGTAAATCGGTACCCAATTTGTGGGCCTCGTTCTGGCCCGGCCTGGGTCGGCATACGGCGCCGGAACGCGGCTAGGCTTGTATAGGAATCTCTATACAAACCTTCCCCTTGATTCCGCGTCGAAATTGTCACGGTTTCCTGTTACCAAACGACACCCGCGGTGATACGGTCCCCTGCGACGGGCTGACACATCATCATGGGAGTCGCCACGGTGGAAATCTGGCATAGCACCTTCCTCGGGCGGCGAACTCTGCCGGCGGACCTCAGCGACTATCAGATCCAGGCGTTCTTCACCTTCGGCGCGGATGACCTAGCGTCGCTGAAGAAGGAGTTCTACACCAAGACGCGAACGGCAGCCGCGATCCAACTCGGGTACCTCGCACTCGCCGGGACCGAACTGGATGCGGTCAGGATGCTGCCACGCAACCTGCTTCGGCACGTCTGCGAGCAGCTTGACCTGCCGGCTCCCTCACTGGCGACGCTCAAAAGGCTGTTCAAGAGCAAGAAGACGCGGCTCAAACAAATGAGCTGGGCGATGGATCGACTCGGTTGGCGCCGTCCTGACCTCGATACGGACCGCCAGCTTTCCGCCTATCTCGATGAGGTCGCCCACGTCGTCGTCTCGAAGGCCGAGTTGCTCGACAAGGCTCGCCAGTGGAGCTACGACGGGAGGTATCTGCTTCGCGCGGAATCCGCCTACGAGCGGATGTGCGCCTCGAAATTCGCAGCGTCTGAGGGCGCCCTATTCCGGGAAATTGATCAGGTCGTCCCGCAGGCCAAGCGCGAAGAGTGGATTCGCCGACTACTCGAAACCCGTGGCAATGGCCGTGCGACATATCTGGAATGGCTGGGCAAAGCGCCGAGTGGGCGCGGACCGAAGGCTCGCGGGGATGTCAGCGACAAAGTCGCTTTTCTCAAGGACCTCGGCGTCGAACGTAGCCTGCTCAATGCAGTGCCCGTCGAACGAATTAAGCACTACGCGCGTCAGCTGGCCGCTCGCAAGCCTTCGCGCCTGCAGCGGTTGACAGATCCGCTCAAGACCCTCGAGCTGGTTTCGTTTCTGTGGCACGCGTTGATGCGCTTCAGCGATCTCGTGATCGCGATGTCGCGCAAGGCATTCGCGTCGCTCAAAGGGGCGCTCCGAGCCTCGGTCACGGATCGGCATGCGGCATCGGCGCTCGATTTGATGCGTGGCATGGAGGCAGTTGAACAGGTTATGGAGGACCAGGCACTGGATCTCGTAGCCACTCGCACCAAGACGCTCGAGATCATCTCCAAGTTCAAGAACGTAGTGAACCCGAACAAGGCCGAAGTGACGCGACAGCTGCTGATCGAGGAACATCGGCGTGTCGATGCGCTCCTCCGTCCCCTCCTTGGGCTCGACTTGCAGAGCGAAAAGGACGGCGTCGCCATTCAATCTATCGAGTTGCTGCGCGACCTCGTCGACGGCAAGAAGACTCGTCTGCCGCCGGGCGATGCGCCGTGCCGCGATCCGTGGACCAAACTGGTCAACGAGCGAGACGACCCCGAGAAGGCTTACCACGCGTTCGTTGCCGCCACGCTGGAAGAAGCTCATCGCGCTCTGCGCCGCCGTGAACTGTACGTGTCGCACAGCGAGGATCACCGCAGCTCGGACGAACTCCTAATCTCCCCCGCGAATTGGGAGAAGCAACGGGGACGCAGTTACTCGGAACTGGGACTACCTGAGCGCGTCGACGACTTCCTGGAACCGTTCCTGCGCCAGTTGCCGGTCAAGCTCGCCGAGCTCGCTGTCGCGTGCCAGGCGGGAGAGTTCAAGATCGACACGTCGCGTATGAGCATTGCTCCGATTAAAGCGGAGACCGCGCCCGTCGGCTACAAGGACTACAAGGTCCTGCTGGCCGAGGAAATGGGGCCGGTGCAGCTCCCCGAGCTCATCCTGAAAATCGATGCCGAAACACGATTTTCGTGGAAGCTTCTGGGGCGACAGCCTCGAGACCGCGTCGAACTGATCGCTGTCTATGGCGCTCTGTTGGTGAACGGCACCAACATGAGCGCCAAGTCCGTGTCGATGATGACAGACGGCCTCTCCACCGCCCAGATCATCTCGACGATGCAACTGATTGAGCCCGCGAAGCACCTTCGTGCTGCGAATGCGGCCGTCATCGAATTCATGTTGCGGCACAAGGTGGTCGAGCAATGGAGCGGCGAAGCCTGGGCCTCTTCGGACATGATGAGCCTCGAAACGTCGCGGCGAATGCACAACGCGCGACAGGATCCACGCCTCAAGACTCCGGCGATTGGAACGTACACCCACACTTCCGGTCGCTGGGGCATCCTTTACGATCAACCGATCGTGCTGGGCCTTCGACAGGCCGGGCACGCGATCGAGGGCTATCTGCGCCAGTATTCGCAGAAGCTCCAGCACGTCGCTGTGGACACGCACGGCTATACCAACTTCGCGATTGGTCTGGGAAAGCTTCTTCGCCTCGATCTTTTCCCGCGTATTCGCGATCTCGATGAGCGCAAGTTGCTGGTCCCTCACGGCACGGATGTGCCCGAGATCCTGAAACCGGTCACGCGCTTCATCTCGATCAAGGCGCTCCGCCAGCACTACGATGACTTGGTGCGCGTTGCCGCCTCGGTCAAGGAAGGCACGCTGACGGCAATTCTCGCGTGCCAGAAATTTGGGTCTGATGCCACGGGCGACGAAGTCCGCAAGGCCGGCGAGCAGCTGGGCCAGCTTCAGCGCACGCTGTTCCTCTGCGACTACTACACAAAGCCCGTGTTTCGCCGCGAACTGCATCGGGTGCTCAATCGCGGCGAAGCGGTACACGTCCTACAGCGGGCGATTTACTCGGGTCGAATGCCGCATCAAAAGGGTCGGACCGATGAGGCGCTCAGCGCGATCTCGGGCAGCCTGACGTTGCTGACCAATCTGGTAATGACCTGGACCACGCAGCAGATCCAGCTGGCATCCGAACGGTTGGCGACGCGCGGCATCGTGGCGCCGGCTGGCGTTCTGGCTCACGTCGGCCCGGCGCGACTGTGGAACGTGAACCTGCGCGGCACGCTGCACTGGCCCATCGACGACTATGCCGAGCGCATCCTTGGCGGTCCGGTGGCAGGAGAGGACTTGAAATATATAAATAACTACTTGATTTAAAATAATAAAAAATTTTATTATTTTAAATATGTACTCGTTAGTGTACTCAAAATCACATGGCTTCGGTTTTTCTTAAGTGGCTGGGCAGATACCATAGCCAAAAGGTAGTGCAAGCGCACTGATATGTGAGCGCTTGGACATAATAGTCCGGGCTATATTGATGCGAGCTTGCAGTTAGTCTCCCAATCGATGGACAACGCCCTCTGGCTGAATCGCCACCAGGCGCTCGTAGTGTCTATTCGAGATCGTTGAATGAGGCACACCGTGGTCGTGAGTGGAACATCGGCCAGGAAGCGACCAATCACTCCCCACGGGAGATATCGTTTTACTTTGGACGCTGGTGTGATCGTGACACCCTGCCCCGAAGCAACCAAGGTCATCATCATATCAAAGGTTCGGACAACTCGGGTGCCCGCGGGCTGAGGGTTACCCAATGACTCGAGGATAGCATTCAACTCCCGGTAGTTTTCATAACAAAGCACCGGATCCCAATGGATGAAGGGGCAATCTATCAACTGATCCATGGTAACTGAAAGGCTTTGCCTCAATGGAGAGTGGATTGATGTGGCGACCACCCAGGGCTCTCGCCAAAGCGGCACGGCATCCCATTGTTCATCAATAATGGCTGATCGGGATATCCCGATATCATATTGCCCATTGCTGAACTGCCGAGATGTTAGTGACGGATCCGACTCACTGAGCTGAACTTTGACGCGTGGTTCTTCGGCCCTCTGCCGGGCGAGCAAAGTCGCCAGTTGAGGATGCGACAGCCCATGGGATAGCAGGACGCGCAGTTTGTCTGAGGTGACAGTATCCATATTTGCTGAAATGGCGATTGCACAATTTTCCGCCTATCTTATCAGTAATGAGTTAAATTTAACGTGGTTTAAGCAAAGTCCATAATGGATGCTTTTGCAGATGCAGAAGCGTTCAATACAGCGGGGGCGCCCCGTAGGATCCACGACTTATGATGCCGAGCCTGCTCTGGCGTTTGGTGCGGCTGTGCGGGAAGCCAGGGTCGATTTGGGCATAGCTCAGGAAAAGCTCGCTCATCTTGCAGGCATTGAGCGTTCTCATCTGGGTAAGATCGAGCGCGGCGAACATATGCCGACACTCGCTTTGATTTTAAAAATCGCAAATGCATTGGGCTGTCGTGCAGGAGTGCTTATAGAGGCTACGGAAGCGCAACTGGACAACAGGGTCAAATCCAGTCCATAGCGTTAGTCTTCTTCCATAGTGAGTTCCCCGGGAGATCGATCACTGCGACTGACCCGTTGTAGAAACCGTTCAAGTTGTTCAGACGGTTCGGTATTTGGGCGCAGTAGATAAGTGGACAGTGTGGCCATCTCCATATCGAGTGGTCGGGGGACCACATCCGGATGTCGGTACACCTTGAGCTGGGACTCCGTGGCAAAGCCGAGTCCATAACCAGCGGCGACCAGAGTCAGCATCAAGTCGAGCGACGTGGCATGCTCGGCGACGATGGGTTCTGTCTTCACACTCCTGAGTATCTGATCGATTTGCCGACTACACCCCTCGCAGATGTCAGGATGACAGAGCACCAACGGATAGCGCAGCAGGGCGTCCAGCGGCACATGGGTGAAAGACAACAATGGGTGTCGGGAGGGAATAACAGCGACGAGAGTATCGGTCCAAACAGCATCAACCAAAATACATTTTTCGACGTTGTCTGTGTGGGCAAAACCGACGTCAAAAATATCGCTTTGCAGTCCCTTGATTTGTTGGGTCAGAGATCGCTCGAACAAGCGGATTTCCACATCGGGTTCCTCTTCCCTGCAAAGGGCGAGCAGCGACGCCAAGCGGGGCTGGACGATGCCATCGGAAAGCACAATTCGCAGAGCGCCACGATAGCCGGTGGCGGCTGCTTTGACGTTATTGCGGGCCTGTTCCAAGACGGTAAAGATCCGTTGAACATCTTCTAGGAAGACTTGGCCAGCCCATGTCAATTGAGTTCCACGGCGACTCCGCTGGAACAACAAGACATTGAGCTCATCCTCAAGCTCCTTGATGGTGCGGGAGAGGGGAGATTGTTCAATATGCAAACGCCCTGCAGCCCGGGCGAAGTGAAGCTCTTCCGCCAATGCAAGAAAATAGCGCAGGTGGCGAAGTTCCATGTTTTCACCCTGATATGCCTGTTTGGTTGTATTGTTTTTGCTCCTTGCGGCAAGCCGGTACATTTCCTCACGTTGTTGAACGAAGCCGCTGCGCAGTAAGAGACCTTCATCGAGTCCCTCCAATGAGCGAATAATTCCTCCACGTGCTACTCCCCGGCGCGATAGCAGGAGGAATTACCATGAATGCGGTACAGCAAAAGACACTCCAATCACTGTACCGCAAACATTTTAGCGCGTTGCGACGGCGAGGCAAAGCTGATCGGACAATTGATTCCTACGCACCGGCGGGCCGTACGGCGGGGGACCGAATTTTGGTACACCTTTCCGGATACTCTGCCCTAGGATCAGCTCGAAACGCATTTCTCACCCTTGGTCGATACCCACCCTTGGTTCACCGTCGAGGTGGATCGTAAGGGCCTGCAGTTCTTCTACCAGCATATGCTCAAGAAAGACTGGACCTGGGTAGATATCGTCAAGCAGCCGAAGAAAAAATGTTGCCCGACATCCTCACTCTCCAGGAAATTGAGCGCCTGATCAAACGGCGCCCACCTGGTGGAACCCGGGATCAACCTGCGGGCCATTCAGAAGGAGATGGGGCATGAATGCTGCAAGACTGCCTCCGTCTATACGCAGCTGCTTGAGGTCACACAGCACGATACCGAAAGGCGAATCAACGGTTGGTGTCGCGGATGCGCATCCTGTGGGGAGAGTGACATGGAACTCTCCACTCTCTCTTTGAGCGATATCGGACGCGCTCTGGTGCCTCCCCGAGACCGGGCAGTGGTCGGCCTTCAACGCCATCACCGTTGTCGTGCCGTACTATCTGATGACCTTCACGCTGCCCTTCGAGCTTCGCGGGGGCTTGCCTGAAGGACCGCCCGTTTCTGGTGTTCGACGAATGGGCGGCAGATCAGGATCCTGTCTTCAAAGAGGTGTTTTACCGGGAGTTGTTACCCGAGCTGAAAGCGCAGGGCAAGGCGGTGCTGGTGATCTCCCACGACGACCGCTACTTCCATCTTGGTGACCGGTTGTTGAAGCTGGAAGATGGACAACTATCCAGCATTGAGCAGACCGAAACCGCAGTGGAGCAACCGACGGTAAATCTTCGTCCAGCAGTGCCGGTGGGGTCGTCCTAGGCATGCGTCCCGTTCTGGTCTGCTTTGTCATTTCCCTGAAGTTCGATCAGGGAAAGGTACGGGTTATTTGGTGGAGTCTCATTCATTAAGACGGCAGGATCCGCCATTAGATACCCGTGTACTTTCCGCGATTTCCTCGGGCCAGTGACGTTGAACGTCCAGATGTTCAGGCCATTCGGCTGTTTGCGGTGCAGTTGCAGGCGTTCGAAGCGTTTTTGAATCCATTGCCAGTCCTTGATTTGATCCTGTTTGGCGAGGGGAGAGATTTCAGGATGCTCCTGCGCGTAGCGTTGGAATATTCCCGGGCTGATCAGGCAAAAGGTATCCTCAACGGTATGTACCAGGGCCTTGGCGTCATTGATGATCAGTTTTCGGCTCAGCATGCTGGTTCTCAGCCACTCTGTGAAATGCTCGCCTGACGGTTCCTGTGGCGGAGGGTGGGTGATAGGTGAGTCGGTTACTGTTGGTTTTTGGGAGGAAGGTGTTGTTACTCCTGAACCGGTGTTTTCAGCTTCGGCTGCGGTCCCTTTTCCGGCGCCACCTGTTGGCTCACCCCGCTTGGGGCTGGATAGCAGATCCATTAATGCGTCGATATCGTCGGTCTGAGCCCTTTCGGCAGGGGCATCACTTTTCTTGGGCTGGGCGGGCGCTTGTCGTGGCGTTGTCTCTGGTGACACTTCGGCATGCGTGTCGTTCTGAGCGTCCTGTTCAATCTGTACGGTGCCGCTAAACGGTGCCGGTCTGTCGCCCGCTTCCCAGATGAGTGAGGGTGACAATTTGAGGAAGGTGAAGGTGTTGACCCAGCCATTGTCGCCGGTGACGGTGGCCCGCCAAATGGCTTTGCCCTCGCCATTGGGTTGGATAATGCCATGATCCTGCAGCACGTCGAACAGCACTGTATTTTTTTCCGGGATCCCTTCCAGTCCCTGAGACAACAGGTGTGCCCGCAGCTTGTCGGAGACGGTTTTGCTCACCAGCCACAAGGCCTCCTGGGTCAGCCACCCATCCGAGGCCTGGGGCTGGTTTAGTTTGAAGGCCTCCCTGACCAGATAGCGCAGCCCCTCCAAAAGTTTGCGTTGCAACGCCTGTTTGGGCGCAGCCAGTGCTTTGGCGGGGTTGCCGCCGAGGGCCTGGGCAACCGATGCCTGATCGGCTTTGGTGACCAGTTCACCCAGTATCCCGGCGTGTTCGTATTTGCCCGCCAGCATATAGAGCAGTGCGGACCACAGTTCCGGGTAGGCACACAGCCAGTCGAGAATATCGCGGCTGAGCAGTTGGGTGTACAGCAGTCCGGAGGCGGCGCTGTGCAGGCGGTATTCGCGGTTCGGTTGGTAACGGAAGCGGTATGGGGCGGACAAGGGGCCGTGCCAGGGATGCCACACTGTGCCGTCCCGGTACTCGACATGTAGATCCACAGCGACCTTGCCGATATCGTGCAGCAGCGCCGCGTAGGCGAGACCGGCTGTCCAGGCATCGGCCTGGGCGGCCTGGGTTTCCGGCGGCGCGCCCGGCGGCAGGAGGTGGGATTGCCTCAGCTTTAAGGCGTAGATGACTATCTCCAGTCCGTGATCCAGCATCCCGCCAGGGTAGGCGTGGTGGTGGCTTTCCGAGGCTGGAAAAGCCTGTACCCATTGGGCGTATCGCTCCAGCGGGGCCCGGTAGAGCGTGGCGTATTGCTGTCTGGAGACGGCGGTGAGCTGCCAGATGCGTTCCAGCAGTTTCTGGCGATGGGGCTCTCCCAGCAGGGAGGCGGCGCTCCGCGGAGGGAACAGGCCTGTGACTTCCTCTGTGCCCGGAGTGGATGAGGGTGGTGGCCTTTTGCCAATTTTGGATCGAAGCAGTGTAAACATGGCGCTATCAGATACGGGGCCGGATAAAGGTGACATCCGGGTATACGGCATCGGGCGCGTGGCGGCTATGGAGAATGGGAAATGGCGTTGGTGCGGATTACCTCCGTTTTCGGTCCATCCCAAAAGCGACAGGGTTTCGCATCGTTGTGGCATAGCGATTTTGGGCATTCTTAAACGCCAGGAGAATATTTCTCTGTTGGGCGAGGATGATTGGCGGGAGAGCCTTTTCGCCTTTTACAGGTAGGGCCTTTCCCCTTGATCACCCTTCCGTTGTGCCAGCCTTTTCAGCCCTTAATGCCGTTTGGGGTTGCGACGGTACGCATGTGCTGAGGATGTCTTTGGGAGGGTATTGAATTTCTGTTAGTCAATGACTAATATGCAGTCATTGACTAATGGAGGAGAGCCATGGCTACAATGACTATTCGTAATATTGAAGACGAGCTCAAGACTCGATTGCGTGTGCAAGCCGCTTCACACGGACGGTCGATGGAAGATGAGGCTCGGGACATTCTTCGGGCGGCATTGTCGTCTGAACCGGTACGGGGCGCTTCCCTGGTGAAGGCGATCCGGGAGCGCATTGCACCTACGGAAGGCATTGAGCTGGAGCTGCCCGCCCGGGAGGCGATCCGCACGCCACCGGAGTTGGATGCGTGATTATCCTGGACACAAACGTGTTGTCCGAAACATTGCGTCCAAGTCCGGACGCGCGCGCCCTGGCGTGGTTGGAGGCGCAACCTCGCGCGGCGTTGTTTACCACCACAATCACCCAGGCGGAGGTGCTATATGGTGTTCGCGTGCTACCGAATGGCCAGCGTAAAGCTGCGTTGTTGGATGCTGTTCAGGCTATTTTTGTCTCCGACATGGCCGGGCAGGTGCTGGGGTTTGACAGTGATGCTGCGGCAGCCTATGCGGAAATTGCCGCCTTCCGTAAAACGGCGGGTAAGCCGATCAGCCAGTTTGACGCCATGATTGCCGCGGTGGCCAAATCCCGTGGCGCCGGTCTGGCGACACGAAACGTCAAGGATTTCGCCGATTGCGGTATCCAAGTGGTAGATCCTTGGCAGTATTGAGGATGCCCTGCCGTGACTTGCGTCAAAATCCTGTGGCATGAACTGAAACAGTATGCGGCGGGTCATAGACGAAGAGCGTTTCACTCAGCGAGTTGATGGAATGATGGCGTGGTTATGAGTTGACGCAGAACTGAAAAGCGAGGCAGAACGATGGCAACTAATGCGTCGTCCCTGAAGAATTCACCAATCCTCACGCCATAGTGGCCTGAAGTTGGTTGGATTGTTGCTGGTGCTCGGTAGCGGCTCTTGCTGCGCGCCAGTGTGAAATTAACAGGGACAGGATTTGG